>OFSE01000275.1_pt1 | contig 16913 bp, 15 predicted proteins | sample 1543261 | NCBI WGS metagenome assembly OFSE01 (sample SAMN07774225, study PRJEB24372) | wastewater metagenome | isolation source: Exp Tend VB 50WW | collected 2016-02 | reverse complement strand
TAGCGAGCTATTGACAACGAAGAGCAGCAAAAATGGCCGAAAATGCGCCGCTGAGTGACATCAATGCGTCACAAATAGCGCTGCAAGCGCGCCTAAAGGAAAATCTGGGTTAAAGCGAGGATAGTGCGCAAAGCCATTCAAAAAATAAGTTGAGAAAGTAACTCGATCGCTTTGCCGGACGAAAAATGCCACAACTACATTTGCTGAAACAAGTGGCTGTGGTTACGGCTGACTTCCAGTTTATCTGGATAAGCACGCACGCTGAGCAATTGCCGCCCACGAAAATCGCGCGTGATATCGGTAATCGCATCAACTCTGACCAAGGTGGAGCGATGAATGCGCCAGAATTCATTAGGATCGAGTTCGTCTTCCAGCTCTTTTAAGGATTTGCGGATTAAGAATTCGGCTTGCTCGGTTTGTACGCACGTGTATTTATCGTCGGCCCGAAAAAATAAAATTTCTTTGGTGCTGATCATGCGCAAGCTATTGCCCACGCTGGCTTGTATCCAGCGTAAATAATCGCGCTTTGTACTTTGCTGCTGCGCCAGTTGTTGCAATAACTGGACAACTTGCTCAACATGCTGCTGCGATAAAGCGTCAGACAACGTTGTGCCCGATTTGCTCGACGCCCGTTCTAACGCAATACGTTGTTGCAAACGCTGACAGGTAGCAGCCAAGCGTTCCGCTTCGACTGGTTTTAACAAGTAATCCATCGCGCCACGCTCGAAGGCGGCAACGGCATATTCATCATAAGCAGTCACAAACACGATGTGCGCCTGTTGTGCCAGCGTTTGCGCGGCTTCGATACCATTTTGGCCGGGCATGCGGATATCTAGAAACACGATATCTGGCCGCAATTCAGCCGCTTGCTCAATCGCCGCCGCACCACTGCCCGCCTCCGCCACAATCTGCAAGGCCGGCCAAACTTCCTGCAAACGACGATGCAATTGCTCGCGCATTGGCGGTTCATCGTCAACAATCATGGCAGTAAAATGGAGGCTCATGGTGGCATTGATTCCTTACTTGTTGGCTTGATTAGCTTGATTGCCTTGACTGTCTTTACCTAGATTTACCTGGATACGGTACATGAATACTAACCCGGGAGCCACCTTCGACGGGCGCTTCGATGGTCAATGAAGCTTGTGCGCCATACAGTATTTTCAAGCGCTCCCGAATGTTTGACAACCCCACCCCATCGCCCGCATGCATATCAAAGCCGCGCCCATTATCGGCGACTTCGACGATTAATTCTGCACCATCACAATATGCCCTAATCGCAATATGTCCGCCCTGTATACTTGGTTCAATCCCATGTTTAATCGCATTTTCGACCAAGGTTTGCAACATCATCGAAGGAAAGGTGGCGTAACTCAATTCACTTGGTAAAGTGATACTTACCGTCAGGCGCTCGCGCATTCTGGCCTGCATGATCTGCAAATAGGCGCGTGACAATTCAATCTGTTGCCCCAGACGACTGCCGGTACCCTCGCGCATCTGCGGCATGGCAGCACGCAGGTATTGAATCAATGCGGCGTGAATTTTGCTGGCCTCTGCCGGGTCGGTTTCAATCAACTGCCCAATCAATGCCAAGGTATTGAATAAAAAATGCGGCTCAATCTGCGCCTGCAAAGCCACCATCTGTGCTTCTAACAAACGTCGCTCCAGCGCTTCAACATCGGCACGCATGGTGGCTTTACTGGCAGTCAATTCGGCGCGCCGTTTGCCACCTGCCACACTTTTAATGGCAAGTGCGGCGATGGTCACCCAAAACCCCAATAGAGGAAATTTTAATAAAGCCGCACCAAGAAAAAAAACCAACAAAACCAGCTCAAGATTGTACCAACTAACTTCAGCCACCCAATCAAAAAAATGCCACCACAACACTTTGGCGGTATCCAAAATGTCTAGTGCGATTGATAAAATCTTGTTTTCTTCCCGCCGCGCCATTGTTTTTCCTCATTCGCCGTAATGCGAATAAATTGTTGTTCTGCTTGGTGTATTGGTTGTATCAGCCAGGACTCCACTGTAACCAGCATTCGCCGACACGTCCAAGCCTATACGATTAAATGTGGCCTATGAGTGGCGAATGGTGATTGGAACGGATAAACGGCGGTACCCATCAATCTATCCGCGTACCAAGCGTGCACCAAATGAGCGCCAGATCACCTACAATACCGTACCTGTTCACTACCAAAATTCACCGCCGAATCGAGCTTATTTTGTCCACTTTTTCACGCAAACCCGTACACGCCCTACTGATTGCCGCTCTGGTGCTGCTTGGCGGCTGTTTTCCCAAATTTGACTGGCGCGAAGTGCGTGGCAGCGATGCGCCTTATAGCGTACTGATGCCCGCCAAACCAGCCTCATTGACGCAGGTAATCAAGTTAAATCAGCTCGATGTCAGTATGCAAATGAGTGCCGCCGATGTCGATGGCATCAGCTTTGCCGTGGGTTGCGTGAAAATACCCGATACCAGCCAGGCAGACACGATTTTGGCGGCGATGAAGCAAGGCATGTTGACAAACATCCACGCAACCGTCACCAAAGAAACCCAGCAAAACGGGGATGAAATTGAAGCCAGCGGCCAATTGCCAAATGGCGAGAGCGTTAAACTGGTGGCGCGCTTTGTTGCGCGTCAGGGCTGGGCGTATCAGGTGATCATGGTGGGCAAGGCCAAAGCCATGAAGCCAGAGGTGATCGATACGTTTATGACTTCGTTTAAACTGCCCTAGGCGTTTAAACTTCCCTAGGAAAGCGATCCAAACGCAAGCCATCGATGGCGACAATCTGATCCAGACGAATTAACTCGCCATCGATCAAACGCAGGTAATCTGCGCCAGCTTGGGCAAACACATCGACAATCTGGCTTTTGATTTCTTTCTGCACACCATCTGCCGCCACATAGTCCAGCACAATCGTTTGCCGCTGCATGGCGGCGACTTCCAGCACATCATGAAAATCACAATTAATTACTTGATATGGCTTGATCATCACGGCTTGTTATAAAAATGGGGTTCAACACGCAAATTGAAGCTTTGGCACCGGCCTTATCATTTTCAACGACGCAAAGAGAGCAGCGTACAGAGAAATATCTTCTACAAAATCAAAGACTTAAAATAAATACACAAAATTGCTAGCCGGCAAGTAAATATTTCTTTAGAATTCTCTTTTTGACATTGCGTCATAGGCATTACTCGCAAATTATACCAACTCACGAACAATGATGACTTCAACAAGCTTTTCACGCACGCCCACGCCTAACAACATTGCTACGACTGCTTTGAATTGGTGCCAAAAAACAGATGCGCTGGCTTATACAAGCCGGGTTTTTCTGCTTCTCTTTTAGCCAAAGGTTACACCATGCGCATCAATACCCCCGTAACTGATACTGAGTACGAGTTAAGCGATACTGAGACCATCGTTTCCACCACCGATTTGCAAGGGAATATTACTTACGCCAATCCTTATTTCGTGCATGTCAGTGGTTATACGGAAGAAGAATTGGTCGGTGCGCCACAAAATATTCTGCGCCATCCAGATATGCCTGCAGCGGCCTTCGCCGATTTATGGGCAACCATCAAGCGCGGTCAGCCATGGACCGGTCTGGTCAAAAATCGCTGCAAAAACGGCGATTTTTACTGGGTGCTGGCCAACGTCACGCCTGTAGTCGAAGGCGGCAGGGTAATCGGCTATATGTCGGTACGGATCAAGCCAAGCCGCGAACAGGTGGCGCAAGCGACCCAGCTTTACCGGGCGATGCGCGAAGGCCATGCATTAAATATCTCGCTTGAACAAGGTGTGGTCATCAAAAAATCCTGGCTGTCACCACTGAGCAAGCTACGCCGCATGTCGCTTGGCAAACGTAATCATTTAAATCTGGGCTTGGTCGCACTGAGTTCGCTGGGTCTGATCTGGCTTGCCAGTCAAGGTGATGCGGCCGTGCGCACGCAATGGCAACCGTGGTTAACCGGTTTATCGATTTGCACACTGATCAATGCCGTTTTTTTCTGGTACAAACTGCAGAGCAGTGTTATCGATGGCATACAAGATGCCATCAAAACCAGCCAGACCATGGCAGGTGGCGATTTTAGCCAAAGCATGAGCACCAATCGTACTGACGATATCGGCCAATTATTGCGCGCATTGAATCAATTGCGCATCAACCTGTATTCGATTGTGCGAGATGTGCGCAATAATTTTGATGAAATTGGTGTGGCCACCAATGAAATCGCCGATGGCAATAGCGATCTGTCAGCACGTACCGAGGCGCAAGCCACCGCATTGGAAGAAACTGCTTCGAGCATGAAAGAGATTGCCACTACCGTCGAGAAAAACAGTGAACATGCCAATCATGCGAAAGGCATGGCAGCACAAGCATCGCAAATTGCAGAAAAAGGGGGCGCCATCGTTCAGCATGTAGTTGCAACGATGGATGAGATCGGTGGCTCATCGAAACAGATCGTCGATATCATTGCGATCATCGATAGCATCGCATTTCAGACCAATATTCTGGCTTTAAACGCGGCCGTTGAAGCCGCCAGAGCCGGTGAACAAGGGCGCGGTTTTGCGGTAGTGGCAGGCGAAGTACGGCATCTGGCGCAGCGCAGCGCGGCGGCAGCGAAAGAGATCAAAGGCTTGATTGATATCTCTTCGGAAAAAATCGACGGCGGTGTCGCGCTGGCAAAAAACGCCGGTGTCACCATGGATGAAATCATTGCGTCCAATCATGGTGTGACTCAAACCATGAATGACATTGCGTCAGCCTCAATGGAGCAGAGCGACAGCATTTCACAAATCAACCGGGCAGTTGAAGAAATGGATGAAGTCACCCAACAGAATGCCGCACTGGTTGAACAAGCTGCATCAGCCGCAGCAAACCTGCACGAGAAAACCCAGAATGTGATTAAGGCGTTGTCGGTCTTTAAGCTGGATCGTCAAAACCACACCCGCACACAGGCAGTGCACCGCCATTCCAGCACAAATGGCAGCAATAAGAATGCCATGATGCGCAAACCACAAGCTTTACCACGGCCTTCGCAACGGATTCATTAAGCTGCGTAATCGCTTATCCTTATTTATCCTCGCTTATCCGATGTAAAAAACGTCCAGAAAAATCTGGACGTTTTTTCTTGTAACGCTTACTCAAATCCCGCGCTGCCAAATCCTTCGCCTGGTTTCCAGGCTGGTTTCCGCGCTGCATTGCCAACATAGCGCCCCAAGTTCAACGTAAATTGCGCCTGCTGTGTCATGCCACTTAAATCCCAGTTTGGATCATATTCATCCGTCACCTGATGATAGCGCTTGCCATACGCCTGCGCTTTGGCGGTAGAACCAGCAGGGTCATTGATGTAATCACGACCAGCCTGCACGCTAAAGGCGGGAATCCCTGCTTTCGCGAAATTAAAATGATCGCTGCGGAAATAACTACCGGCTTTATCCGGCACTGGCTTGGCAATAGTTAAATGCATTTGTGCCGCCACCGTCGCCGCCATGCTGGACAGATCAGTGCGCTGGCTGCCGGGCACGCCAATGTCTTTGGTGCGACCGACAAAATTCATGCTATCCAAATTTAAGTCCGCCGCAATTTTTTTCAGTGGCCAAGGTGAATTCGCAATAAACGCTTCGCTGCCAATCAAACCTTTTTCTTCCGCCGCCACCCACAAAAATAACTGGCTACGTTTAGTCGGCTTTTGCACAGCCGCCTGCGCCATCGCTAGCAACGACGCCGAGCCGGAACCATTATCCACCGCGCCGTTATAGATCACATCACCGCTGCCTTGCTTGATGCCCAGATGATCCCAATGAGCGCTATAGATCACCAATTCATCTTTGAGCACAGGGTCGGTGCCGGGAATCAAACCCGCCACATTAAATTGGTCAATCACCCGCACATCAGCTTTGGCCTCCCCTTTAAATTTCAACGATAAGGGCACCGGCTGAAAATCTTTGCGTTCCGCTGCTGCACGCAAGGCATCCAAATCCTGGCCAGCGGCGGCAAACAAGCGATGCGCGGCATCGTTGTGTATCCAGCCCTGAATCGGCGTGCCTTTACTGTCATTCAACAATAAAAATTTATTACCACTATTCACCGGCACCGACCATTGATAGCTCGCCGATTGATCGGTATGAATCAGAATTACACCCGCCGCACCCCGGCGTTTCGCCTCTTCGTACTTGTATGTCCAACGGCCATAATAAGTCAGCGACTCGCCACCAAAACGGTTTGGCTCTGCCGCAGTGGATTGCGGGTCATTCACCATCATGATCAATAGTTTGCCTTTGTAATCGCCCCCCTTATAGTCATCCCAATGCTCGTCGGGTGCGCTGATACCGTAGCCGACAAACACGACATCAGCATCAAACTGGTGGGCGCTTTGCGAGTCGCCCATATTCCACACCCAGTCATCGGCGTACTTCAACGCAAATGCCTGACCATTTGCCTCAAAGTGCGGATTACTATCTGCCAGATTAATGCGGGATTCTGCCAATTTGAGTGGATAACGGTAAGTCTTACCATCAATCGGCTGCAAACCCATGACACGTGCCTGGGTTTCCAGATAAGCCACCGCCAGATCACCGCCACGCTGGCCGGTACCACGCCCCTCTAACAAGTCCGAGGATAAAAATGCCAGATGCGCGCGCAATGCGGTTTCTTCTACCACAGGCGGCAACGCGCTGCCGGCCGCCATCGCAGTTGACGCCATGCTACCGACTATCGCCAAACTGGCCGCCAGACTTTTCAAAGCACAAGAAAAGCCTGCTGATTTTGGTGCCGCCGTACCGCGACCATTACGTCCCATGAATCTCTGCATCATCAACCTCTTTCTAAAAAATACCACCGATTATTTTGCATCGGCAGGCGCTTCAACCTTCGCTGGTTCTTGCGGTACCGGTTTGCGCGGCAACATGTCATTGCGGTTCGCCGCATGCGCGACAAAGCTAGCCATGATCAAAGAAGATTGTACTAGATCGCCCTTTTGCACTTTATCAAAGACATCCAGATTGGAATGATGCGTGCGCGATAAATAATCAAGCTCATCCTGAATGAATTGAAAGCCCGGCACACCCACCACATCAAAGCTAACATGATCAGTAGCTCCGGTACTACGTAAGCTGACTGTCGTCGCACCTAGATCACGGAACGGCGCTAACCATGCATCAAAAATCGGCTTCACAGCAGCATTATTTTCGGCATAAATACCGCGAATTTTGCCCGCGCCATTATCCAGATTAAAGTAAGCAGAAATTTTACTGTGCAAAGGCTTCAATGTGAGTGGCCAGGTTGTTTTGCGGAAGAAAGAAGGTAATTCTTTTTCTTTTGGATCAGTGCTCTCCGGGCGCGACGCCACCCACTGATTGATGAAGGCGTTCGATCCTAACAAACCTTGTTCTTCACCACCCCAGAGTGCCACGCGGATGGTACGGCGTGGCTTAAAGCCAATGGCTTTCAACATGCGCACAGCTTCCATGCTGACTGCGACACCAACGCCGTTATCAGTGGCACCTGTTGCGCCATGCCATGAATCTAAATGACCGCCTAACATCACGAATTCGTCTTTCTTATCACTACCCGGAATATCGCCAAAAACACTAAGGGCAGCATTTGGAATTTCATCCGTCAAATTGACTTTAACATCCAGCTCCAGCTCAATGTTTTTCTTCTTTTGCGCTAAACGATACAGACGGTTATAAGTTTCTTTCATCAAGACCAAATCAGTTGGCCCGGTAGGCTCGTCTTTTTTGTATGAGCCACCACCCTGCACAAAGATAGTACCGTCTTCACCACGCGATGAGCTGATGATGGCCAGCACTTTTTCTTCGATCAAAAATTGCATGACTTTTTTACGAAACAGATAATTTTTAAGCGCACGTTGCTTATCAAAACGCGGTGTCAATGGTGCATTCGCCTGCGAATCAAAATTCAGTTTCACCAGCTCATCGAGCTGGGCATCTGTATAAATATTGGCGTCAGGCTTGAGGTGCGGCCTGTTTGGCTGCAATTCATCGATCATCACAATCACACCGCCCAGCTTACCTTTCCATTTAGCCAGATCTTCCTCTTCAGTGATTTTGGCGACCACCAGTTTGGCGTGTTGCACGCCGTTAGTACCCGGTGTCCACGCCTTGGGAATCGCCACCAGATCAAGCTTGTCTGGTGCCACCATGCGCAGGCTGGTTTGTTCTAACATCCAGCTGCGGCCAAACGGCGCAAAGCTTTCTGTATGCACATTTTGCAATCCCCACTCGCGTAATTTTGTTTGCGTCCATTCACCCGCTTTGACGAAGCCCGGGCTACCGGTTAAACGTGGGCCAATTTCATCCGTCAAGGTCGCCAACGTTGCTTCCGCTTGCGAACGCTGCTGTGCTTCATCGCGTAATTTTGTAATTAAATCGAGATCGACTTTTTCTTCAGCCGCATAACTGCTCATGGCGGTGGCCAAAAATATCGAAGCACAAACTGAAAACATGAGGCGCATACGGTGATCCTTTATGGGGAGGTGAAAACAGTAGTGAAAGAAAGCGAGTGCGAACATGGTAAGTCGCTACGCTCATTAAAAAATATTGATGTAAATCAATTTTATCATTCCGTTGAAAATGCTTGTTAGAATGCTCTCAAATACTTATTTTAGGACTGACGCAAAATTGCGTTGGCTAGGCGCGAAGCCGCAGACAGTACAACTGTACGGCAAGGCGAAGCAACAACGCCAACGTCTGTTTTGCGTAAGTCCTATATTTCAGACATTACTCACTCTTTTATCTGACCATGCAAACAACGCATCGCGCCCTGGTTTCTGCCTTATTTCTTGCCCTGCTGAGCCATGCAGGTGCATACACCTACGCCGCAGAAAATAACGCTGACGACAGCAAAGTCGTGGCACCTGCGCTACTGCTGGCAGAAAATTTTTCCACCAATATCGACGTCAGTCAGTATTTAGTCAGCGAAAAACTAGATGGGGTGCGTGCCTATTGGGACGGCAAAGTATTGCGTTTTCGTAGTGGTCGCCCAATTCACGCACCAGCCTGGTTTATCGCCGCCCTGCCAGCACGCGCACTGGACGGTGAATTGTGGATGGGGCGGCATCAATTTGAGCGCTTGTCTGGTGCAGTACGTCGCGAGGTGCCAGACGACGCCGAATGGCGCAAGATCACTTATCACCTGTATGAATTACCGCAAGGTGCGGGAGATTTCAATGCCCGCCTCAGCACCTTAAATCAATTGCAGACACAAAGCCAGGCAACATGGTTGAAAGTATTACCGCAAACCCACGTCGTGAATCAGGCTGCATTACAACAACAACTTGACGAAGTGGTACGGGCAGGTGGCGAAGGCTTGATGCTGCATCGTGCCGATGCGATTTGGCAAAGTGGTCGCTCGAATATTTTACTCAAATTCAAGCCACATTTTGATGACGAAGCCGTGGTGATTGCGCACGAAGCCGGACAAGGCAAATATCACGGACAACTAGGTGCCTTGCTGGTGCGCACCAAAGAAGGCCGTGAGCTGCGCCTCGGCACAGGACTAAGTGATCAACTACGCAAAGATCCACCAGCGATTGGCACTGTGGTTACGTTCCGTTATCGCGATACGACTAATACTGGGTTACCAAAATTTGCGAGCTTTTTGCGGGTGCGGGAGGAGGAGTGAATCAGGAAATTCAGCAAACAAAAATTCCCGATGAACAAATTTAACGTAAAGAAAAAGAGTGCTCAGCATTGCCACAATTGTTATTTTTTAGGATAACACCCTCGAAACCAAGGGAAACTGCTCTGGATGACGAACTGAATCAACATGTAAATCAACATCTAAATCGGGCCAATACAAATGATGTGGTTGTGGACGTTCAACCTGAAATAGTTGCTCTACCGAAGCTTTGCGAAACCAAGGAAATTCCGAAAATGGTACAAAAAGCTCTTCCTGCTCATCAAGCAGAAGCCAGAAACCATGTTTTGAAACGCCAGAAATTTCAACTTGGGAAATGTTTGTTCCAAGCATCTTGAATCTCCTGTTTGTGTAAACCAATTAAATCGGCTGCTTCCTTTAATTCTCTTGCAGATAATCCAAAATTTTGTGCCATCTCAATAACAGGTTCAAGCCAGAATTTTGCTTCGCCATCCGGGTGCAAAACGTGAACATGCATACGTGATTCTTCGCGGGAGAAGAAATAGAACCGATAACCTCGTTCACGAAATATAGTTGGACTCATATTATCTGAAATAAAAAATTCAGTTCGTATTCAACCACAGAGAAGTCTTTATCAACATAATAGGTAATTTAGTCAAAATCACAGCAAAATAGTTACTTCACCACACTTCGTGCAGTACCACGAGTGCTGCCACACATGAACATTTGCTCGATAATTTTGCATGGCCTTTTTACCGCCGCCGAATTTTTCCCACAAAAAAACTGCACCAAACATCAAGCCAGCAATCACTAGCAGAAAAACGACAAGACCAAGCCAAAAGCTATGCATCAATGATCCGGCACGTATTCCTAAATACCCACCAATAAACATCCCGGGAAAAGAGCTTAGATATAACACCATTGTTTCAGGAGACACAGGTGGCGAGCAACGCTTGGCGAGTTCGGTTTTCACGACGCGGGTGCCTTTAATTTTTTGCTTTCCATGCGGGGAAAAAGGTTTCGTGTTCCACACAGGCTTAGATGTGGCTGAAATATTTTCAACAGATGTACCCTCTTCACACACAACACTGAAACGTTTTATGTTCTCCGAACCGCAATGCTGACAGCGCATAAATGCCTCCTTTCTTGACTATACCGCTTTATCTGTCGGGAGAATTTGTTCATAACTGTCATTGCACAAAGTATTAAATAACAAAAATGCAGATCTCCTTAATTTTGCTCACTACACTTTGAAATCCATTTCTACCCATTTCTTGCAATCACAATCTAAGCATCCCCATTCAACATCATCGCACAATGATTCAGAACGCACTCTTTATTGTGCCACCATCGACGCGCAGCGCTGCGCCAGTGGTTGCTGATGCGAGTGGGCTGGCGATGTAGGTGACCAGCGAGGCGACTTCGTCCGGTGCGGCGAAACGCTTAATGAGTGAGGTTGGGCGCACCTTGTCAAAAAACTCTTGCTCGAATTCGCTGAAGGTTTTTCCATTTGCCTTTGCAAGGGTATTCACGAAGTCACCGACCCCGCGGGAATTTGTCGGGCCGGGGAGAATGCTGTTGACTGTGATACCGGTTCCGGCGACCGATTCGGCCAAACCACGGGAGACGGCGATTTGCGCCGTCTTGGTCATGCCATAGTGGATCATTTCTGCAGGAATCTGCACCGCACTCTCGCTGGAAATAAAAATGATCCGCCCCCAATTGGCTTGTTTCATCGCAGGCAGGCAAAGACGCGCTAATCGCACCCCACTCAATACATTGACATCGAAGAACCGCATCCAATCGGCATCTGGGATATCTTCAAATGCCTTTGGCTCGAAGATGCCAAGATTATTGACGAGAATCTCAATATTTGGATGCAGTCGCACCAGTTCCTCAGCGGCAGCAGCGGTGCTCAGATCACCAGCAAAGCCTTCTACTTGGCCGCCGGTAGTGGCCTTGATTTTTGCTACTGCGTCATCAACCGATGCTTGTGCGCGTCCATTGACGATCACCCGAGCACCTTCAGCCGCAAGTGCGACAGCGATGGCGTAGCCAATGCCAGCAGTGCTGCCAGAAACTAAGGCCAGTTTGTTGTTGAGTTTCATATCCATGAGGTCTAAACTTTCTGAGAAGAACTGATCCCTAAGGTCAGCGCTCACCCGTGACCGTTATTACGGTCGGGTGCAGCGTGTCGTTTGGTACAGTTTAAATAGAATAAAAAAAGTCCCATCTAGTTTGACGGTCTCTCCACCTAACTTGACAGGCTTATCTGTGCGTAGCCGTTACTCCATACCATCTTGCGCAATGTGCTGGAATTATAAACTGCCTAAAAAATTAGGTACGGCGCACGGCTTTTGTAGACGTTTCTCACCTCACTTCATTCACCATTTTCAAGCAATCTAAGCTGCTTTATCACACCAAAATTGCTTAAACCATCCAATCTCAATCTGGGCGTTGATCAAACAATCGACAAGCCAGAACGCGCGCGCCAAACAGTTCAGCATCCAGATGCAGACGCTGTAAAACGGCTTGCCTTTGTTGCGGGTCTGTTGGTAATGCCAAAGTCAAATTGACGTAACTCGATTGCTGCTGGTAAGACGTAGAAATTGGTGTAGATGTTGCCGTAACAACTTCGGTGGTTTCATCGGTTACACTCGATTGCGCCGGTGCTACTGACATTTGAGTTAAGCGCTGTAGCTCGGTCAATATATCTGCTTCGGTAATACAGACCGAACTATGCTCGCCCGGCCATTTTTTCACGCCAGCTTGCAGCTCGACAATGCCGCCGGTTACTTCAAATTGCTGTGCATCCAACCGGGCATAGTGAAACGCTTGCCAGCCCGGTTCTGCTTGCTGACGTTTTGCGACGGTGGCAATCGCGTCGGCAATCAAACCACCACTGGTCAACATGCCGACTGGCAATAAATCATTTAAGTTTTGTGGTAACTCAGAGCTGCTAATTTGCTCGTCAATATTTGTACTTTGCTTTGTCATGGAGTTTTGCTGGATTATGCTGAGTTATGCTAAGTTATGTAGAGTGATGCTGACATTCTGGCTTCATTAGTCAACATCAATCAAAGTACCTACACCTGTGAATTGAAACGGGTGTTACTGAAATTATCACAATAATCACCTACGCCGCGTTTGAATATACTTTCGCGCCACTTGATTTCACGGGTAAAATTCGCTGTTGTTTTTCATTCAGCGTGGCTGCTTAGGCACAATGCGTGCATTCTGACCAGCCCCATTTTTAAAGGAACTTACGATGTCAATTCATTCCCGCGCCGTGCTGGGCAGTCTGTTTGCCTTGTTGGCGCTTGCCGCCTGTACCCCAAAAGACGGCGACAAATCCGCTGCTAGCTCACCAGCCGCCGCTGGTCCAATTGCCGCCACCGTGAATGGTACGCCAATTAGCCAAAAGCAGCTCGATAACATGATGGCGCAACAAGCGCAACGCGGCCTGCCAGATACCCCAGAAACCCGTAAACTAGCCTTGGACAATTTGTCCTTGCAACTGATCGTTTCGCAAGAAGCGGTGAAAAAAGGCTTGGATAAAACACCAGAAACTGCGGAACAATTAGAAATAGCAAAGCAGGCGATTTTGGCTGATAGCTTCATTCAAGATTATTTGAAAAATAATCCAGTGACGGACGCGATGTTGAGCGCCGAATACGACAAGTTGAAAACGCAAGTAGCGGGCAATCAATTCAAGGCACGCCATATCTTGGTCGAGAAAGAAGAAGAAGCCAAGGACATCATCGCCAAACTGAAAAAAGATGTGAAAGCTTTTGATGCCTTAGCCAAAGCAAAATCGAAAGATCCTGGCTCGAAAGACAAGGGCGGCGATTTGGGTTGGTTTGATGCTCGCTCGATGGTGCCAGAATTTGGCGCTGCGGTTGCTAAGTTGGAGAAAAATAAATTCACGGAAGAACCCGTTAAATCACAATTTGGTTATCACGTGATCTTGCTGGACGACACCCGCGAAAGCCCAGTGCCGACTTTGGAACAAGTCAAACCAAATTTATCGCAACAGCTACAGCAGACAAACATCCGAAAATTATTGGATGACCTGAAAGCCAAAGCGAAAATCGAAGTGACTGCCGCACCAGCAGCTACACCAGCCGCACCTGCAGCAGCATCAACGCCAGCCGCCAGCGCAGAGCCAGAAAAGAAATAAATTACCGCACTATCAGCATATCGGTATCACCAAAATAAAAAACCGCTCAGCATTAAGTTGAGCGGTTTTTTTATGGGCACTATTTGTAGTGCTTAAATATACTGCACCCTGTATTTTTTAACTACGCAATGATGATGTGCGGGATATGGCAATAAAAATATAATTTTTTGGCAGTATATGAATATTGGCGCATTTATTGATGGAAAATGCACCGCTTATGCGCCGCCAAAAACTCACTTTTATGCGCTACCTAGCGCATTCCTATGTGCCCTTACGGTGCGGCTTTGCAGCAGCGGTTTTCGACACCGCTTTGCCTGCTGGTTTTCCACGTCCATAACCAGCCGCCTTTTCTTGCACCCGGCGATCAGCGCCGCTTTTCTTTTCAAGTAAGGGTACTGGCACTGACCGAGCCGATTTCACCGCACCTGATGAGGCGGATGTGGCTCCTTGTAGGCTGATATTTAATTGCCGATTCACGACCCAAACTTTTTTAAGATGTTGCAATACTTCTTTCGGCATACCAGCCGGCAAATCGAGTGTGCTGTAATTGTCGAAAATATCGATCCGGCCAATATGCTTGGCTTCCAGCCCGGCTTCATTGGCAATCGCACCAACGATTTGGCTTGGTGTGACGGCGTGCTCGCGACCAACTTCGATCCGGTATAACTCGGTCGGCAGACTGACTTTAGCGGCACCTTTGGCGTCGCGCTTTTTCTCTGACTTGCTTGGCGCGATTGGTGCTGGCGTGGTGTCAGCCATGTTGGCTGCGCGCTCAACGACCTTGGTTAATTTGCTGGCGCTTTCTCTTTTTGCAGAAGGTTTGGTTTCAAAGGAAGACGGCTTAGAAGAAGAGGAGGACGTTGACGCCGATTCAGCAGCGATCATCAACGCTTGCCCAGCGACGCGCACACCTTTTAAATGCTGCAGCGTATCTTTCGGTAAATCATCAGGCAAATCAAGTATCGTGTAATCGTCATAGATATCGATGCGGCCAATGTACTTCGATTCAATATTCGCTTCATTCGCAATGGCGCCAACGATGTTGCCCGGTTTCACTCCATGCTCGTGCCCCACTGCAACACGGAAGGTGCGCATACCCGGCTCCACTGTGCGCGGGCTATGCTCACGCCGCGCTGCACGTGGCTCGGCGTTGTCGCGCAAACTACGCTGACTAAAATCACGCTCTGCTCGCTCATTGCGGTCACCTCGGTCAGCACGCCCTGCGCGTTCAAAACGCCCGCCTTTTTCATCGCGCCAGCTTTCATCGATTTTGCCACTGTGTTTTTCTTCGCGTCGATTTTTATCCAGCAATAAAGGCTCGTCGCCCCGCGCCATTTTGGCCAAGGCTGCGGCGATTTCAAATGCGGGCACATTGTGTTCGCGCTCGTAATCTTCCACCAATTTTAGGAATTGCTCCAATTCGCCTTGCGCTAAAGTGTCGCTGATCTGCTCTTTGAAACGCGCAACGCGTACATCATTCACCGCTTGTATGCTCGGTAGCTCCAGCGGTGATACCGGTTGGCGGGTGGCGCGCTCAATCGCTTTCAACAGATTTTTTTCACGCGGGGTGATAAACAAAATCGCCTCGCCACTACGCCCGGCGCGCCCGGTACGGCCGATACGGTGGGTATAACTTTCCGGATCATGTGGCACATCGTAATTAATTACATGGCTGATGCGCTCCACATCCAGCCCACGCGCGGCGACATCGGTCGCCACCAAAATGTCGATCTTACCGTCTTTTAATTGTTGTATGGTGCGCTCGCGCTGCTGCTGTTGGATATCGCCATTGATCGCCGCCACTGAAAAACCACGCGCCGATAATTTTGCCGCCAACTCTTCAGTGCCGAGCTTGGTGCGCGCGAAAATGATCATGCCGTCAAAGGTTTCCGCTTCCAGAATCCGAGTCAGCGCATCCAACTTATGCATACCGCTGACTAACCAGTAACGCTGTCGAATATTGTCCGCCGTACCGGTTTTTGCCGCCACCGTGATTTCAGCAGGCTGGTGCAAATACGTTTGTGCAATGCGTTTGATGGCCGATGGCATGGTCGCCGAAAACAAGGCGGTTTGGCGGCTTTCTGGCGTCTCTTGCAGAATTCTTTCGACATCATCAATAAAGCCCATGCGTAGCATTTCATCGGCTTCATCGAGCACCAAAGTTTTTAGTTTCGATAAATCGAGTGAGCCTTTGTCCAGATGATCAATCACCCGCCCAGGCGTACCAACCACCACATGCACCCCACGGCGCAAAGCAGATAGCTGTGGGCCATAACTTTGACCACCGTAAATCGGCAACACATGAAAGCCAGGGATATGACGCGCATAGGTTTGAAAAGCTTCTGCCACCTGAATTGCCAATTCACGCGTCGGTGCTAATACCAGCGCCTGCGGTGCAGTTTGCCGAATATCGATACGCGACAAAATGGGTAATGCAAATGCCGCCGTTTTCCCAGTGCCGGTTTGCGCCTGACCTAAGACATCACGGTTGCTGAGTAAAATCGGAATCGTTGCCGCCTGAATCGGTGACGGTGATTCATAGCCGACATCGTGCAGCGCTTTCAATAATGGCTCGCTCAGCTGCAAATCAACAAACGTGGTGTTTGCAGCGGCAGGGGTGGTAGCGGAACGGGGGGATTTTGCTTCGGGCATGGCGCGGCTCACAGATTTCACAGATACGGCTCACGTCGCAGGATGCGACAAGATAGGTGCGCTAGTTTACTCTTTTGTGACACGAACAGGGAGCTTTTACGGGCTTTTGAGAGCGATTAGCCGTCTAATCAACGAGGAAAATGCCCTATAGCATGCAGTTATGGCGCATTTATCAAGTTCTCGCCACTGCGCTTGACGTCAGCTCGACGAAACGGCACAGTAGCGCCTTTTCCGCAAACGTATGCGGGCAGTCGCGCTTGTCTGCTACCATCTCTCATTATCCTAGAAACGGCAGTTGACCGCTAAAATTGACTAATAAGATCTTGTTTTGAATCATCAATATCGTGTTCTAAACGTCCACCATTTTGGTGGCAGCGCTACCAGCGTGATTGCCCATTTTTGCGGCTCCCTGCCGTTGTTGCTCCTCCTAGCAGAATGCAGTCTGCGTCGTCGTCGCGC
>OFSE01000274.1_pt1 | contig 16926 bp, 21 predicted proteins | sample 1543261 | NCBI WGS metagenome assembly OFSE01 (sample SAMN07774225, study PRJEB24372) | wastewater metagenome | isolation source: Exp Tend VB 50WW | collected 2016-02 | reverse complement strand
CTCTTGATCTTCCTCCTCAAGGGCGCGCGGCCTGACAAGTACCGGGAGAACATGCGCCACGAGCACAGCGGCCCCGGCGGCGGGCCGATCTCGTACAAGGTCTACGAGGGCACGTCACCCGATGACCTCTAGCGCTCTGGCGACGGCCCCGCCTCGCGCCGTCGTCACGACCGACCCGGCCGACGGGGCGCGCGCCTACCACCCACGCGGTGCCGCTCGCCAGCTCTGGCTCTGCCGCGATGGCGAGGTCGTGCTGGAGGGCCCGGCGGGCACGGGCAAGAGCCGCGCGGCCCTGGAGAAGCTGCACGCCCTCGCGCTGAAGTACCCGGGCATGCGGGCGGCGATCTGCCGCAAGACGCGCGTGTCGATGACCGAATCGACGCTCGTGACCTTCGAGGAGCACGTGCTGCTGCCGGGCGACCCGATGGTCGTCGACGGCCCCATGCGCGCCAGCCGCCGGAGCTACGTCTACCCGAACGGCAGCGAGATCGTCGTCGCTGGCCTGGACCGCCCGAGCCGCCTCATGTCGACCGAGTTCGACGTGGTCTACGTGGCCGAGGCGACCGAGCTGTTCGAGAACGACTGGGAGATGCTGACCACCCGCCTGCGCAATGGCCGCATCCCCTACCAGCAGATCATCGCCGACTGCAACCCCGACGCGCCCTCGCACTGGCTCCACCAGCGATGCGACACCGGCCGCGCGACCGTGTTCTTCAGCAAGCACGAGGACAACCCTGTCCTCTACGACCATCGCACGGGGGATTGGACCGAGCGCGGCCGCGTCTACCTCGAGCGCCTCGACCGCCTGACCGGCGTGCGCCTGCTCCGGCTGCGCCACGGCAAGCGCGCCGGCGTCGAGGGCGCGGTGTACGCGTTCGATCGGCGGGTGCACCTGGTCGACCCGTTCGACATCCCGGCCGACTGGCCACGGTACCGCGTGATCGACTTCGGCTTCACGCACCCGTTCGTCTGCCTGTGGGCGGCGACGGACGGCGACGGGCGGATCTACGTGTACCGCGAGCTGTACATGACGCGCCGCACCGTCACCGAGCACGGCGCGAAGATCAACGAGCTCTCGGCCGGCGAGACGTACGCCAAGACGTGGAGCGACCACGACCCCGAGGCCCAGGTCCAGCTGCGGACCCTCGGCATCGTGACCGAGCAGGCGAACAAGGACATGAAGGCCGGCCGCCAGCTGGTGATGGACCGGATGAAGGTGCAGCCGGACGGCAAGCCTCGGCTCATGCTCTTCCGCGACATCCTCGTCGAGCGCGACGACGATCTCTACGAGGCGCGGCAGCCGGTGTGCACCGAGCAGGAGTTCGACGCCTACGTCTACCCGAAGGCGGCGGACGGGCGCGTCGTGAAGGAAGAGCCGATCAAGGAATATGACCACGGCATGGACTGCATCCGCTACCTGTGCATGGGGCTCGTGCAAGGCGTGCCCGGCTCGGCTAAGCCGAAGGCGAGCGCCGAGGACGCACGGGGCGGCGGTCGGAGCGGACGCGGGGGAGACCGACAGCGCGCAGCAATCGATCGCGGGCGGCGGCCAGGGCCGCTCTCGCGCGGGAGGTAACGAGCATGGCCACGTCTGCACCAACCCCCATCCAGCGAGCCGCGCGAGCCGTCGGCGCCTGGCTGACAGGCAAGCCCATACGCGAGGCCGCGATGTCGGGCGGCGATCCTGACGAAGACCTGTCGTCCAGCGGAGGCGGCTCGGCGTACTTCACGCCGATCACCAAGGACAAGCGCCGCGACCTCTCGCCGTACGACCACGACCGCATGGTGCAGATCAGTGCGCACCTCATGAGCCGCAACCCGCTCGCCAAGAAGATCGTCAACGCGCGGGTGAACTACGTGCTCGGTGAGGGCGCGACGGTGTCGGCGGTCGACGAGCGGGTGCAGGAGGTTATCGACCGGTTCTGGAAGGACGGCTTCAACCGCGTCCAGCGCCGTCAGGCGTCGTGGCTGAGGAGCAAGCGCGGCTACGGCGAGCTGTGTCTGACGACCACCGTCAACCCCGTCAACGGTCGCGTGCGCCTCGGCTACATCGCGCCCGACGCGATCAAGGACGTCGAGCACACGCCGGGAAACCCGCACGACACGACGAGGGTGCTGCTGAAGCAGACGACCGCCGACAGCAAGCCGATCGTCTTCGACGCGGCGCGACTCGTCGAGGACCCGAACGACGAAGCCTACGGCCGCATGCGCGGCAACTGCCTGTTCTTCGCGGCCAACCGCCTGCCCGATCAGGCGCGAGGGACGTCCGACTTGTTCGCGATCGCCGACTACCTGGACGCGTACGAGTCGGTGACGTGGGACCTGGTCGACCGCGCGGGCCTCATCAACTCGATGCTCTGGCACGTCATCCTGCACGGCTACACGCCCGATCAGGTGCAGAAGTGGCTCGACGACAACTACGCCGGTGGCAAGCCGCCCCGCGCGGCGACGGTGCTGGCCACGAACGAGCTTGTCGAGTGGAAGCCGCTCACCCCCGACTTCGCCGGCGCGGACTCGGCCGACTGGGCGGACCTCATCCTCGCGATCATCGCCACCGGCGCCGACCTGCCGAAGATGTGGCTGAACGCGCAGGACGACCCGAACCGCGCGTCGGCCGAGTCGCTCGCGGGCCCGTCGTTCAAGAGCCTGAGCGAGGTCCAGCTCGAATGGCGCGACGTCATCACCGACATCGTGCAGTACGTCATCGACCAGGCCGTGCTCACGGGCGCGCTGCCCGACGGGCTCGACGAGTCGTTCGCGGTGAACCTGCCGGAGATGAGCGAGCGGATCCTCGGTGACATCGCGACTGCGCTCGGCCAGGTGTCGATGTCGCTGTCCGCCCTGCGCGCCGACAGCCTACTCGACCGCGAGACGTCGCTCCAGATCGTCGCGATGATGGTCGACCGGCTGGGCGTGAACATCGACGCGGCGCAGCTCAAGGAACGCATCGACGCCGAGGCGGCCGAGGACGCCGCGGCGGGTGGCGGCGCGGGTGGTGCGGGGGCGTCGGTGTACGACCGGGTGCCGTCGCCGTTCGCGGTGCCGATCGCGGCCAAGGTCGGCGGCGAGGACACGACGGTCGTGCCGCCGAGCGCCGATGCGGCCGCAGCTGTGACCGACGGCGCGGTGGCCGATGCAGCCGCGATGAGCGCGGCGAAGGTCGCGGTCCTCGTCGGCTACGCCAAGGACGTCCGGACGGGCGCGCTCGGCCGCGACGAGGCCATCGCCCAGATCGTGTACACGTTCAACGTCTCGGCGGAGCAGGCGGGGTCGTTCGTCGGCTCGGCGGGCGGGGTACGGGAGGCGATCGCGTTGATTCGTGAGGCGGCGCCGGCGAGCGGGCGGCGGTAGACGACGAGGAGGTGGGGGATGTCGGACGGGGAGACGCTGGACCTGACCGAGTTCACGATGCCGACCGCCGATCAGCTGGCGGCGGTGAGCGAGTTCGTGCGGCGGGTGTGTGAGACGATGACGGCGATCGCGCGGGCGGTCGGCGTGGCCGGTTCCGCGCTCGGCGACATCTTCGGCAGGCGCGGCCACGGGTTCTGGGGCGCGGACGCACCGGTGGTGTTCCGAGGCGAGGACGGCGTGATCGAGATCGCCGGCCCCGCCTTTGGCCCCCGCCTCGTCCCGCTCGCGTACGTCCATCGCGGCACGACCTTCAGCACCCACCGCGACGTGGCCGGTTGCCGTGTCGTCGGCGAGAACGGTGCGTGCGTCGACACGTTCGTCACGCTGGAGGCGTGGCTGAATATGCCACCGCGGTTCAAGCGCGAGGCGCGGTGGCTGCGGGATGTCGAGAGGGTCGCGTAGCCCATGCCCCGCCCCCTCTCCCCCGCCGAGAAGCGCTTCGCCGACCGCATGCGCGCCGCCCAGGCCAAGGTCGACGCCGCCGAGACGGCCACGCTCAAGCGGATGATCGCCGACGTGCGACGGCTCCGCGGCGAGGTGACGAGCGAGCTGGCCCGCATCGCCCCCAAGGACGCGGACGGTTGGCGGGCGTCGCACCTGAAGGACGTGAAGGCGCACCTAGAGCGCGTGCTCGGCGAGTGGGCGGACGCGGTAACGTCGCACGTGAACGACGGGGTGACGACGGCGGCCGAGACGGGGCGCGGCGCGCTTGCGGCGGCAGCCAAGGGGACGGCGGGCGAGGCAGTGACGGCGAAGGCGACGTCGGACAGCTTCGCCGTGCACCGCCGCCAGCTCGAGCAGTCGTACAAGTACAACGCCGACCTCGTGCAGGGCGTCGCCGACGAGGCCAAGGACGCGATCATGTCGCGGCTACGGCGCGGGGTGACGGGGCAGAAGAACCCCGTCGAGGTGATGCGCGATGTCCAGAAGTACCTCGACGTGCCAGCGCGTCCGACGGCTCAGTTCGGCGGCATCGCCTACCAGGCCGAGCGCGTCGTCCGGACGGAGCTGGGGCGGATGTACCAGATGGCCAACGTGGCGTCGATGGACGCGACGGCAGAGGCCATCGGCAACGACGGGCTGTGGACGGTGTGGATGCACAGCGGGATCAGCAAGGGCGCGCGTCCGTCGCACGTTGCCCTGGACGGCGAGCGCGTGCCGTACGGCGAGACGTTTGACGTTGACGGGTACGCGGCGACGGGGCCGCACGATCCGTCGCTACCGGCGGAGCACGTCGTGAACTGCCGGTGCAGTAGCGGGATGTGGAGCAACGCATGGGGGGAGAGGTGACCGCCGCCCCACCAGCCACCGTCGCCGACGCCCTCGACGCGCTCGACTGGGAGCCCGTTCGGTGCCATCGTTGCGGAAAGGTCATCGGCGACAGCGCGATCGGCAGCGGGCACGCGCGGTTTCGGTGCCGGTGGTGCAAGGCCAAGACGATGTGGCCGTGGCCGGTGCGGGGCAGGGCGGACGAAGGGAAGCGGCGCGATGAGTGAGTCGTTGAAGTGGATCGAGGCGGGCAGGATGGCGGTAGAGGGGCTTAAGGCCGGCATTGCGGAGGCCGAGGCCAACCCGCTCTCGCCGCCCGGTGCGACGTACGAGGAACGCGTGGCCGCCTTCGTTGCCCACTACGGGCCGGACGGGCCGGGCGCGGCGTTCATGGAGCGGGTGAGGGGGATGAACCGGCTCTCGCTTTGGGGGCTGGACGGATAAATGCCAACCATCGGAAGCATCACGCTCGCCGGCATCGACCTCGGCAAGCTCGGCGGTCTGTCGGCGACCGTGCACATCGAGGGCCGCCCCGATGAACGCTTCGAGTACGACCCGATGATGGGCGAGTGGTGGCGGATCGACGGCGTGGCAGACGAGGTGAACATGATCGTGCGGCGGGTGATGGGGAACGGGGAGGTGTGAGGAGGGCCACCCCTTGACGCCGCCGCCCGCATGTAGTATGCTTACCACCGCGCGACCGCTATAGGTCGTAGCCCAACCGAATACGCAGGCTCAATCGAGGCCCGTTCCGCACTCCGACATGGAGAGCGGCGCGGGCCTTTCGTCTTTAACCCGCGAGGCCGCATGTCCCGCAACCTCACCCGAACCCAGGCCGCCCAACTCGCCCAGCTCCGCACGATCGCGGAGTCGGGTCGCGTGCTGTCGGGTGACAACGAGACGATGGTGGCCACGATCCTCGAGACGGCCAAGCGGATCGGCGCCCACAACCCCGGCGCCGCCGAGGTCGTGAAGCTGTGCGAAGAGCTACTCGCGCGCGCCCGCGCCGCGGCCGATGCCGCCGTCGTCGAGGCCGCGCCTGGCGATGGCACTCCGGCCCCCGCGGCCGACACGCCTGTGGACCCGGCTGTTGAGCCGATGACGTGCGAGGCGTGCGGGATGGCCGTCGACGACGCCGATCCCGCGATATGCGAGGCCGCGGGGGCCGGGTGTGCCGCGGCGAAGCTGAAGGCAGCCATCGGGGAAGCGATCCTCAGCGGCCACATCGTCCCCGGCGGTAGTGTGCTTCACCGCGAGGCGGACGCCGCATTGGGCGCCGCCGGCCTGTGGGTGCGCGAGGCCCTCGACGGCAAGGCCGGCAAGGTCTGGCGCATCACCGTCATCCGCGAGGGCATGAGCGCGAACGGGCGGCTGTGGCCGGCGGCGATGGTCGACCGGCTGGCCGGGATGATCGACGGCATCGACGTCTTCGAGGATCACGACTCGGCGCGGGACGCCCAGGCGTACCCGGTCCGACGGGTGGGCGACAAGATCGGCTTCCTGTCCAAGCCCGCGGTCGTGCTCGAGGCGGACGGCACGAAGCGCCTGGACGCCGACTTCAACGTGGTGAGCGAGCCCTGGCGGATGACCCTGCGCAACGCGTGGGAGCTTGGCCGCCGGGACTTTGTCGAGTTCTCGGTAAACGCGCTCGGCGACGATCCCGTGCGGAACGTCGGCGGGCGGCAGGTTCGTGTGATGGAGGCGCTTCACGCGGTTCGCAGCGTGGACGCCGTGACCGTAGGAGCGGCCGGTGGTCGGCTGCTCGACATCAAAGAGCACTTGGACTTGGAGGTTCACATGACGCCCGACGACCTGAAGGCCCTTGTGGCCGATACCGTCAAGGCGACGATGGCCGAGGTGTCGGCGGCGCAAGCCTCCACGCCCGAGCCCGATCCGGCCCCCGCGGCCGACCCGGTGACCGAGGCCCCCGCGCCCGTCGTCGCCGAGACGGTGAACGTGACGAGCCCGATCATCGCCGCCAACACCACTGCCGTGCAGGAGGCGCTTGCCGCCGCCCAGAAGGCGGCCGCCGAGGTCGAGGCCATCAAGGCCGTGATGGCGGCCGAGGCGCAGCGCGTGGCCTCGACGACCGTGATCACCGAGGCGCTCGCGGCGGCCAAGCTGCCGCCTGCCGCCCACGCCGCCGCCCGCAAGGCCCTGACCGACCTTGCCGCGCGCCGGGCCGTTGCCACCGAGGACTGCGCCTCGGTGATCAACGAGTGGCGCGACCTCGCGGCCGCGTTCGTGCAGGAGTCGCCGCAGACGTTCGGGGGCGTGCGCGACGGCGTGCCGTTCGGGATGGACGCCTACCAGCTGCGGCTGCGCGGCATGCTCGCGGGCAAGGCATACACCGGCGCCGACGGCGTGATGGTCAAGCCGTTCCGCTCCATCCGCGAGGCGTGGTGCGCGTTCAACACCCAGGCCGACCCGTGGGACTCGGGCGCCAGCCGCTCGATGTTCCGCAGCATCCAGGGCTCGCGGTACGACAGCGAGACGGACCACAAGCGGATCCAGGAGTCGATCACGACCGCCCAGTGGGGCGAGGTGTTCGGCGACAACATGTACATCGTCCTGCTGGACGCCTACCGCGCGCTGCCGTACGACGAGTGGCGCAAGCTCATCACGATCGACCCGAACGTCGACAACTTCCGCACGCGGCACTACACCCGCGTGGGTGGGTACGGCGACCTGTCGGCCGTGGCCGAGGGCGCGGCGTACCAGCCGATGACCAGCCCGACGGACGACGAGGTCGCGTGGGCCATCACCAAGCGCGGCGGCCTCGAGGCGTCGATCACGCTGGAGGCCATCGCCAACGACGACCTCGGCGCGCTGCAGCGCATCCCGGGCGGGCTGGCCGACGCGGCCAAGCGCACGCTCTACAAGTTCTTCATGAACTTGCTCACGACCGACAACCCGACGCTCGACTACGACAGCGTCGCGCTCTACCACTCGGGCTCGCACGGCAACTCGGGCACGACGGCGCTGAGCGTCGCGGGCCTGGCGGCGGTCGAGACGGCCATGCGCGAGCAGACGGCGCGGCTGAACACGTCCGACGTGCTCGGCCCGCGGAACTCGCCGAAGTACGTGGTTGTGCCGAACGAGCTGAAGAACCGCGCTCAGCGGATCCTCGCCCCGTCGCCCGCCTACGCCTTCGCGCTCAGCTCGACGCCGGACGGCGATACGTCGATGGACCCGGGCGCCTACGCTGGCAGCGGCATCGAGGCGCTGGTCTACGACTACCTCACGAACGCGAAGGACTACTGGACGTTCCGCGATCCGGCCAACGGCCCGATTGCGGTCGGTGGGTTCTTCGCCGGCAAGGAGGAGCCGGAGATCTTCATCCAGAACGATCCCAACTCGGGGCTCGGCTTCAGCGCCGACACCGAGGCGATCAAGGTTCGCCACATCTACGGCGGCGAAGTCGTCGACCACACCGGCTGCTACTACCAGGACGTGGCGTAAGCTCCGGCCTGATCCAACCCTGACGCTGGCCCCGGCGGTGAACCGCACCGCCGGGGCTGATCCTCCAGGAGAGTACAGACATGGCTGATAACCCGTTCTTCAAGGGCATTCCGGGCCACCACCGGGCGTATGTGGCGAACATCGCCCACGCCGCCGCGACCGCGACGGAGAACATCTGCGCGTGGGCGGCCCCGTTCACGTGTCGCCTGATCGCGGTCAACTGGATCCCGCTGGCGGACGTCACCGGCACGGCGACGAACTACACCAACCTGAACGTGATCAACATGGGCTCGGCGGGCGCCGGCACGACCGAGCTGGCCAACGTCGACTACGCGAGCGGCCAGGACGCGAACGGCGGCGACCTGAACGCCATCGCCTCGGGCCTGACGACGGCACTCGCGCAGGGTGACGTGATCGTGATCCAGGCCGAGAAGGTCAGCACCGGCCTCGCCCTGCCGGCGGGGACGTTCGAGTTTGTCTACGACGGCGGCGGCGCCCTGGCGTAGTCGCCCACGCTTCGGTAGGGAGTTTCTACATGGCGCGCAGCTCAAAGACCTCTCACCCCTCCTCGACGCCCGCAGGACCAGCCGCCCCTTCAACCGGGGGGCGGCTGGTCCGCGCGGCGCGGGAGGTGTTCGGACTGCCACACCCGACGCGGTTCTCGGGTACCCCGGCCGTCGCTCGGCGCGTGAACGTGCGCGTGCCGGCCGAGGACAAGTGCGGCAACAGCGCGTGGTTCAAGGCCGAGGGCCTGTGCGGCCGGATCGTCTCGGCCATTGCGGTCGACTACACGCCGCCGGGCAAGCTCTCCCCCGTCACGCGCTTCGTCTACGACGACGACGGCGAGGGCACGGCCAAGTTCATCGACGGCGCGGGCGCCGACGGCATGCGCGGACACCGGGAGATCCCCGGCGCGACGATCGTCGAGGGCACGCGCGAGCCGGAGCCGGCCGCCGACGACGACACCGACGACGAAGCGGAGGCGTAGCCGATGGACAACGACGGCATCCTGTACCACCTCGCCGCGACCGCCACCGTGCACCCAACACAGGGCCGCGTGACGACTGTCGCCATCGCCGCGGGGGCCGACGCAGCCTCGGTGATCCTAAAGGATGGCGGCGCCAGCGGCACTACCAAGATCACCCTCAAGGCCCCGGCGGGAGAGACGGCCTTCATTTCGTTCCGCGGCGCCAACTTCGCGACCGATATCCACGCCACGATCACCGGCACCGCGCCGGCGGTAATGGTCGAGGTCGTCTAGGCTCGTGGCCATCACGTCGCCGGCCGCTGGCGTTGCGGCAGTCAAGGGGCGTCTACGGGACGCGAGTGCACGCGCGCCTCGCCTCGACGACGAGTCCTACGACCTCGCCATCCAGGCGGCGGTCAAGGAGTACAGTCGCGACCGCCCGCGCGAGGCCGTGATCGACATCACCGGCGACGGGACGCCCTTCATCGCGACGTCGGGCCTCACCGGCTGGGTCGATGACTGGTCGAACGTGCGCCGGATCGAGTACCCGGCGGCGGCCGTCTCGGCGTCGCACCGGCCGCAGTTCCTGGACCCGTCCTCGGACTGGTCGATCTACCGCACCGCGGCGGCGTGGTACCTGCACCTGCTGAAGGCGACGCCGGCGGCGACCGAGACCGTGCGCGTCACCTACACCGTGCCGCGCGTCTACACCGAAGTGGCCGACACAGTCACGGACACGATCCTCACCGAGGACAAAGAGGCCGTGCTGCACCTGGCAGCGGCCTACGCGTGCGACGTCATGGCCACGCTCGCGGCCGGCAGCGGCGATCCGGCGATCGCGGCCGACATCGTGAACTACCGCGACCAGCAGCAGCGCTTCAGCGACCAGGCGAAGGCCTGGCGCGCTCGCTACGCGGCCCACATCGGCAAGGGCGGCGGCGCGGAGGGCGGCGGCGGCAGCGATGTCCGCGCGGCTGCGATCCTGCGCGACGTCGATACGCTCGGCTTCAAGAGCAACGGGTCGCAGGGGCGGGCGTGGCTGACGCACGGGGGACGGCGATGATCGCGCCCAAGTTCACCGTCACGGACACGGTGACGCCCTTCTTCGAGCGTCAGCTGGGCGGCGGCTTGCAGCGCGCCCTTCGCGCGGCCGCCCTCGAATCGGGGCAGATGGTGGCGTCGCTCGCAAAGGCCAACGCCGTCGTCGGCGCGACCGGCCTCATGCGCTCCGGGATAGCCGTCAGCGAGACGACCGACGGCGGGTTCCCGGCCGTGATCGTCGCCCCGAATGCTCTCTACGGTGGCGTGGTCGAGTTCGGCCGCAAGCCCGGCGTCTGGCCGCCTCAGGGCGCGCTCACGCTTTGGATGCAGCGCAAGGGGATCGACCCCAAGCTCGAGTACGTGATCCGGCGCAAGATCGGCAAGAAGGGCACGAAGGCGCAGCCGTTCCTCATCCCCGCGCTGGACAAGGCAACCCCCACCATCCTGCGCATCTACGCGCGCCGCGTCACCGAGGCGGCGTAACGATGGCACTGGCCACCGACTACACCGGCATCCGCGACGCCGTCGCCGCCGAGCTTGCAACCGTGACCGACATCGGGAACGTGCTGACCTGGCTCCGGCCGGTGACGAGCTGGGAGGAGTACGCCGACGAGTTCCTCGCCGAGATCGACGGCGAGACGAAGACGCGCGCCGTCGTGATCACGCCCGGGCGCCCGCTCCTGGGCTCGTCTGTCGTCGCGACGATGGGCGCGCTCGACGACGTCTGGCGCCTGCAGCTGTGGGTGCTCGTGCAGGCCGAGAAGGGCACGCCGGGCGCTGCGCCTGGCGAAGACGACGGCGAGAACGTGTACACGGCGAGCCTGCAGCTGGCGGCCAACGTCAAGGCGTCACTCGACGGCATGCAAGACTCGTTCGGCGATGTGCCGGTGATCTACGCAGGCCCGGCTGAGATCGCCGAGCACGACTGGAAGTACCACGCCGGCGTCGCCTGCTGGGTGTCGGTGATCAACTACCCCGTCCAGGTCGAGCGCACCGAGGCGTTCGACTGATGGCGAACGTCCAGGTGATCCCGAACGTCGACGTCGTGACGACCGTCCAGGGCGTCGAGTACGACACGACCGGCGGCGCCCTCGATTGGACGATCGCCTCGGGTGCGGCGTGGCCGGCGGACCTGACCGGCGCGACGATCACGGTGGCGATCCGGTTGCCGAGCACGAACGCGTCGCACAGCGGGAGCGTGGTGACACCGACGGGCGCGAGCCGTAAGGTGCGGCTGGCCCTCACCGCGGCGCAATCGGCGGCGATCCCGACGAACGAGCGCGAGGGCTGGCGCTACACCGTGACGGCGACGCTGGCCACGAAGGTGTACCTGCTGGCGAAGGGCCGCTGGCGATCGCAGGAGAAACCATAGATGGCGACTTTCAAGGGCATGTTCCACGTCGTGATCCCGTGCTTCAACTACGGCGAGTGGCTGCCGGCATGCGTTGACAGCGTGCTGGCCAGCCAGGACGTCGACGTGCGGGTCACGATCGTTGACGACGGCTCGACCGACGAGGCGACGCGCTGGGCGTTGGCCAAGTACTTCAGCGGGAGCGAGCCGCGCGTGCACGTGCTGACGCGCGAGAACGGCGGCGTCGGCGCGGCGATGAACACCGGCATCGGCGAATCGTTCCCGTCCGCGCCGTACATCCTGACCCTCGGCGCCGACGACAAGATCGGCAGCCGCTACCTGGCCGAGGCCGAGCGGCTGCTCGACGCCGGCGCCGATGTCGTCTATCCCGACCGGATGCTGTTCGGCGCACGCATCGAGCGCGCGGCCAGCCATCCGGTGTGCGACCTCGACGTGCTCCTCACTGGCAACACCGTCGCCGCGCCGTCGCCGTTCCGTCGCAGCCTGTGGGCGAACCTCGGCGGCTTCAACGAGGACCGCGCCCAGACGTACGAGGATTGGGAGTTCTGGCTGCGCTGCGCCAAGGCGGGCGCGACCTTCAAGTACCTGCCCGGCGCGCACCTGTTCGTTCGCACGCACGCCGGTCAGCGATCGGGGCTGACGAAGGCGGGCTGGCGCGATGCCGTCACGGCGCTCGCCGCGTTGCACCCCGATCTCAACCCCGCCACCCCGCCCGACACCGAGTTCCTGGCAGACGCCGAGGAGGCACACACCCCATGAGCGACATGAACCCGCTTGGCCTGAAGCCGGACAGCATCGTGTACTGCACGAAGACCAACAGCGTGCTCTACGCGCGCGACGCTCTCTTCGATGCCGACTGGAAAGCGTACCGCCATGAGGAGTTCCCGGCGGGCGAGCCGTTCTTTGTCGTGCCCGCCGCCGACGAGCCGGCGGGCGAGCCGACCGACCTGATCGCCGTGGCCGTCGACGTCACCGAGGGCGACGAAGCGGGCGACGCGGGCCAGGGCGTTGACTACGAAGTGGCCACGGATGAGCCCGCCGCCGACGAGCCGGCGGGCGAGGACTACCCGAACGCCCGCCACAACGGCCGCCGCCACAACGGAAACCGGGGCCGCTAACCCATGCGGATCCTCATCGCCCAGCCGGGCGCCGACTACTCGACGCACGACGTCTTCAGGGGCCTGTGCGCGGGCTTCCGCGCGCTTGGCCACGAGGTCGTCGAGTTCGACGTTGGCGTGCGGCTCACGAGCGCGGGCGCGGGCCTGGACGCCCTCTGGCGCCAGTCGGGGCTCGGCCTTGAGCACCGGCCGTCGCTGTCCGACGTCATGTACGAGGCGGGCTCGGCGGTGTACCCGCTGATCGTCCGCGAGCGCATCGACGCGGTGCTCATCGTCACCGGTGACCACTGGCACCCGGACCACACGATGCTGCTGCGCCGCTCGAACATGCCCGTCGGCATCATCGGCACCGAGGCTCCGTACATGGACGTGCCTTCGATCCCGTTCCTTGGCATCGCCGACGCGGTGTGGACGAACGAGCGCACGTCGGTCGATACGCTGCAGGAGGCGTTCCGGCTGATGGAACTGCCGGCGCACTGCCACTACCTGCCGGCCGCCTGCAACCCCGCCGTGCACTCGCCGGCGCCAGCAGCTGACGAGCCGAGCGTCACCGCACACGACGTCGTGTTCGTGGGCACGGGCTTCGAAGAGCGGTGCCGCATGCTCGAGGGCGTGCCGTGGCGCGAGCAGGGGATCGACTTCGGCCTGTACGGCGACTGGCGCCTGCTCGTGCCCAAGTGGGCACAGCGCAAGGGCGACGGATGGACCGAGATCTTCCCGCGCGAGCCGTACCGCTCGGCGCTTCGGCTGGCCGGCCACGCGGGCGCGCTGGGCGTGTCGCCGCTGTGGCCGTTCGTGCACGGCGGGATCACGCCCAACAAGAAGACGACGGCGCTGTATCGGCGCGCGGCGATCGGGCTGAACCTGTTCCGCACGTCGTCGAGCTACCGCCTGGGCGCACCGCACATCGGCGGCGCCGAGTCGATCGGACCGCGGCTGTACGAGCTCGCGGCGTCCGGGTGCTTCACCCTCAGTGAGCATCGGCCGGAGGTCGCCGAGGTGTTCGGCGACGCGGTGCCGACGTTCAAGTCCGCGGGCGAGCTGGCCGAGCTCGTGCGCCACTATCTGGACCGGCCGCTCGAGCGGCACGCGCTGGCGGCGCGGTTGCCGGGGATCGTGAGGGACCACGGCTTCGAGGCGCGGGCCGCTCAGATCATGAAGGAGTTCGGGGCGGTGATGCGGAAACGAGCCGCGGGCCGCGAGCTGGGGGCGACCGTCGCCGGGACGGCTGCCGCATGACCATGTGTGACGTTCGCTCCAACGACGGACGGTGGGGAGACCAGGCCGCCGAAGGGGCGTTTGACCTCAACCTTGGCGCAGAACCCAAGGAGTAACAAGTGGCCGCACAGCGCAAGTCCTGGGTCCGTGGACGCCTCTACATTGGCACGACCGACACCGGTGCGGCGTCGCCGTTGACGGAGGCGATCGACTTCAACTACGACTACGGTCAGCAGAGCGAGGAGATGCCGTTCGCGGGCGCGTCGGTGACGCCGTCCTGCGTGCTGCTCTCCAAGCCTACGCTCGCCATCAACTTCAACCGCCGCGCCGATGGCACCCTCATCGCTGCCGCCGTCCGCAACGTGCGCGACAACGGCTACGACGTGCGGTGGTACCTGTACCTCGACATCACGGGCGAGGCGGCGGTGTACGCCTACGGCTTCGGCATCCCGACGCTGTCGCTCCAGGGCGGCGCCGCGGCCGGTATGAAGGGCGCGTTCACCCTGACCCCGGGCGACACCGCCGTCTGGGACGACCACTTCCTGGTCGCGTAGGTTCCCTTTGTCCCGCGTGCGCAGCGCGGGCGTTTGGTGGCAGGGCCGCACTTGCGGCCGACTCCCCACCGTTGGTCACCGTCAGTCCCGGCACTCTGCGCCGTCGGGGCTGGCGGTGGCCGTTTCCTGAAAGGCGCAGGGTGCAGCCATGGCAGTGACGAGGAAGCTGACGACGAAGCCCGCCGCGACCGTCCGGCGGCGGCCGGCGGCGGCGCCGCGTGATGTGGTGCCGTTCGCGGATGACGACGACGACGGGACGGACGGCGACGGCATGGAGTTGCCCGACGACGAGACCCTGGACGACGTCGAGGACCTCGACGACGACCTGGACGACGACGACCTGGACGACGAGGCCAGGGACGGCGCCGAGTGGGAGCTTCCCACGTACGTTGTCCCCGCCGACGACATGCCCACCATCGTGGGCGAGGTGCGGCGCAAGGACGGCAAGGTGACGAAGGCCGGCACGAAGTACTTCATCCAGCGGGGCCAGACGGTCACGTTCCTGCCGGTGACGAACATCGGCAGCATGTTCTCGATGGCCGGGCTCGTCCGCGCCCGTGGCAACGGCATGCGCTCGCTGGCCGCGTTCGAGGCGACGGTCGAGCGCTTGGCCACGGTCATCGCCGAGTGGACGCTTGTGTACCCGAACCCGAAGCGCACGCCGCGCCCGCAACCGTACCGCAACCCGAAGGCGCTGCTGGACCTGACGGCCGATGAGGTGAACTGGCTGCTGGAAAAGGCACAGACGATCGGGCAGGGTCAAGCCGATACGGGAAAAGAGAGCAACGACTCCGCGCCCTCGCGCTCTATCACGAAGGCGAGGGCGACGCGCCGGTAGCGTCCATCCTGGCGTCGGTGTGCCGCGCGTTCACGTGCACGCCCATCGACGCCTTCCGGCTCTGGTTTGGTCGCCCGCCGGCCCGCGAGTTCTACCGCGAGACGACGACGGCGGTGATGGAGGCGATGGACGCGGCGGAGCTGTACCGCCAGGGCGAGGGCGAGAGTGCGCAGTCGATGTCACCGGACGACGTGGGTCGGTGGATGGAGCTGGTCGACAAGGCGGGGCCGATCATCGAGCGAGCGGAGGTTGAGGACCGCGAGTGGGAGCGGTTCGCGGCGGGGCTGGAGGTCGGTGAAGGTGACGGCGACGACGACGCCGAAGTGCTAGAATAGGGTCAGGTCCGCGGCGTCCAAAGGCGCGCGCGGCAACCGCATACATCGGCTCATTCAAGGCCCGTTCCTGACGTCTACGTGACGCCGGGGGCGGGCCTTTTCGCATCCTGGAGGCAACGCGCGACGTGTCCGAGGCTCAGAAGCTTGCGATCATGATCACTGCGGACGGCGGGGTCTATGAGGCCGCGATGAAGAACGCCCAGCAGCAGGTCAAGGGCCTCGTCGAAAAGATGGGGCTCGCTGGTCGTTCGGGCGAAGAGGCCGGCAAGCGGAGTGCGTCGGCATGGGAGAGCGCCAGGGGTGTCTTCTCCTCGGCCACCGACGGGCTGGCGAAGCTAGGACTGGCCTCGATGGGGCTGGGGGCGATCAAGCGGGCGGCAGAGGGCGCGGTCGGGGCGGTGCTCGGGGTCGTGTCGGCCGCCGAGGGCGTCGACGATGCGATGGCCCGCGTCGCGGGCAACCTCGGCGCTGGCTTGGCCGCGACGATCGACGGCCACGCGAAGCTCGCGACGACCCTCGGCATGAACGAGCAGGCGTACCTCGCTGCGGCCGGCGCCGCCGGGCAGTACCTGTTGAACCTCGGTGTCGGCAAGACCGCCGCCGCCGACATGGCCGTCGGCATGACCGAGCTGGCACCGAAGCTCGCGGCTTTCAACGACATGGACCCCCAGCAGGTCACCGACGCGCTGCAGAAGGGCATCGGCGGGGCCACGCGCGGGCTCAAGGATCTCGGGGTCGTCATCGACGCCAACGCCATCTCCAAGATGGATGCAGCGCAGCGGGCCGCCTACATCTACGGCGAGGTCTTGAAGCAAACCGGGCCGGCGCAGCAGGGGTGGGTCGACAACCAGGGCGACGTCGCCAACAGCATCGCGACCATGCACGCGGTTTGGGATAACGCGAAGGCGTCGCTGGGGCAGATCATCCTCCCCGTTCTGGCACCGCTGGCTCAAGACGCCGCGGCGCTGGCCTCAACTTTGGCCGGTGCGCTCGGACCGGTGCTCGGGATCATCCGAGACCAATTCTCGGGCGATTGGACCGGCAATGCTAGCGACCGCCTGGCGGCACTAGAGGGGGCCCTCGGCCCAATCGGCCGCGTGGCATTCGAGGCAGCGACGGCATTCGGCCAGATCGGAAACGTGCTCAAGTCTGCGTTCAGCGGAGACGGAGCCGGGGCACTCGAAATGCTGGGCTCGGCGCTATGGAACACCAGCGACGCCGTTTCCCACCTGCTCGGGCTGGACGTCTCCGGGATCCAAACGTTCCTCTTTGGTACCGACGACGACCCGGGCGGCGCCTGGAAAATCATGAGCGCCGCCATCACATCGGCCGGCGCCGTGA
>OFSE01000270.1_pt1 | contig 17305 bp, 17 predicted proteins | sample 1543261 | NCBI WGS metagenome assembly OFSE01 (sample SAMN07774225, study PRJEB24372) | wastewater metagenome | isolation source: Exp Tend VB 50WW | collected 2016-02 | reverse complement strand
GCAGTGCTAGCATGAACGCCGTGCTGTTCTTTGTCTTCAACGCTCGCTTGCAATGAAACCAGCAAACGATGCAATTGAGATACATCTGGCAGCATGGTGCCAAAAAATAATACGCGCTGATCGAATTCGACAAGAATGGTGGGGAAATTATCAATGTCCACTTCGTCCACTAAGACAGCGTGGTCTTCAATATCTATCCAAACGAACGATTTATCTTGATGCTGCGGCATGAGCGCTTCAAAGGGGGGGCGATAGGCGTCGCAGGTGTCGCACCACGCGGCACACAAGCAGGCAACCAGCCACTTATTTTCAAGTGCTCGTTTTTTGAGTTCAAGCAGCTCAGTGTGAAATTGATTTTCAGAAGTCATCCTTTATTCTAACCGATGGCTTGCGCATATTTCTCTTGAATGGCGGCTGCAAGAAGTAAAATAGCGCAATGACTTATCTACTCGCTATCGAAACTTCCACGGAAGTCGCCACCATCGCTTTACTCGCCAAGGGTGAAATTTTTAGCCGCGAATTGTCCGGCGTGCAGACGCACTCACATGGCGTTTTGCCCGCGGTGAAAAATCTTTTTGATGAAGCAGGTATCCCGTTAAGCCAGTGCGATGTGATCGCCTTTGGTTGCGGCCCCGGTGCGTTTACGGGCTTGCGTACGGCGTGTGGTGTGGTGCAGGGCTTGGCATTCGGCTTAGATATACCTGTGGTGCCCATTGTCTGTTTGCGCGCGATGGCGCAAGCCGCCCAGCAAGACGATTGTCAGGGCGATTTTGTGTGCGTCTTGGATGCAAGAATGAACGAAGTGTATTGGGCGCATTATCAGGCCATTAAAAACATCGACGGCACAAATGCATCAAAGGGTTGGCACGAAACGCATGCGCCTCGATTGGGGCAAGCAATAGAGGCATTTGATTATGCTTTGTTACATCACGCTGATCTGGTCTTGGGGAAAGGTGTCGTGCTACCAGATGAGCTGGCGCAAACGAGCAAACCACTTCTGATTAAACACGCGATGCCCCATGCGAAAGAACTGGTGCAACTAGGTTTGCAAGATTTTACTGACGGGCTTGGGGTATCTGCAGAAATGGCGCAGCCACTTTATTTACGAAACAAAATCGCCCAAACAACGCAAGAAAGACTGCAAGCTCGCGCAATTTGAGGGCGCTGGCTGCTGTTATATGATGAACGAATTGGAATTATGTAAACTAGAAAATCGCGACGTAGAAGCAATGCTCGCGATTGAAGAAAAGGCGTATGTTTTTCCATGGACACGGGGGAATTTTTTAGATTCTTTTGCAAGCGGTCACGACTTGGTTGGATTGCGGGTAAGCTCGAAAAGCGATGATGAGGGTTCGCATCTTGTCGCGTATCTCATCGCCATGCAAGTGCTTGATGAAATACATTTGCTCAATCTCGCAGTTGAAAACTCCCATCAAGGTAAGGGCCTAGGCAAACATCTTTTGAATCATCTGATTGATCTCGCTAATCAGCGTTCGTGCAGCAGTATTTTGTTAGAAGTACGTGTGAGCAACCGCAGGGCTATCGACGTGTATCAAGTTGCAGGATTTGTCGAAATAGGGCGACGAAAAAATTATTATCCGGCGCACGATCAAAGTCGAGAAGAGGCGATTGTGATGCGACGCATGGTCGCTCCGGGGTTCGCAGGTAAGTTCGACTGAATGAGGACTGACGCAATAGAACGATGGCTAGGCGCGAAGCTGCAGACCGTACAAATGGTGCGGCAAGCAAAGCAACAACGCAAAGCAAGAACTCCCAGCAAAACGCCAAGGTCTGATTTGTGTAAATTCTAGGAAAAAAGATTTCAAACTGAGTGCATGATGAATCGCGATAGAGAACTGCTAAGTAAGCAAATGGGCCTCGGGCCCGTTTGGCGCTTGCGTAATACCAAGGCCGTAACCGCGACAGAATCAGAACCGTTAGTATCTAGCTTTGATGTGACCGAGGGCGCCGAGAGAGCGGAATTTCTTTTTATTGGAGACGGCTTTGATCAGTTACGCAATGGCGACGACGAGGTCACACATGATAAAAAGCAGCAGTTAATTGCGCAAATTCGTCGACAATTAGAATACGCAAGTGGAAAGAAAACGCATCTCGTTCAGTTACGCAAGTTTCACCATGTGATCGGGGCAAATGAACCTGCATCTTTGCTTTCCGAGGAGAACCGCGCTTGTCTCGTACACTTGCGTTCTCAGTTGGCGCTGATTCAACCCAAAGTGATCGTTGTATTGGGCGCAACAACAGCACTCGATTTATTTGCCTTAACTGGTGAAGCAAGTCGCCCTCCCAGTTTGCCTGAGACTTTGGTTTTTGACGGTATTCCCGCCTCAGTAACCGATTCCATGGACGAGCTACTTACCCAGCCGCTAAAAAAACGTCAGTTATGGCAAACGCTTTGTCAGGTGATGTGCTTAGCTTAATGTCGCCTTTCGCGCTTGCTCACGCCCGTTTTACTTGGCGTGGTTGGTGAGCATGGATCACACTGCGCAACAACAGTTTTTTCGTGACTGGGGTCATCTTCAAGACCCGCACGTCCGCGCGCTTGCATGGATGCTCACATCGCCGCAGTTACTCGATGAAAGCCGGTTTATATCTGCATCGCAAATCGCTGAAATTGATATGCCGTCACATACGCAATTGACGACATGGTTCGCTGAGTTGGAACAAGACCCCAGCCAATTTCACGCGAGTCTAGATTTAGAACGCCACCGACGACTCGGTCATTACGCTGAAAATTTATTAGCCTATTTTTTTCGACATCAAGGGAATTTAGTCGCGCACGGTTTGCAAATTCACGACGCAAAAAAGAGAACGATAGGCGAGTTTGATTTTTTGGTTGAGCAAAAAATAGGGCTCTTACATTTGGAAATTGCGACGAAGTTTTATCTGCTTTTTAGTGATGCTGCGCTCGTGGAAAGCAACAACTTGTTTGATTTTCTAGGTCCCAATCTTGCGGATAGCTTAGGCGCAAAGATGGGTAAGATCGTCGATCAGCAGTTGAGTTTATCTGCTCACCCTTTGGCCCAAGCGCTGTTGCCCAGACCAGTGAGCGCTGCGCAAGCATTGGTTAAAGGATGGCTGTTTTATCCCCATTCTCAGTCACGAAGTTGGCGCACGTCAGACGTGACTTTACCTGGCATCATCGCCAATCACAGTCGCGGTTTTTGGTGTGGCCTCGATGAACTCAACTCTGTCAATTTTGAACAGGCTTTGATTCTGCCGCGATTGAGCTGGCTTGCGCCTGCTATTGCGAGAACCGAAGAGGTATTAACCAAAGCAGAAGTGATGCAAGAAATTTCGCAGCATTTTACGTGCGATCAATCGCCACTGATGCTGGCCTTCATGCAAGAAGCCAATGGTCAAATGCGGGAGTTTGCGCGCGGCATGATCGTGCCAAAAGACTGGGTCGATCAAGCTCGAATGCGACGCCCATTGGGGAACTGATGGCGTGAAGCGCAGCGCAGGCTATGTTGTTTAGTGGTGGCAATCGCCGATCAAGGCAATCGAGTCGCACACCTTTTGGTTCGCTGCATGACGCCGCATGACGGCGTACATGATGCAGGCAACGAACAAGCCAAAGATGATGATGATGGTATTTATGCTGAAGCTTAACCACACCATCGCGGCGTACATCAATAAAACCAGCAAGATCGACAAATTTTCGTTGAAATTTTGCACTGCTATCGAGTGCCCCGCGCTCATCAAAACGTGACCGCGGTGCTGCAGCAAAGCATTCATTGGCACCACAAAATAACCCGCTAGAGCGCCGATTAAAATTAATAAGGGGTACGCCAGCCATATCGAGGTAACCATGGTCATGCTGGTGATAATCAGCCCCATGATGATGCCTAAGTACATGACAGATAATGATTTTCTTAGCGGCACAAAACGTGCTGCGGTGACGGCGCCCAAGGCGATACCAATTGCGAAAATGCCGAGAAGCTCGGTGGCTTTATTGAGGGGTAAATGCAAGGATTGCTTTGCCCATTCAATAACAATTAATTGCAGGGTTGCACCGGCGCCCCAAAATAGTGTCGTTACCGATAGAGAAATTTGCCCCAGCTTGTCTTTCCAGAGTGTTGTCGAACAACGCGCGAAATCGGTCATTAACTTAATCGGGTTTCGTTCCTGATGACGATAGCGCGCACCCGTGTCGGGAATAAAAACATTGAAAACGCCAGCCACCATATAGCAGCCCACGATGACGCTGACGGCCGCTTCAGTGGGTGTTTCAATCGCGAAATCGAGCACAGGAAAATCAAACGCCATCAACATCGTAGAAATGCTGGGCGTGATTAATTTGCTGCCTAAAATTGCGCCGAGTATGATTGAAGCAACGGTAAGTCCTTCTATCCAGCCATTCGCCGCAACCAATTTTTCAGCGGGTAAGAGTTCCGTCAATATTCCATACTTCGCTGGCGAATAAGCGGCGGCACCAAAACCAACGATGCCATACGCGATCACGGGATGAACGTGAAAGAACAGCAGGAAACAACCGAGAATTTTGATCATGTTGGTGACAAACATGACCCGGCCTTTGGGGAAGGAGTCCGCCAAGGCGCCAACAAACGCGGCTAACAACACATAGGAAAGCGCAAAGCTCCATTTGAGCAACGGTGTCATCCACGCTGGTTCAGCCATAGAGACCAGTAAGGCCATGGCCGCAATGAACAGCGCATTATCGGCCAGCGACGAAAAGAACTGCGCCGCCATAATTGTATAAAAACCGCGTTTCATTAAACTGTGTTTGCCTTTTTCAGAGCTGGCGAAAGCATCGCCCAACGAATACTGCGGGGGTGAACTCATGCACAGCGAAGTGGACATGAATGCACTAATAACTACGATCGCAGCCTGTTACAAATTGTCACCAGCGAGCTTTATACCATGAAATTCTTTTGGGAAATTTGAAATCAATCAAGTTACGATAAAAATACTGGTTAAAATATCAGTACTCTTTGCAAGCTTTGTAACGCATCACATACTTTAAAAAAATAATCCATGGCGAAACCAAAAACCAATTACACCTGCACAGAATGTGGTGGCATCCAAAATAAATGGGCCGGCCAGTGCCCAGCTTGTCAGCAGTGGAATACGCTGGTTGAAACAATCGTCGAAGTTGCGGGTACGAATCGTTTTAGCGGCAAACATCAAAGCCTTGCACAGACTGCACCTGTCTTAAATTTGGCGCAAATCGATGCAGCTGATGTGCCTCGCTTTGGCAGCGGGATTGAAGAATTTGATCGAGTCTTAGGAGGTGGTTTGGTGCCCGGAGGCGTGGTGCTGATCGGTGGCGACCCAGGTATTGGTAAGTCCACCCTGTTACTTCAAGCCTTGGCCAGCTTGTCAAAAATCAAGAAGGTGCTGTATGTCAGCGGCGAAGAGTCAGGTGCGCAAATCGCCTTACGCGCAAAGCGTTTGGGTGTGGACGGGAGTGAACTCGCCTTACAAGCGGAGATTCAACTTGAAAAGGTGTTGAACACCCTTGCTGAACACCGACCTGAAGTGGTGGTGATCGACTCTATTCAAACCATGTATTCCGATGCATTAAGTTCGGCACCAGGCTCCGTGGCGCAGGTGCGCGAATGTGCCGCGCAACTCACACGTGTCGCTAAAACCATGAATATCACCATGATTTTGGTTGGCCATGTCACGAAAGAGGGCGCATTGGCGGGGCCGCGCGTGTTAGAACACATTGTTGATACGGTTTTGTATTTTGAAGGCGATACGCACAGTAGTTTTCGCCTTGTGCGTGCCATTAAAAATCGCTTTGGTGCCGTGAATGAACTCGGTGTTTTTGCCATGACAGAGCGAGGTTTAAAGGGCGTATCGAATCCTTCTGCTTTGTTTTTATCGCAGCACGATACGCAAGTCGCTGGTTCTTGCGTCATGGTCACGCAAGAGGGCTCGCGCCCGCTCTTAGTTGAAATCCAAGCCCTAGTCGATACCTCCCACGCACCGAACGCTAAACGGTTGTCGGTGGGTTTAGATCAAAATCGCTTAGCCATGTTGCTCGCTGTGCTGCATCGACATGCGGGCGTTGCGGCTTTTGATCAGGATGTGTTTATTAATGCTGTGGGCGGCGTAAAAATTACAGAACCTGCGGCGGATTTAGCCGTCTTGTTGGCAATCAATTCTTCAATGCGAAATAAGCCCCTGCCTAGGGGTTTGGTAGTCTTTGGCGAAGTCGGTTTGGCTGGTGAAATTCGTCCAGCGCCGCGCGGGCAAGAGCGTTTGCGTGAAGCGGCAAAATTAGGGTTTTCTGCCGCCATTATCCCGAAGTCGAACGCGCCTAAGCAGAAGATTGAAGGCATGCAGATCATCGCCGTTGACCGTATCGACGAAGCATTAAACAAAGTGCGTGATATTGATGGTTTGCTTGATTAAGCCTTGCTGGCGCGTCTAAACTTGGCAAAGTTAGCGATACATAGACGAGTAAATTTTGATTGCGCCTATAAATAAAGCGCAAACTGGCAGAAAAAATGTAGAAAATAGGGAGTATAGGTTCTAATTGCTCTGTGTCGCTATTTGCTTGTGGCCCGTTTTACGCTGTAAAAGCGCGCCGATTTCGCCCACAATGCCGCGTCGAAACGCCAGCACACAAATAATGAAAATCAGCCCAGTAACAATGGTGACGGCGTCGCCAATACTGCGGAACCATTCGATTTTCGTTAGATCCGCTAAGAAGTTGCCAAAGTCGCCCAATTTATTTTCCAATAAAATCACGATAATGGCGCCGACAATGGGGCCAGTCTTGGTTCCGAGGCCGCCAACTAAGGTCATCAACACCACCAAACCAGACATAGACCAATGCACGTCAGTCAGTGTTTCAAACCCCAGCACCAGTGTTTTACTTGCACCAGCTAAGCCAGCCAAGGCGGCAGAAAGCACGAACGCCAATAATTTGTAGCGATCAACGTCATAGCCCAAGGAAATCGCCCTAGGCTCGTTTTCTTTGATCGCTTTGAGCACCTGACCAAATGGCGAATGCACCGCGCGCACAATCACTGCAAAACCAAAAATAGCCACGCTGAGTATGACGAAATACAACGTGAGATCAGAACCAAGATCGATCAAACCAAACAAGCGTCCTCGCGGCACACCTTGCAGACCGTCTTCACCGCCCGTAAATTTCGCCTGCAAAAAAACGAAGTACAACATTTGTGCCAAGGCCAAGGTGATCATGGTGAAATAAATACCCTGACGCCGAATGGCTAAATAACCCATCACCAAGCCTATGCCAGCCGCGCTTAGCACGCCGAGTAACAAGCCAAGCTCAACGGGTAGACCCGCGCTTTTGAGTGCCCAACCCGTCACATAACCCGCGCCGCCAAAAAATGCGGCATGACCAAAAGACAGTAGGCCGGTATAGCCGATTAATAGATTAAACGCACAAGCAAACAGCGCAAAGCACAGCAGTTTCATCAACAGAACTGGATAGATTAAAAACGGTGCTGCGATAAGTAGCCCGATTGCGAGCGCGAAGCCAAATTTTTTATTCATAGTGGTGACATCCATGCGACTTATTCCATTTCTAAATCAAATGTGTCTAGGCGACGAGCCGCAGACAGTGCAGTGGCACGGCAAGGTGAAGGCAACAACGACACAATTGATTTAGAAATGGAATTACGTTTCATTTTTCTTTACCAAACAAACCACTTGGTCGAATCATTAGCACCACTGCCATGACAATAAAGACGACGGTTGCCGACAGCTCTGGATAAAAAACGCGCGTAAATCCTTCGATAACGCCTAAGGCGATGCCCGTTAAAATTGATCCTAGTATTGAACCCATGCCGCCAATCACCACCACGGCAAACACCGAAATGATGAGATTCGACCCCATGAGGGGCGAGACTTGAATAATTGGGGCTGCAAGCACGCCAGCAAACGCCGCCAGTGCTACGCCAAAACCGTAAGTGAGCGTCACCATGAGTGGCACATTCACTCCAAAGGCTTCTACTAATTTTGGGTTCTCTGTCCCTGCGCGTAGGTACGCACCCAACTTGGTTTTTTCGATCACAAACCAAGTTGCAAAACACACGCTTAAGGACGCAAATACCACCCAAGCGCGGTAATTCGGCAAAATCATGAAGCCTAAATTGGTAGCACCCGTTAATGCTTCTGGCACCGAATAAGGTTGGCCAGAAACGCCATAGAACGAGCGGAACAAGCCTTCCATGAGTAGCGTGATACCAAAGGTCAGCAGAAGGCCATACAAATGATCAAGCTTGTATAACCAACGCAGCATGGTTTTTTCAATCACGATGCCGAACACGCCGACTAGCAAGGGTGCAAGAACCAGCATAGTCCAATAGTTCAAACCAAAATAGTTCATGCCCATCCAAGCGAAAAATGCGCCCATCATGTACAGGGCGCCGTGGGCAAAATTGATGACATTGAGTAAGCCAAAAATAACCGCCAAGCCCAGCGACAACATCGCGTAAAAACAGCCATTGACCAAACCTAACAAGAGCTGGCCCAGCATTGCTTGCAGTGGTACGCCAAAAATTTCCATGATTTTTTAGCTTGTCCTCAATGAGGTGGGTTCAATATCTTTTTCGTGCGTATTGAAATGGTCTGTGTTGATTTATTTCCAAGCCGTGCACTTGGTCTCTGCTTTTGTCGTGAAGGCTTGCTCACCTGGAATGGTTTGAATCACTTTGTAGTAATCCCATGGATACTTTGACTCCGCCAGCGCTTTGACCTGCATTAAATACATATCGTGAATCATGCTGCCGTCCGCACGGAGGCTGCCGTTTTTGACGTACACATCATTAAATGTGGCTTTGCGTAATTGCGCCAAGACCTTTTCGCTGTCGTCGCTTCCCGCAGCTTTGATAGCGTTCAGATATTGCAAAGTAGCTGAGTAATCTGCCGCCTGCAAACTGGAAGGCATTTTTTTCATCTTGCCAAAATAACGCCGCGCCCAAGCACGTGTTTCGTCGCTTTGATCCCAGTACCAGCTATCTGTTAAATACAAGCCATGTGTCAGATTCAATGTGAGCGAATGAATGTCGTTGATGAAAACCAGCAGGCCCGCCAATTTCATGGTCTTTGTGATGCCAAATTCATTGGCTGCTTTAATTGCGTTGATGGTGTCGCCACCCGCATTCGCCAAGCCTAAAATCTGCGCTTTTGAGGCTTGCGCTTGTAACAAAAATGCCGAGAAATCGGAGGCTGACAAGGGGTGCCGTGCCGCGCCTACCACCGTGCCGCCAGCCGCTTTCACGACAGCTGTTGTATCGTTTTCTAAAGAGGTGCCAAAGGCGTAATCGGCGGTGAGGAAGTACCAACTTTTTCCGCCTTGTTTTACCACGGCTGAGCCAGTTCCTTTCGCCAATGCCACGGTGTCATAGGCGTAGTGAATGGTGTAAGGTGTGCATTCTTCATTGGTTAAACGGGCAGTGCCAGCGCCGATCACAAAGAACGGCTTCTTTTTCTCCAGCGCGACTTTTGACATGGCCAAGGCCGCACCAGAGTTGGTGCCACCGATCAGCGCATCGACCCCGTCGCGGTCAAACCATTCGCGTGCACGGCTAGCGGCAATATCTGCCTTGTTTTGATGATCTGCCGTGACCAGCTCAATCTTCTTGCCTAAGACTGTGCCACCGAAATCCGCAATTGCCATTTTGATGGCTTCCACACCGCCTTGCCCATCGATGTCGGAATAGACGCCCGAAATGTCCGTGATAAAGCCGATTTTTACCGTGTCGCCCGAGACTTGTGCGGTAGCGTTGCTCGCAAACGCGCTTAAGCTAAGGCTAACTGCCAAGCTGACTGCTTTGAGTTGATTTTTCATGGGTTATCTCCTATCAAAATTTTGTTTTAGACGTGAAGCGCATGCGGGGACTGCTTTTGAATTGATGTCCTACTGTATTTTCAAACGCCCAGTAATTCGTTTAAAACAGGCATTTTTTCGGCTAACTCTGATGCGACAAATTGTTCCACGATTTGTCCGTGTTCCATCACATAAAACTGATCTGCCAGAGGCGCGGCAAACCTAAAATTTTGTTCCACCATGACGATGGTGTACCCCTTCGCTTTTAGCGTGAGAATCATGCGCGCCAAGCTTTGCACGATTACAGGTGCTAGGCCTTCAGAAATTTCATCGAGCAGCAAAAGTCGCGCACCTGTACGTAGGATGCGCGCGACGGCGAGCATTTGTTGTTCGCCACCAGAAAGACGCGTACCTTGGCTATGTTTTCGCTCGGCGAGGTTAGGGAACATGGCATAGATTTCTTCTATGCTCATGGCATGATGACTGTCAGAGACAATGGGCGGTAAAAGCAAATTTTCTTCGGTGGACAATGACGAAAATATGCCCCGCTCTTCAGGGCAATAGCCAACACCGAGATGCGCGATTTTATGGGTGGCGAGTTGAATCGCTTCCACACCGTTGATTTTGATCGAGCCAGTACGTCGCCCAGTTAAGCCCATAATGGCGCGCATGGTCGTGCTGCGGCCAGCGCCATTACGCCCCAATAAGGTGACAACCTCACCTTGATTCACGTGCAAATTGACATCATGAAGAATGTGCGATTCACCATACCAAGCGCGCAGTCCGCTCACTTCAAGCGCAGCTGTAGCTATATGGGTCGCATTCATTCGTGCGCTCCTGCGAGACTTGCTGTCTCAGCGCTTGCACCGTTGCTTTCGTCATTGCCCATATAGGCTTCAATGACCTTAGGATTTTTTGCGACCTCTTGGTAACTACCCTCGGCTAACATGCTGCCACGCTGCAGTACTGATATGCGGTCACAAATGCCCGACACCACACTCATATTGTGTTCCACCATCAAAATCGTGCGGCCCACTGAGACCTTTTTTATTAACTCAGTGACTCGGTGCACATCTTCGTGCCCCATGCCTTGCGTTGGCTCATCGAGCAACATTAATTCTGGCTCCATCGCCAGTGTGGTGGCGATCTCAAGCGCGCGCTTTCTTCCATAGGGCAAATCGACGGTCATGGTGTCGGCGAACGCGCCAAGATCAACCAGTTCGAGCAAGGCCATCGCCTGCGCATCAAGTTTCTGCAGTTGGCGTTCGCTTTGCCAAAAATAAAACGATGTGCCCAACTTGCGTTGTAGACCAATGCGTACATTTTCTAGCACTCGCAAGTGAGGGAACACGGCAGAAATTTGGAATGAACGAATGATGCCCATACGGGCTATTTGTGCGGGTTTTTGCGCGCTGATATCGCGCTGATTGAAAAAAATTTGGCCCGAAGTCGGTGCTAAAAATTTCGTCAATAAATTAAAACAGGTTGTTTTGCCAGCGCCGTTTGGGCCTATCAGTGCGTGAATATGGCCTCGCTGCACTTGCAGGTTGACATCGCTTACCGCAGTAAAACCCTTGAACTCTTTGGTCAAGTGCTTTGTCTCAAGAATCACGTCGGTCATCCAGCCTCCCAGTGCCAGTCGCGTGCTTGTTATTGGTCTAATGTCACATCGCTAAATGTGCGTTTTTTATCATTCGTTTTATAACACGGATTCGAATTTTTTTATCAAACTGAGCAAGAATTACCAAGAATACGAGTTGACAAGCCCTTTGTTTATCCCCTGGATGCGCAAGTTTTGGGCTTGTCGCTTTTTCTGAGGAGGTTCAAGCTCACCCAATATTTTTTAACATTGCCGCTTGGCGATTTTGTAAAAAATGGCGAATCGTGCTGTCGTTACATAAGCCTATTGCTTTGTTATATGCCTGAATTGCATCGGCAAATCGGCCCGCTTTCGCCTGTAGATGAGCACGGGCAGCCCAATACGCTTGGTAATTTTGTAGGCGTGGGTCGTCTTCAACTTTTGAAAAGCGAGCCAGTGCTATTTCTGCGCCATCCGTTTCTGCTAACGCTATCGCGAGATTGATCAGTACCACGGGTGACGCAGTGAGCGTGTACAGTTGTTCATACAAGCTCACAATGGCTTGCCAATTGGTCTTACTGCTTTGGCGGCGCGCTGCGTGGGCTGATTGGATCGCTGCTTCAAACTGAAAACGCCCTGGTATCTTTAATGCGCTCGCTTGCCGCAAAGTTTTCTCTGCGTGATCGATCATCACGTGGTTCCAGTGGCTGCACTCTTGCTCTTGCAATGGCACGTAATTTCCTGCCATATCGATGCGTGCTGGGCGCCGCGCCTCTGCATACAACATCAATGCAAACAAGCCCAAGGCTTCCGCTTGGTTGGGGGCAAGTTCCGTCAAGAGTTGGGCAAGAAAAAGTGCTTCCTGCGTCAAAGTCGTGGAGGCAACTTCGCCGTCTGCAGGCGCCGACCATGCTTGCGTGTAAATCGCGTAAACAGCGTCGAGAACCGCATCGAGCCGCTCTGTGAGCATGCCCCGATCTGGCATCGTCAAGCGAATACCTGTGTGCCGGATTTTGGTTTTTGCGCGTACTAAACGCTGCGCCATCGTGCTTGGTGATACCAAAAATGCGGATGCGATGGTGCTGGCATCAAAACCTAAGATCGTTTGCAAAATTAATGGTGCGCGGATGCCGCAATCAATTGCCGGATGCGCGCAGGCAAACATTAAAGCCAGACGTTGATCCGGTATCGCTAGATTGTCAGCGTTGTTGTCGTTTTGAAAAAAATCGTCATACGCGTCGAGATAAAGTTGCGCCCAAATGGCGTGTCTTTTTGTGCTGCGCGCTTGGTCTATCATGTGATGCCGCGCTGTCGTTAAAAGCCAAGCTTCCGCTTGCTCTGGTACACCGCTTTCCGGCCAATGGTGCAATGCCGCTTCAAAGGCGTGCGATAGCGCATCTTCAGCTAGCGCGATGTCACCAAAGCGAGCCGAAAGTATGGCTAATAAACGGCCGTAACTTTGGCGTACGACTCTTTCTGCCACGGCGGCTGTTTGATTGGAGGGCGGTTGCATCAGGCCGGTGTTCTTTAAGAAGATTCTTCCGAATCCGTAAATTAATGGCGCTAGTTTTGTAGGTGGTGCGGCGGAAAAACTGCTGCGTGGGCAGCGTGCCGACGCACCTCATAAACCACGGGCATTGAACAACCGCGAGCGTCGCGGTGCTTTCTTGGAATATCTTACATCGACCAAATCGGACGAACTTCAATCGACCCGATAGGTGCACTAGGGCAACGCGCAGCCCAAGTTAAAGCGGCGTCCAGATCCGCCACATCAATAATATAAAAGCCGCCTAACTGTTCTTTGGTGTCGGCGTACGGGCCATCTAAAACGCTGGTCTTTCCATCGCGAATACGCACGGTGGTCGCGTTGCTGGACGCTTTCAAGCGTTCACCAGCCACCAAAACACCCGCTTGCATTAGGGCATTCGTATAGGGGCCGTAGGCGGCGACGATTTGATCCATTTCAGCAGGATTCATTGCAGCTTCTTTGGCTTCATCGGCAGCGATTAATAAAATAAATTTCATAGTTGTTTTCCTTTCGAAAAATGTAAAAGTAATGTTACGTAACGTTAAGACGTATCGCAAAGTGAGTAAAAAACCGTACGCAGTAAGCACTAAGCGAAGCGAAACACAGGTTCTGCGTACTAACAATGACGCTGCAAGCTTAAGCAAATCGACAATGGAGAAAAATTTCTTTTTTGCGTACTGAACTACAATCGCTTTCTAGTAAGAAAAATTTATACTCATATAGGTATAAATTTAAAACGCTTTAATAACAAGCGGAAAAGCAGTAAAAAATGATTAAAATCAGGCAGTATGCGAATTAATGTTGTGCTCGCAATTTCATTAATCTTAAAAACTTTCCACAAAGTAGCGAGCGGCCGAAGTTTGCTTCGAGAAGCGCACCTGGTCGACTGGTCAGCGAGCACGGTAGCCGGAGTCGCAGGAGCAAAATTCGGCCGCGCAGTAAGTTATGCAGAGGTCTCTGAGATTGCGTCCGCGCGGACTACTACTAGCGACGTTTACTCTTTAATGAAATGCTCACGATAATATTTGAGCTCGTCGATAGACTCGATAATGTCAGCTAAGGCCGTGTGTTTTTGATGTTTCTTAAAACCGCTGGCGATTTCGGGCTTCCAACGACGGCAAAGCTCTTTGAGTGTTGATACGTCTAAATTGCGGTAATGAAAAAATGCCTCTAGCTTTGGCATACCGCGCACCATGAAACGACGGTCTTGGCAAATGGTATTGCCGCACATGGGTGATTTTCCGGCGGGCACAAAATTTCGCAAAAAGTCGATCAGCGCTTTTTCCGCGTCCGCTTCACTGATGGTGGAGGCCTTCACACGATCGATCAAACCTGAGCGGCCATGCGTACCTTTGTTCCATGCATCCATCTTGTCCAAGACTTCGTCGGATTGATGAATCGCAAAAACTGGGCCTTCAGCTAAGACATTGAGTTGCATGTCCGTAACGACCACGGCAATTTCAATAATGCGATCTGTATCTGGCTCAAGCCCGGTCATTTCCATATCGACCCAAACCAAGTTCATTTCATTGGGCTTGTTGGGCTTAGGCAGATTCTCTGGGTTTATCGTTGGCGTGGTAGCTTGTGACATAATTCTTCCTCGGTGTTTTGTTTGGCGTCAGCCTACGCAAAAATTCTCGCTCCAAGCTAGGCGTTGCGGCGAAAAGTTGCGTTGGTTTTTGGCGTGTTGGCGGTGTTTGGTTTAACAGTTTTTACTCGAATGTGGCATTTTCCCATGATTTTTCAAACGTTTTCGGTTTTATTCGTTGCCTTCCTATCAATCACTTTGATTTTGCAATTTTGGCTTGGTTCACGTCAGATTCGCCATATTCTCACGCATCGCTCTCAGGTTCCCCTTGAGTTCGCAGAAAAAATTTCCCTCGCTGCCCATCAAAAAGCCGCCGATTACAGCATCGCAAAGACAAAGTTAGGGATGTTGATGCTCATCGTCAATGCCGTTGTGCTGATAGGCTTTACGCTGTTTGGCGGCTTGCAGTGGCTGGCGGTGACTTTGTTTGCGCAAAATGGCGCTGGTATGGTGTACCAAATGAGCTTGTTGGTGGCTTTCGCGTTCATTAGCGGGATTATTGACCTACCCTTCGATTATTACCGCCAATTTGTGCTCGAAGAGAAATTTGGCTTCAACAAGATGACACGGCAATTGTTTTTTATGGACATGCTCAAAAGCACCGCAATCGGCGCAGCGCTTGGCTTGCCATTGATTTGGGTGGTACTGACTTTGATGGAAAAATCTGGTTCACTTTGGTGGCTCTACGCGTGGCTGGTTTGGACAGGATTTCAACTTTTGATGATGTCGATTTTTCCGACTTTTATCGCACCTTTGTTTAATAAATTTTTACCCCTTGAGGACACAGAGTTGCGGACACGCATCGAAGGCTTAATGCATAGAGTTGGTTTTGCCTCCAGCGGCTTGTTTGTGATGGATGGTTCCAAGCGCAGCGCCCACGGTAATGCGTATTTTTCTGGCTTCGGTGCGACAAAACGCATCGTTTTCTTCGACACCTTGTTGGCACGTTTGAACCCTCCCGAAATCGAGGCAGTTTTAGCGCATGAACTGGGCCATTTCAAGCTCAAACACATTATCAAACGCATGGTGGTGATGTTTGTTCTTTCGCTAGGATTCTTGGCACTTTTAGGCTATTTGAAAGAGCAAATCTGGTTTTACACTGGCCTTGGCATCGACCCGCTCCTTCTCACATCAAATGACGCAATGGCGCTGATACTGTTTGCGTTGAGTTTGCCGGTATTCACCTTTGTTTTATCACCACTGAGTTCGATTAGCTCGCGCAAACATGAGTTTGAAGCGGATGCTTTTGCTGCAAAACACACGGAAGCGAATGATTTAGTGACTGCACTTGTGAAGCTGTATGAAGACAATGCCTCCACCTTGACGCCTGACCCGCTACATTCCGCATTCTATGATTCTCATCCGCCTGCTTCCTTGCGCATTGCGCAATTAATGAAGGCGCAACCCCAACCCTCGTTTCAATAAAAACGCCCACTGAGAACGCTATGACGTCCATGATTAGTACAAGTTATTTTCTCGCAAAAAAATCCCTCCCAAGCACATTGGCCTTGACATCACAAGAACTTCCCAATTATTTGGCTGCCACACCGGGCTGGCAAGTCGATGGTGCGCGCATTACAAAGACTTTCGATTTTAAAAATTACTACGAAACTCTGGCGTTCATTAATGCGATTGCTTATGTGATCCATGCGGAAGACCATCATCCTGAACTTGTCACGACCTACAATCGCTGCATTATTCGTCTTGATACACACAGCGTGAACGAGGGTAAAGGCGGTATTTCAGAAAACGATTTTATTTGTGCCGCCAAGTTTGACGCGATTTATCAGCAAAGCTTTAGCTGATGTCGCAGATATCTCTGCCACTTGGCACGGTGATCGCTGCGCATGGCCGACATTACTTGGTGCAGGCCGACGAGTTGAAATTGCACTGCGTCACACGAGGGAAAAAAAGTGATGTGGCAGTTGGCGATATTGTGGAATACCAACTCACATCAAAAAATCAAGGTGTGATCGAAAAAATTACGCCACGCAAAAGTTTGTTGTATCGATCTGATCAATACAAGTCAAAAATGCTTGCGGCGAACTTGACACAACTATTGATCGTCGTGGCAACCGAGCCCAGCTTTTCTGACGATTTAGTTTCACGAGCGCTGGTTGCCTCCGAGTCTTCGGGTATTAAAGCGCACATCATTTTAAATAAAATTGACGTCACTGAAAGCTTAGCCAAAGCACAGGCACGTGTTGGCTTGTATGCCAAACTTGGTTACCCCGTACATGAAGTTTCGATCCGCGAAAATCCAGAATTTACCCAGCGTACCTTGCAGGCAATTTTAGCGGGGCAGAGTACGATATTGATCGGCCAATCGGGCATGGGAAAATCATCCTTAATTAATTTGATGATTCCCGACGCGGAGATTGCCACGCGTGAGATTTCCGCTGCCTTAGACACAGGTAAGCACACCACCACCTTCACGCGCCTTTTCCAAATGAAAACGGACAGCAAGGAAGCAACGTATGTCATCGACTCACCAGGCTTCCAAGAATTTGGTCTACATCATTTGAGCGAAGGCATGTTGGAGCGGGCGTTTCCAGAATTTTTACCCCACTTGGGCAAATGCAAATTCTATAATTGCCATCACCATACAGAGCCAGCCTGCGCTGTGTTGGCTGCCGTCAAAGCGGGTGAAATAACCAGCATGCGCCATGACTTGTTTAAGCAACTTGTGCACGAAGCCGCGCAGACAATCGGTTATTAAGAAACTGTGAAAAATTGGACGATCAGTGCGACTGGTTTGCCGCCAATTTGACACAATTACGACCCGAATTTTTTGCTTCATATAGCGCAGCATCC
>OFSE01000264.1_pt1 | contig 17560 bp, 34 predicted proteins | sample 1543261 | NCBI WGS metagenome assembly OFSE01 (sample SAMN07774225, study PRJEB24372) | wastewater metagenome | isolation source: Exp Tend VB 50WW | collected 2016-02 | reverse complement strand
AAAAAAAATCAGAAGAGGAAATTAGTGTTGAAATTGACCGAGAAGAACTAAAGGGGGATCAGGGGCCACAAGGTCCCCAGGGAGAACCTGGAATTATTGGTCCTCGAGGATTGACGGGTGATCAGGGCCCCCAAGGAGAACCAGGAAACATTGGACTGACGGGTCCCAAGGGAGATCAGGGTGAGAAAGGTAACGACGGTTCTCCTGATACTCCATTTCAAGTCAGAGACAAACTCGAAACCTTAAAGGGTCAGGATCGGCTACAGATGACCGCTATAAATGGTTTAGATGGCCTCACCGAGACCCTTGATCAGCTAGACAAAGACATCGGAAAACTCAAAAAGATAAAAGCCCCACAACTATTAGGAGGGGGTGGTTCTTCTGGTGGACTAGACACTGCCGCTGGTGATGCTCGTTACCTGAAACTCGACGCCTCTAACGATCCCCTGACAGGCACGCTTCTTATATCTCCTTCTACGGTCACAGATATCGCCCTTCAGCTAACGACAAACGATACTTCATCAAATACGAATCCAATAATGCAGTTGGATTACCAGGGTGCGGCTAATACTAGGCCTGGTATTCGTTTCAATGATGCTAGTATCAACCCCGCCCTTGTTACCGCCAACGTCGTCGCTAACTGGACAGCTTTTAAAGTGGAGAGTGGAGCCTCGGGTGCTATGGCCTTCGTATTAGGGGGATATACATCTTCCCAGCTAAACATCTATCCCAATAAAGACCCTTGGGTAGACGCTAGTAACTTTGGAGCTAGCGGAGCTGTATTTTCATTCACTTATACAGGTAACGACATTGGTGTTCCTGACACCTGGATATTACTAGCCGCCCCTCAATCTAAAAACCAATCAGACGGCAGTACGAAAACAGATGGGGCCAAACTGACAATCAACGCTACGGCTGGACTTGTGTTAAACAACGTCGGTAACCAAAAGAGACTCGCTTCAACAGACGGATTTATGGTTTCAAGTCCTGGCAGAACCAGTATTGCTATCCCCACCGGCACGACAACAAATGAAGATAATGTTGTTATTACTCGGAACACATACGCTTTAACTGGTAGCTTAACAAATGCTACTACGTTAAGAATTACTAACGCTCCATCGAAAGCAAGCGGTTCTGGGACTTTAACTACCGCCCGAGCTTTGTGGGTGCAAGCAGGACTTTCTCAATTCAGTGGAGACTTACGCCATTCAGGGACTAACTTGGGGTTTTATAATGCCGCAGTAATAGCCCAACCCACCAACGCCGGAGCGGCAGCGGCTTTTGTTGCCAACACCTCACTCATCGCTAATGACACTGCCACTTTTGACGGTTATACTATAGGACAAGTAGTCAAGGCCCTAAGGAATTTAGGAATACTAGCTTAGTGATAAAATTACACCATGACATCAGAACAACTTAAAGCCGCCACTTCCTATATCCTCGCCTTAGACGAAGATACTCTCAATACACTCCTCGGTGGCCTTCCGGCTAATACCCAGACCGCTATATATACCTTTATCACCAACAGGGTGAAGGCTGATTTAGCAACGCAGGCTACGGCGTATACCAGTGCCTCAACAAAGTTTACTAGCCAGTCTAATTTAAATGACCCGTTACTGGGAAAATAAAATGTCAAAGGATGAAGCAATAAGCATTGTGTCTCAACTAATCGCTCTTGCGCCCGTTAATTTACAGACTCACCAAATGGGTCAACAAGCACTTCAGGTTTTAAAGGGACTTGAAGAACCTAAAAAGGAAGAGGGTAAAGACTGGGGACCAGTAGACCAGTAGCATAATAGTAAGCGTAGCCATGGACCAGGAAGATAAACAAAACTCCAGGATTGACGGGTCAGAACATATTGATCTGGTGCATCTCATGCGAGATCATGAGGAAAAGGACAATCAACGCTTCGATGAAATCAAGGAAGAACTACGCAAGATAAGTGCCATGCTTGAACCCATACATGACATCTACGCCGGTTCTATCTTTACCTTTAGAGGAATCACCGGCTTACTTAAATTACTTGCGGCAGTCGGAGCAGCGGTAGCGGCTGTTATCTACTTAGCAAGACTCAAATGAAATTAGAACTTTTTTATCCTATAAAACCTTACGTAGTTAACCAACCATGGGGCGTTCACCGCCCTGATGTCTACGGACAGTTTGGCTTTACTGACCATAACGGGATTGATTTGGGGATTGTTGGTTCAGACATGAAAGTCAGGGCTCCCATGAATGGAACGGTCGCGGTGCAGGGTTACCAACCACACGGGGCGGGATATTTTTTAACGATGATAAGTGACGATGAGTTTGACTGGGATGATGGCAAGAGGACTAAGGTAGAGTTGGGTTTCTACCATCTTGAAAGATACAACTGTGTGGTGGGACAAAAGGTTACAGTGGGAGACTTACTGGCCATTCCTGACAACACCGGATTCTCCACTGGCCCTCATACCCACATGGCGGCTAAGAGAGTCAGCGGAACACCATCCGGCTACGTCTTAGTAGATTCAAATACTGCCAATAATACTTTTAACCAGGAGCCATACTTTAATGGCAAATACGCTGTTGACGAAGCCCGAATAAAGATTCTTAAACAGCTCATATCCCTCTACCAACAAGTAATTTCAATGCTCAAAAAGTAACTTGGGGATAACACTCTAGACTACTTTCTTTTACGGGGGTATGCTTAGAGAGACCTGGTGGAGGTCTAAGATTAAAAAGGTAACTAAAATAAAATGACATACGGAGAAATTCTTAAAAGCACTCGTTTCCAGCAATTAGCCTTACTCGTTGTTCTTTGGGTAGCCACACAAATTGGTTGGGTTCCTCAAGGAGACATTTCAGTAGCCGTGCAAGGACTCATGGCATTACTGACAGCCAGCGTTGGAGTTGGAACAGTAGATCGTTTCGGTGAGAAAGTCGGCAATAAGTAATAATGTTAGAAACAATTCAGAAGCTTGTCGCTACGGTTATTGTTATTGCCACAACCACTATTGGAATGGCTCAAACACCCCTAGCGATAACCTACGTTCAATCTAAACAGGCCGTAGAAGACGCTATAACGCCCGTTAAGACGGTTATAGCCGAGGAGCAGTACAAACCACAGCCCCTCAAAACTAAGAGCGATATGGAGGAATATTTGAGGGTCTATGCCCTAGAAAAGGGAGTGTCCTATAAGGCAGCCCACTACACCATTGAATGCGAGTCTAACTGGGATACTAATGTCCAAAGTATCTTCGTGAAAGATGGCAAAAGAGAGGAAAGCTATGGGTTGGCTCAAATTAACCTTCCTTCCCATAAGCAAGTAACCCTCGCTCAAGCCGAGGACCCAGAGTTTGCCATTAAATTCCTAGTTGACAACTTCGCTGCTGGTAAGGCCTCATTGTGGTCATGTTGGCGTCAGTATCATAATCAAGTAAAGTAACCACACCCCGCTTTAGGGTAAGCGTGGTTTAGAGGAGAAGGGCGCCAGGTCGAATAGGCGCCTTTTTCTTTTGAGTTATTCCTCCGAGGACGCTTCGTCATAGGTTATCCACAATCAAAAACTAGGCAGACGGCCAAGAGGTAATATAATTACATCACTGAGAACTAAATAGAGCATAAAGAGGAGTATAGGAAACGAACATAGCTCTATTTGAATATTGTTCTCAGGTTCCTATTCTCCTCTTTGTGTTTGTAAGGGTTGCGTGGCTTAAATATCACCCCATAAAAGCTCGAATACGTCCCTACTGCGGGTAAACAACCGCTCCAATAGATACTTGAAGCCTAGTTAACTAGCACCCTTCAAGGAGGAGAGCGCCGAGGCAGTAACAGAGCGTTTGACCACTTTACGCTTGGGCATGGAACGCTGGCTGATAACCAGTAGAAACTCGGATTACAAACGTAAGTAACACCATGACTACTTATCGCAAGAGACTTCCCTTTAATGGGCGACCAGGTTTAAATTCTATATTTAAAGTGGGGGAGAAGTCTCTGACGGGCTCTAAGAGGGGACTTAAGTCTTTTCCCACTCTTTGTTTTAATGATTTATTCCCCCGAACGCGCGAAAAATTTTTAATTATTTTGACGGCGAATTCTTTTCAAAAAGTTTCTTGACCGCAATCTCTACTTCTTCTTTGGTAGGAAAAAAGAACCTCGTTGTAGAGTGTTTTGTTAAGAACTCGCCACTAACGACGAATCCGTTTTCAATTTGTTCAATATGTATATTCATAAATCTCTATTTACTCACTAGATTAATGAGCAAAATTGAGGGGACCATGATGTTTAGTCATGATCCCTCTTCGTCACTTGGTCGGGTTCACGTCGTTGCCGGAACCCGCACCACCGCTGGTGTAGTCACCGCCCACGGCGATCTCCTTTCTTATTTGGGGACCAATTCTTCCTGCGGAACATCCGAAGGACGAGGAATGCAGGGAGTCGAGCCCGTAAAGCTCATAAATCACCTCTGTTATAAGGCTACCATTTCTGTAAAAGAAAGTCAAGGGGTTATCCCTAGGAATATCTTTACATACCGTAAAGGAAAGAATACACTAGAAACATGACAACAACACAAAAAACAACCATCATCGGAGCGGCAACTCTTCTCGTCGTAGCGGGGATTACCTATCTCAACGGTCAAGCCACCGACACCATTCTTTCCCTGGTGGCGAATAATAACAAAATAGCCAAAGGACAAAACTTTTTAGTGAAGGTAGACCTGACGACAAATAAGAACGCCAACGGAGCCGATGTCTTTGTGACATTTGACCCGACATTTCTTGAGCTACAAGACCAGTTTATTAAAGGGAATTTTCAGTATCCCCTCATAGCCACGACCACAAACTCAGTATCTTTCTCTGCCCTTGGGGATAACATAAACGGCACACTCAGAACTCTCTATTTCAAGTCTTTGAAAACAGGCACGACCACGATACACATTGTTGCTTCGCCTAACACGACAACGGACAGCAATGTAGCCGACCAGAACGGTAATGATGTATTAGACGCTACGAAGGATTTAGACTTAACTATAGTTGCCCCAAGTGGGAAGTAATATGCCTAACACACTAGAACAGTGCTAACCATTAACCAAAAATAGATATGGATATACCAGTTATGAAAATGGACCTTGATACGAGTAAGCATGACGCCATTGTCAGGGCCGATGAACGTAACAAGGTGTTAGAGGATATTAAACAGGCAATAATTAATCGGTATCAACCACTTGATGAGTATGGTGCAGACTTAATAGAAATCATTGAGAGCCTAACCCCTAACCAAAAACCACATGGAAAACACACCAGAACAATCCCCAAGATGAATAGAGAAACAAAAGAATGAAAAAAGAACGTGTAAAGTTACCATACAGGGCAGAGGGTTGGAGTGTTAGTGATTTCACGTTCTCCATAGACGGCCTGCCTCCACACCCCCAACACCTCGTTGTGCGGTATGATGACGGAATAGAAGATTAGTGGGAATACACAACTTTATTTTTATTACAAAGCAGGAGGAGTACAATTATAGGTAGTTTCGTTCCTTTACAAAGGAGTCTTTCATGCAGAAGTTTTACGACTGCGTAGCTTTCGTGCTGTTCATGCTGGCTCTCGGGTTCTCTGGTGTCTCAACCGCCTTCTTCGCCGTTTCCATGTTTCTCTTTCATCTCTCGGCGAGGGTGGACGGCCACTATGACATCTGACGAATACCGGAGGCGCAAGCGCAAGGTGAGTCCTTTGCCGGAGTTTCTGGCAGAGGCCGATAAACTCATCAAGGAGTGGGAGGCCCACTGTGCTGACGTGGGTACTGGTCTTTCTGGCCTGCTTCCTACAGGTAGGCCTTCTGACATTCCAGAGCATCAACGCTAACCAGAAGCGATACCTCATGGCCGTATGTACGTCCGTGGGCATCTCCTGCGTAGCCGTCTATGCTTCGGTACATGTCATCAGAAACCCGTATGCCTACTTCCTGCCCTACCTTTTGGGAAATTCCCTTGGGGTCTTGGTGGCCATGAAGTTGGATACTCGCTACTTCAGGAGAAAGTCTTGAAGCACAAGAAAAAGTGGTGGAAGTCCAAGAAGAAGTCTCGGCATCATGTGCTACCCCAGTCAAAGGGGGGCACAGACGAAAACAACATCGTCATTCTCTCCGAGAACGTCCACAAGGCGTGGCACATTCTCTTTGACAACAAAACACCGGAAGAAGCAGAAGCGTATCTCGTTGCTCTTCACGAAGTGTGGCGAAGACACGCACGGAGACGCTCATGGAATCACTCGCTGACCTCATCGGGCTCTCGCTCTCCCTCGCCCACGGCGCAATCTACATTCTCGGGTGTTTCGCACTCGTGAAGTATCTCAAGTCATGAGCTGGACAATTCTTGCTCTTGTCCTCATCATGCTGGTGGCCAACTACTTTGGGGAACGTCCCTACGGTAGGCGACCATTTCTCTACCGGCTCTACAGAGAGCTGAGGGGGCGCAAATGATGGAAGTCAAAATCGTTCTCTACCTTGACCCCGTTACGGCAGAGGAAACGCTGTCGGTGGGCTACATCGTGGAACGAGACGACCACATTCTCCTGCTGAACGACATCATCGGCGAAGACGGCGAAGCGCAAACACGCCTCGTCATTCCTCGTTCGCACGTCATGCTCGTGGAATCCCCACGGACAATCTCTCTGGTAGTGCACGACGGCGGTAAGAAGAACACCCCCGGTGGGCCTGTTTCTCTGACCGTCGTAAAGAAGGCACCAAATGGAAAGGGCAAGCCGACTGGGTGACATCTCCCACCTTGATTTGTGGCTTGACCTCTCGGAAGGCAAGACCACACACATGGGTTGCGGGGGACTCGTCAATCTCCACACTTCAGGAGATAAGAAAAAGTATCTCAAGTGCGGAGCATGTGGCATGGAGGTCTATACCACAATTCTCGTAACCTTCATGGGTTCGTCCCATACGGCCCACTGATGGAGATAACAGGAACATGTCGTTCTTGTGGCCTCGTTGTAGCGGACTTTGATATAGTCCACGACCGCGAAGGCCGAGCCTATCTCCAGTGCCGCCGGTGTGGCTGGCTCTACAGGGAGGAAGATTTGGAGTATGAAGACAAATAAGTAGAGGGGCTGGACAACCGGCCCCTTTCTTGTGGATAAAATAATAGACAGGGTACAAACTTTTACGTATAGTAATGGTATGAAACTTGGAAGGAAGCCAAAAACGAAAGTGCGTGATGCTATTTTCAAGCTTCACCAGAAAAAACCAACACTTACCTATGATGAGATTGCGGCCCTACTCAAAGAAAAATACGGCATTAAGAGTCGGCAACATGTGTATTACTACCTAAAACAGTTAAGGAACTATGGAGGATAATGATGCCTTCCCACACGATCAGACCACCAAGGAAGAAAGGCTAGAAGCAGAACTTGAGAACACTACCGTCATAACATACCCTCGAACCCTTCCCGATAATGTTGTTGTAAGGGTAAGTGATGCGTTTCCGAATCATGTTGTTATTTACAAGGGGGGCAGAGTAAAGAAGATAAAAATCATATAAGGCCCAACGGCCTTTTTTTGTTACAATGTATGAAGAAACTTAACTCACAAGAAGTTAATGAGTTCATCATCAAACATGGAGCGAAGCTCACTGATCGGCAAATAGCCCAACAGCTGGGAACTTCTATCTCCATCATCAAGAATCGGCGCTACAAACTCGGGCTGTATGCCCCTAAAAAGGAATACGTCATGAAGGCTCCCAAGAAACTGGTAGAGGAAGACCTGAAAGTCTCCCGTCTCTCGGGAGCAAAGAAGGTCACTGACAAGAAGTATCGTGAGGCCCTGAAAGAGATTGCTCGTCTCGAGGGCGAGGTTGACGAGGTGTTCAAGGTCAAGCGTACAATCCAGACCTTCAGGATCAAGCAAACGGTGAGCGGCGAAAGCTCTGAAGCAACGCCGGTCATTCTGGCATCGGACTTCCATGTGGAAGAAAGAGTTGATCCCGATACGGTCTCTGGTTTGAACGAGTATAATCTCGACATCTCCAAGGCTCGGGCTACGAAGTTCTTTCAGTCGATTGCTCGGCTGGTGGTCATTTTCCAGAAGGATACGACCATCAAGCGGGCCATCATTGGCCTTCTTGGGGATTTCATCTCGAACACCATCCACGAGGAACTTCAGGAAGGCAACTACCTGATGCCTGGAGATGCGGCTTGGACAGCTCAGCAGTATCTCACCTCTGGCCTCAAGTTTCTCCTTCAAGAAACCAATCTCGAATACATCATTGTTTGTCACACTGGTAACCATGGACGTATGACCAAGAAGGTGCATATCTCAACCGAGGCCGGCAACAGTCTCGAGCGATACATGTACCGGAACATGGCCGAGTATTTCGAGAAGGAGAAGCGGCTCAAGTTCATCATCGCAGAGGGACAGCACACCTATGTGGATGTCTACGGACTAACCGTTCGCTTCCTCCATGGGCACTCGATCAAGTTCGGCGGTGGCGTGGGTGGAATCACCATTCCTGTTCGGAAGGCCATCGCACAGTGGAATAAGGCACGAAAGGCAGACATCACCTGCTTCGGGCACTTTCATCAGCGTCTAGACGGTGGAGACTTTGTGGCTAATGGCTCGCTCATTGGCTACAACACCTTTGCCCTTGCCATCAAGGCCGACTACGAACCGCCGGCCCAGCAGTTCTTTCTCATTTCCAACTTCAAAGGCGGACGCAAAGAAGGCGTGCTTCCCATCAGAGTTGACTAAAAGCCCTAGGACCGAGGCTCACAATATCGGTCCACCATTGTTAGCTTAAAAGCACTATGAAGAAATGCACACACAAAGACTGTGATAAAGAAATTGTTGCTAGGGATTTATGTAAGAAGCATTGGCAACACTTCAGCAGGTATGGTGAACCAAGACGAGCGTCAAACGAGACAAATGAAATTATTATAGACGGTGACACCGCAAAGATTATTTTATATACCATCCACCTCGCGCCGTTCTCATCTGTACTCATTGACGCGGAAGATGTGCCAAAGATCAAAGACAAGAGATTTTATATAAGTCATGGCTACGCAAAGATTTCTCAAGCGAGGCCGACCGTGTATTTACATCAGATTATAAGTCCATGTGAATATCCATTAGTTTGTGACCACATTAACCGGAATAAGCTAGACTGTAGAAAGGAGAATCTAAGATGTGTTACCAGGAGAGAGAATAATTTAAATAAATGAACTACGAAACAAAATCATCTGGCACAAAAGAAGAACAGGGGACTGGAGCGGTTAGAGATTCTCGCAAGGGTAAGGGGCGTTATGATTTGATAAGTGCTATAGCCATGAGGCGGTTAGCGGGAGTGTATGAGCGGGGGGCAGAATACTATGGTGATAGAAACTGGGAACTGGGCATGAAGATGTCCCGCCTACTAGACTCTGCCCTGAGACACACTTTCCAATACTTAGAGGGAAAGAGAGACGAAGACCATTTAGCCCAGGCTGTTTGGAACCTTTCAGCGGCCATGCACATGGAGGAAACTAGGCCAGAAATGAACGATTTGGCCACATTTACAAAGGAATAACTTATCCCCAGCTTTCTTTACAGCTTGTAAAGGAATGTGTATACTTACTGTATTAGCAATTAGTTAATACACTATGAAATATACAAACCTTGGTGATGAAATTGACGGTGAGGAACGTGAATCAAATGTCCTTATGGTAAGCACAATTATATTAGCAGTAGCAGTTATTGGTTTGATGTTGGTTAGTTTATTCATGTATTTTTTCTAACGTGAACGAGACCTTTGGTTACTATGTCGGTGTGTTTCTCGGTCTTTGGATTATCGTCTACGTTTTGTTCCTATTATTAGATTATTTCTTTTAACATGACTGAAATTATGACTGAAGAATATAAACAGCAGTTGATCGAAGAACTTGAGAAAGAAATACAAGAAGACCCATTAGCTTTTGACCACGATGACAAACACGAATTTGGATTCGGATTCCATGAGTAGTTTCTTGGGCGAGGACGGCCTTATACACGGCAAGGTAGAAAAACCTAGCTTTGAGTTATTCTATGAACGCATGAAGGCGATTAACAAAGAATTAGATAAAATAGAACAAGCACTACAATGGAATACAAAGTAGATTCAGTAGAACTGGCGGTGAATAAGAATGGTGGGGCCTTTAAGAAGGTGGTGGTTTCCTCTAAATACAAGGGAGCGATCAAGGCTTTGGCTGATGAGAAGACTCCCTTCTATAACGATCTCATTCCAGGGAAGACCGTCAGAGCCACGATAGACATGAATGCTAAGTATAAATGGATGAAGAAAGAGGAGGCGGAAGACGAGAACGCTGATGGTGTAACGATCTCTCTCAAGGACGAAGTTAAAGACACTGGCATTAAGCACTTCCAGGACAGAAAGAATGATTCGATTGCTTTCTTCAATGCTCTAAATAACGCCATTGAAATAGTGAAGGCCCGCAATGGCACAGACTTTGACATGGCAGACATCTACGAAGTGCAATCACAACTTCTCAAGCACTGGGACGATTACAAGGGAATTTTAAATTAGATGTATACCAACTTCACTATCCAGACCAATAGAAATAAGGATCAGAAAAACGAAGCACATAGTAAGTGGCCTGATTATATTATTAGAACTAAAACCGGAGATACCTACACTGACATCGGAGTAGCCTGGAAGAAAGTAGATAAAGCCAACCGCACATATCTATCCTGCAAGATGGACAACGGTTTCTTCATTGAGGGTGATAAAATACCATACAATGCACAAGGCGAACTTTCAGAAATCGTTAAACCAGAAGACTGGGGCATCGACCCAGACGAAATCCCCTTCTAGTGAGATAGCAACGTGGGTAGAAGATATTAGTTTTGTTGTTCCTATTCCAAAGAAAAAGAACGAACCATGGAACTGGGCGTTCTGGACAGGCAGGATACGGAAGATATTCAACGCCAAAGACAAACAGGCCTTTCATAAGATGCTCAAGGAAGTAAAAGAGTTCCCCGTAAGTAAGCGAGGGGCGATCTTAAACAATAAGATCAAAGATGAAGGATACTAGGTATACATGCAGAGAGTGTTCCGGTGGAAGCAACATTCTCTACAATGAGAAGTGGTGCGAGAAGTGCTATTTACAATATGAACAAAGAAATAAAGGCAATACAACTCGAGTTGGCCACAGGAAAACATCCACCAGGAAAACTGGCTGACTACCGAACCCAGCTTTCAGGCTTCTATTCCTATTACATGGAGGAATACACAGAAGTATTAAAGCGTAAACCCTTTGTATGGCGTGATCTACGGGTAGAGGAAAAGACCGACAAGGCCACAGATAGGGCGTATGACACCACCGATGACGGCCAAAAGGAGATAGAACTACGGGGACTACTCAAAAGCATAGAGAAAATGATGAGTAGTATATCCACACAATTACGAGTTATGGAAAATGAATTAAAGAATCAGTGGTAAAATATATGAGTGAAACGGCGAGGAAGCACCTTAGAAAAAAAGGCTTGGAAGGTTTTTAGTGAATACATACGCAAGCGAGACGGTCGGTGCTTTACCTGTGGGGCGAGAAAGGAATTAAAGGAATTAGATGCAGGACACTTCTATCATGGGAAGCTGGATTTTGATGAGATGAATATCCATGCCCAGTGTACAAAGTGCAACCGCTTCTTACATGGAAACTTGGGCGAATACGCCATTAGATTAATAGACACATATGGCCGTGAAGCGTTTGATGAGTTAGGAAAACGGCGATGGGCAGTAAACAAATGGGATTTTAATACGATAATCGATGAATACACCAAAAAAATCAGTGAATTGTGAAGAATGTGGCGGGCTGACTAACTTTAGTCCTTATTTATGTTCAGTATGCTGGCAAGAATACTATCCCTATAAAACTCCAGAGGGCGTTACCTTAGAGGAAGATGTCTTATGGCCACCCTACCTACGAAACGTAAAAGGCGAGGCCAATAGAAACACTAATAGATACAACAAGGCCCCGCAGTGAAGCGAGGCCTGTATCCTTAGAACCCAATAACCTTAAGGGCGTGTTGGGCGATAAAGACTAATCCCAAACCCCAGATGGCCCAAAAAGTAGCCATACCAAGGTAGAGATAAAGTTTCTCAATAGAAAACATAGAGTTTCTATTAGCTGGTAAAAGGAACTGGCCTCTTTAAGTATAGCTCCTTGTAAAGGAAAGTCAATGAAGGTGTGGATAACTAAACCATGATATAATTTGTACATGGAACTAGATATATCTAGTGAGAACAAGATTTTGCGCGATGAGAATGGAAGGATACTGCCAGGGCAACACTCTCTCAACCCAAACGGTAGGCCAAAGGGAATTTCAATAAAGGACCGAGTGCGTAATTGGTTAGAAGATCACCCAGATGACATGGGGGCGTTTGTCGAACACTTTGTTAAAACCAATAGAGATTTGGCGTGGCAGATGCTTGAAGGAAAACCATCGCAGTCAACTGACGTTACCTCTAAAGGAGAAAAGATAATGATTATGCCAGCAGAGCTAATAGTAAAAAATGATACTGCACCCCAGCCAGTCAACAATAGCGAAGGACACACACAGGTTTAGAGTTGTTAACTGTGGGAGGCGATTTGGCAAAACATCTTTGGCGGTATTGGAGATGGTAGCTAAGGCGGTCTATGGAAACGATAGACAGATATGCTACATAGCACCAACCTTTCAACAAGCAAGAGATATTGCTTGGCAAGACCTAAAAAGAGTGGCACAGCCAGCCATACACTCAATCAATGAATCGAGGCTAGAGATTGTTTTAAATACAACACAGGGCGGTAAATCAACTATTATCCTACGAGGATGGGAGGCGGTAGAAACCCTACGAGGGCAGAAGTTTGATTTCATTGTAGTAGACGAGATTGCCTCTATGAGGAACTGGAAAGTGAACTGGCAGGAAGTAATCAGACCAACACTAACTGACGTTCGAGGCGAGGCGCTATTCATATCAACCCCAAAAGGATTCAATCACTTCTACGAGCTCTACAACTTACAAGATATCGACAGTGACTATAAGAGCTTTAACTTCAGTAGCTACGACAATCCCTATCTTCCGGTGGATGAGTTAGACAAGGCCAAGAAGGAATTAACGGAGGACAGATTCGCCCAAGAGTATTTAGCCGACTTCAGGAAGACTGAAGGACTGGTTTATAAGGAGTTTGATAGGAATAGACATCTATTTGACGGTGAGGTAACGGCTAAGAAGAGCGAATACATAGCAGGGATAGACTTCGGCTATACGAATCCCTGTGCGGTGATTCACATCATCAGAGACTACGACAATACCTATTGGGTGACTCAAGAATGGTATCAACGAGGTAGGACAGAAGAGCAGATCGGCGAATATGTTAAGAGCTGTCAGTTTAATGGGGTCTATCCTGACCCAGAGAATCCATCAGCTATCCAGGTATTAAACAATAAGGGCATTGATACGAGGGAAGTCATAAAAGGCAAAGACTCGATAACGACAGGTATAAACAAGGTTCGTAACCTGTTCAAGCGCAATAAGATATGGATCAACAGGAACTGTACAAACCTTATTAGTGAGTTAGAAACCTACTCATACCCAGAAAAGAAGGCTAACAACAATGAGCCGGAGAATCCTGTCAAGGAACACGACCATGCCTTAGACGCATTGCGCTACGCCATTATGGGGAATGTTCCCGATGACCATGACATCTTCCAAATCATGAGAGAGCGAGAGGTGACACGACAACGCAACACGAGGAACACTGCCCGCTAGTGGTATAATTAGAAGAAATAAATGAAACTGCTAACAGAGTTGCAACAAATTGAGGCTGATTATGAGGGTGGATTTATCGACGTGAATGATGGCTTACTCTTCTCACAACAGCAAACGCTTCGGATGGTGGACTTTTACTCAAACTCTACGTATTTAGGGAGTGCCAAGTATAACTATGGTAAATACGGATCAGGCAAGAGCACCAACAACAAGGACAATTTAGGCCGTGAGGTTCCTTTTTATAACATTGTAAACGCTATGGTAGACACAGCGGTGGTGGCTACTGATATTGATACAAAAGACATTGTGGTGGAGGCCGAGAACGAAGAGTCATACGATAAGTCATTCCTCTTTAACCATGAAATCCAACAGTGGATGAAGGAAAGTGATTTTGCCAAAGCGCTTAACGACATGGGCGAGACAAGAGCCCGTTATGGCGGTGTTGTTGTAAAGAAGTGTATTGAAAAGGATGAAGACGAAGGCGGAGACAAGATGGAGATCGAGGTGGTTGACTGGAAGAACATCATCACTGATCAGGTAGATTTTGAGAACGGCGTGAAGATGGAGAAGCACTACCTTACTCCAAATGATTTACGTAAGAAGGCAGATGTATGGGAGAACACTGACGAAGCGATACTACTCTATGCCAAGAAAGGCTACACGAAGGTGGCAGAGCGCCTAGAGGTGTGGGAAGTAGAGGGCGTGTTTCCAATATCATATTTATCAGAGGAAGCAGAATGCACCGGAGATGACGAGGACTACTCACTTCAGCACCATTTCTTTTGTGTTAAGGGAGAAAAAGCTACGCACTTGTTCTGGGAAGAACTCAAGGAATCACAATATAAATACTTACCCTGGAAGCGTGTCGCCGGACGCATGTTGGGCCGTGGTGTTGTTGAGGAAGGAGAAGAGTCACAGGTATGGACCAATGATGCTATCCAAAAGGAACAAGCTGCTATTGATCTATCAGGACGAGTTATCTTAAAGACCTCATCTAAGAAGGTTGGCAACAACGTACTGACCGACCTCGATAATGGTTCAATCGTCTATGTGGAAGATGATAAGGAGTTTGAAGTAATGAATCTTCTCAACGGAGCCTTGCCACAATTTCAGAACCTAGTAGATAAGTGGTGGAGTCAATATGAACGAGCAACAGCTTCATACGATGCTATTCGTGGAGAAACACCACCATCAGGTCAACCTTATAGATTACAGGCCCTCGTAACACAAACAGGATCATCACATTTTGATTACAGGCGAGAGGAGTGGGGAATTTTCCTTAAGGAATTATTTTATGATTGGGTGTTTCCTTACCTCGAGGGACGGCTTAACAAAAAGCACATTTTAGCTTCTGACTTTACTCCAGAAGAACTACTCCAGATCGATCAGTCCTACGCCAAATACAACGCTCGTCAGTATGCGATTGAGAGGATCATGAATGGTTCTTTGATCACCATGCAGGATTACATGATGACGCTTGATCAATATATGCAATCAGTGGCCACAACAGGGACACGCAGATTCTTAGATATTCCTAAGGATTACTACAAAGACATGGAGGCCAAGCTCTCTATCAACATCACGGGAGAGAACAAGAACAAGCAGGCCATCATGGAAACACTCTCGAACATTCTCCAAACAGTGGCGATGAATCCTGGCGTGCTTCAGGACCCAACCATGTCTATGGTGTTCAATAAGATTCTTGAGACTTCGGGCGTGGGCATCTCACCACTCTCCCTTAATAAAGGTGGTATGCAACAGCAAATGGGCAGCACTGGAAAGGCCCCACAGAACAACACACAGAATCCTGGGGCGGTAAAGAACGAAGTAAGCTCACTGCAACCTCAAGGAGCGCAGAAGTGATATAATTAACAATAATAAATTAAAAACATGAGTATTGTAGGAGACATTAAAGCGGCGGCAGACGGAAGCCTATCCGTAACAGGGACGGTTAATGTGGGAACTGGTATCACTCTTGGAGAGACATTAACAACGTCAACCCAACTTACAGGAACGGCAGCGGCTTTAGGCAGGATTACACTAGGTTCAATGAAAAATGTATGGTTCACCATCACGGCATCTGGTGGTGAGACAATATCAGTCACAGCATATTTAGATAGCGCCGAAAGCTTAGAAACAGCCGCCCTTAGACCTATAGACCTAAACACAGGAGCACTAAATGGTGCTACAGCCCTAGCAACGGGGAGCTACCAATTAAAAGATATTTGTGCTTATTCTTTAAAGTTTACTAAATCAGCTGCGGTTCAGACTGGAACAGTGAATGCATATCTAAAAGCTGTCTAATATGGCAAAGCAACTAATTGGATTTCTACCAAACCCATTAAGTTACGGAGATGATAATGATGTTGTATTACAACTAGCTCTTACTTCTGCCCCAGCTAAAGATGTCGAAAGTAACGGTTCATCTACCTATACAGGTGATACCCAGGGCGGTGGGCAGACTTATAGCGCAAATGGTTTAGACCCAAATACAAGTAAGGCTCTTCGTTGGAACTCTGGTATTCCTGGTGGAGCATCACGAAGCGCCTCTTATCTTGATTGGGCCGGAACGATGACGTATGAAATTCCATCTATCTATGCCGACTCTTCACTCGTCCCCGCTGCTACTAAATACTTTTGGTGTAAGGCCCAGGGTTATCACAGAAAACTTAGTAGTTCTGGTAAAATGTCGTTTCTATTTGATAGCTCTAACGCTAATGATGCCGCACTTATAGAAGTAAGTTCTATTGGTAAGGGGCCAACGGTGAGAATTGACACTGTATGGAATAAGGGAGAAGTGCAAATTTTCGTTGATTATCTAAAGGTTGGTCATATTCGATTACGCTCAACGTCTGAATATCAGACTCCTGAATTTGGGCAGTTTTATATTGGTGGTCTTACAACAGTAGCAGACTCTGGCCCAGCAGGTTATCCCATAAAGAACTTTCAAGTCGTGGCCAGGGAAACACTTTTCCCCGTCCACCCACTTTACGGGAAAGTTGGTTACTTAGGCGACAGCTTCACAGCTGGGGCGCAAGCCTATGCAGGTATGGTCACCGGAGCGCCAAGCACTTATCCATCTTGGAATCCTGGCCCTGGTTGGCAATCTGCTCATGGAAGTCAACCCTCTTATCAAACACAGTTCAAAGATGTTTCTTATATTTGTGAATTAACTCGAACTTTATCCAAAGCAGGTATTTGGACAGATGGTGGCCGAGGGAACTTTAATCAAGCCGTCTCTGGTTCAAAAGCTACGGATCAGGTGGCCAACTATGCCTACTTCACAACCAATAATTTAAAGCCACAAATTCTCGTATGTGGAGTGGGAACAAATGATGCTGCCCAAGGGACATCAGCGAGCTCCTTCGCCACCTCATATCAGAACTTAATAACAACAGCTTACAATGACGGTGTTAGTAAAATGGTCCTTTGGACCGTCCCATCGCTTAGGGCAGATTCCACCTACAGAACGCCGACCTTTGATGGTTATATTGCCGCGATAAATCAGGTTATTAATACACTTCCTCTTTGGGCCGCCAATCAGGGTTATGGAGCAAAATTCGTCACGGTTGTAGATATATTTAACTTATTTGGTGGACACAATATAGATTCAAAAGATTTTGGGCTGGGCACTCCAGGGTCAGAAAATATCCATCCATCTATCTACGGTAACCAAAAACTTGGCAAATGGATGGGTGAAGGCATTCTCAGTGCAATCAAATGATAGACCTATTAAAAGTATTTTATGAAAACGAAAACGAAAGGGAGGCGGTCAATGACTTCTTCCTTAAGGAATT
>OFSE01000263.1_pt1 | contig 17580 bp, 20 predicted proteins | sample 1543261 | NCBI WGS metagenome assembly OFSE01 (sample SAMN07774225, study PRJEB24372) | wastewater metagenome | isolation source: Exp Tend VB 50WW | collected 2016-02 | reverse complement strand
TTGTCATTGCATCGGGGTGGGATGCTTCAAACATTTTCCACAGTGTAAACAGCACAGAAAACACTGCATCCAGGACGGGCAGCGCTTCTCCTTCGCCTGCAACACTGCGAATTGGCGCATATACCGATGGCATAACATACCCGCTTGGCGGGAACATGAATATTGCTCTGGTGTTTAACGTGCTACCTACCGCAGACGAACGCTTGACCCTAAAGCGCTGGGTTGGGCAATTATCTGGAGTTTCCCTATGACCTACAGCGAAACCCTGACCATCACGCTGCCTGCCACGCTTGCAGACATTGCAGCATCAATAGCCCGTAGCCTTGATCCTGATGTTGGAGGATATGCCAGCTTCCAACCTGACGTTATCGGCTACACAGAGGGCGATAAACCAGAGCCAATTTACGGCGACACCATCTCCTGCACTACCCCGTGCGAACCCATGTTCAAGGCCCAGGCAGAGTACATGATGCTGCACCCCGAAGCATTGCATGCCGCAGTATCAGCAGACTACGCCACCCGCTGGCCTGACCTGCCTTGCCCAACTCTCGCAGATTGCCAGGCCTTCTGTGCAGCCATCGTCTACGAGCAAGCGCCGCCAGAATGACTTGCTACGGACCCGTCATGCTCATGGGCGCGGTCACTGTTTATGCGTTGTGGATGTGCGCTTGTGCGTACAGCGACCAGATTGATCTGCTCCTATTGCGGCTGGCTGCTGCAATCAAAAAGATTACCGGAAAAGATGAATGATTGATCCAGATTTGCCCGACGAACTCCAGAGCGATCAGGAGTACAACGATGCGGCTGAACAGCGCGAGGAAATGCTTGCAGCAATTGGCCAAGCCATTGCCAAAAAGCGCGATGAAGCTGTATCAGCGCGCAAAGACAATGGCATTGAGCAGATTTGGATTCAGGCCGAAGAAGCCTATCTGTGCATTGATGACATGAACCGGGCAGAGTTTGCCAAGGCTAAGTGGGCAAAGCCGATGGCCATGCAAGCGCCAGTCATTGCCGAAGTATCTAAAGGCAGCGGTGATGGCCGATCAAACGTATTCATCCGCCTGACTGCGCGTTATGTTGACATGGGCGCAGCAAAAGTTTCAGAGATTGTGCTGCCTGTTGACGGCAAGGCTTTCTCATTCAAAGGTACGCCAGTCCCTGATCTGGTGTCGCCTCTTACTCCGGTTGCGCAAGCAATGCCAGGACAGCCGCCAGCAGTTGACCCATCTATCCAGGCATCCAATGCCGCAGATGATGCTGCGAAGAAAGCTGAAAAGCGTGTTTATGACTGGATGGTCGAAGGGCACTACACACGCGAGATGCGTAAGGTTATCCATGACGCGGCAAAGTTGGGCGTAGGTGTTCTAAAGGGGCCATACCCGGTTGTCAAGAAGCGCAGGGCCATTACGCAGAAGACCGATGGAAACAAGATCGTTGTCAAGGTTGACAAGGTTGCAAAGGTTGTTCCAGGCTACAAGCGTATCGATCCTTGGAACTGCTACCCGCATGCCGCATGCGGTGAAGACATCAAAACAGGTGATTACTTTTTCGAGAAAGACACGATTTCACCGGCAACGCTGAAAGCGCTCAAGCAGGAGAAGGACCCACTCGGGAATCCTGTTTACCTGTCTAGCCAGATTGACAAGGTATTGGAGCAAGGCCCAGAAGGCCACAAGGAAACAGACGGAAGACCGAACCAGAAGGCCAAGAAGGAAAACTACAACATTTGGTACTTCACAGGGACAATATCCCGAGATGACTTGTCGTTGCTCAATTCCGTTGCGGAAGAGGAATTGCCGAATGAAGTTACCGACATTTCAGCGGTTGTCACCATCGTTAACGACTCTGTGATTCGGGCAACATTGAACCCGCTGGAAGGTGGCAACTTCGGATACAACGCTTTGCCCTGGTCCCCGCGATCTGGTAGCTGGGTTGGTGTTGGTGTGGCTGAACAGGGTGCTACACCTCAGAAGATTGTGAACAACTCGGCAAGGGCATTGTTTAATAACGCTGGCGTTTCTGCTGGCGTGCAGATTGTGATGGACCCGCTGGCCATCATTGCGGCCAATGGTAGCAACATGATCACGCCAAACAAGCTTTGGTACTTGCAGCCAGGCACAACCATTGACGATGTGCGCAAGGCTTTTGCTGCGATTGAGATACCGAATATCACCGCGCAATTGATGCCGATCATTGACTTCGGGATGAAGATGGCCGAGGAATCGACCAACATTCCACTGATTACCCAAGGGCATGACGGAGAGCAGACCCCACAAACCTTTGGACAAGCTCAGTTGCAGAACACCAATGCGAACACTTTGCTTCGCTCAATTGGATCTGCTGTTGACGAACACATCACAACACCGGTTGTAGAGGATTCATACGATTGGCTGCTTGCTGATCCAGATGTGCCAGACGAAGAGAAGGGCGACTTTTACATCAACTGCACTGGCTCAAGCACTTTTGTCGAAGCTGCGATTCAAGAGCAGACCCTGATGCAGATGGCGGGGATTGTCATCAATCCTGCATTCGGTATCAATCCTGAGAAGTGGATGGAAAAGACGCTCAAGGCCAAACGCTTTGATCCTAGAGAACTCAAATTCACAGACGAAGAGAAGGCCAAGATGGCTCAGTCACAGCAGCAATCTCCACAGGTGCAAGCTGCAACCATCAACGCGCAGGCAAGGCTGCAGGCTGCAAACATCATGGCAGGCGTTACGGTTGAGAAGGTCAAGGCAGATACAGACCGAGATGTGGCCTACACCAATTCACTGGCGAACAGAGATCAAAACAACCATGCAGCGCGGATGGCAGAACTCGAAGCCAAGATTGCACTTGCGCAATTGGAGTACGCCAACACCAACAAACTGACGCTGGAAAAAGTAAAGGCCGAGCTTGCCAAGACCGCTATGGCTTTGAACACGCAAAAGGAATTGTCCTTTGCCAGTATGAATCTGGACGCGCACAAGCACAACACGCCTCAGATCACCAAGCCAGCGGTCGAACCAGTTGGCCGCGCTGCGCCTGGAATGGCGTTTGCTGAATGACAAAGTTTGAGCTTTCAGCAATGGACAGGCGTTCACCCTTGTGGATGCAGCTTGAGAAACACTTTTCCGAGCGTCTGGACATGCTACGCAAGAGCAACGATGGCGACAAGGGCGAAATACCTACCGCATTGCTTCGTGGCCAGATCGCTGAATTGAAATACATCCTCACTCTAGGCCAAGAGCCAAGGAGAGTTGAGGACTGATTACCCGCCGCCCTTGTGACGGCACCAGGACGCAGCAGACGCACAAACGCCTGTTGCAAGTTGAGCCACCGAAAGGTGGTTTTTTTATGCCTGCTCTTTGAGTGGGCATTTTGTTTTGTGGAGAAACCTGCATGCCAGGAGAAAACGAAGACCTGAATACAACCCAAGAAAACACTGCGGAAGTGGTGGATGAATCCGGTTTTGATGATGGTTTCAACGGCACCCAGACGGAAACGCCTGAAGTCGTGCCAGAGACACCAGAAGAAAAACCAGCGCCAGTCCAGTACGCGCAGATAACCGAACAGCAATGGCAAGAAATGCAGGCGCAAGCCTCGCAGAAGTTTGACAAAGCCTTCGGCCAGTTGGGCGGGATGAAGCAGGTAATCGAAAGGCTTCAAGAGCAGACCAGATCGGGGCACCCAGTCGAGGTCACTGAAGACGATGTAAGCGATTTACGGGACGAGTTTCCAGAAATCGCAGACCTGACTCTGAAGGCTCTTCAAAAGGTAGCAGGAAAGCTAAAGGGAACAGGTGATTCGCCCGACATTGAGCGAATCGTGACGGAGCGAGTGAGCAAAGTTCAGGCTGACCTGATCGACTCCCGACTTGATGAAGTCGTAGATGGCGATTGGAAGGCTGAAGTAGCGACACCTCAGTTTCAGGAGTGGCTTGGCAAGCAAGCGGACGATGTGAAAGCCCTATCCGAATCGAGCTCAGTGCGCGATGCGGCAAGGATGCTTCGCATTTACGCCAGCGCCAAAAACCAACCTGCCGCCAAAGAACCTGCACCAGAACCCATTTCCGCAAGGCAAAGACAACTAGCAGCAGCCGTCAACCCGAAGTCGGCAGGGGCCAAGCCCTCTGTTACTTCCGAGGAAGACGAATTCGACGCCGGATTTAACTCTGGCAGACGTTAACCATTTCCATTGAAAGACAGACATCATGACGATGCATACTTTCGCCCTTACCCCTGGGCGTATTAACAAGTTCAAGGGCCAGATTCTGGCTCACGCAGTCCCGCAAGAAGTTCTGAGCAAAACAGGCCGTCAGGTCGAGATGCCAAAGAACTCTTCGGATACCTATGTTGGCCGTCGCTTCCTGCCTTATGGCGCGACTGCGACCGATTCCAACACCATCAACCGCTTCTTCCAGAACGGCAACGGCGACCGTGGCAACGCGATTGTTCAAGCTCATCTGGTGCAAGAAGGCATTACGGCTACTCCTGACAGCATCGTTCCACAAGATACGTCTGTTGTCATGCAGCAGTATTCATGCTTGTACGGATTCACCGACAAGACGTACAACCTGTACGAAGATGACATTCCAGGCGAAATGGTCAAGCAAGTTGGCGAGCGCGTGACGTTTGTTAACGAGTTGATCGTTTACGGCGCTTTGAAAGCCTGTACCAACGTGTACTACGGTGGCACTGGCACTTCCTTGGCAACCGTGAACGGCGGTTTGTCGCTGGGTCTGATCCGCAAGATCGTGCAGAACTTGCAGGCCAATCACGCCAAGCCTGTCACCTCAATTCTCGGTGCTTCAAACAAGTATTCCACTGACCCAGTGGCTGCTGGTTATCTGGTCTATTGCCATACTGACCTGGAACCCGATATTCGTGATCTGCCAGGCTTCACGCCAACCGAGAAGTACGCTTCTGGTACGCCGATGCCTAACGAAGTCGGCAAGGTTGAGCGCTTCCGCTTCATCACTTCGCCTGATCTGCCAAGCATCCAGAACGGCGGCGCGGCCATCGGCTCGACGAACCTTTACACCACAACCGGCACCAGCTTGGATGTGTACCCGTTCATCGTGGTGGGTGAAAACGCATTCTCGCAAATATCCGTTCGCGGCTTGAGCGCTCTTGACCCCACATTCTTGCCACCTTCGCAGAAGTCCAAATCTGACCCACATGGTCAGCGCGGCTATGCGGGGACTATTTGGTGGAAGGCCGTGATGATTGAGAACAACGGGTGGCTTGCTGCTGCTTACGTTGGCCGCAAGAACCTGCCTGCCTAAACCAATAGCCCCTTCGGGGGCTAATAAGGAAAAGACATGCAAAGTACCGTTGCACAACAAATTGCCACACTGCGCAATCCAATGGACAAAGAAGCGTTACACCCGGTCTTATCGGCCTTGGCAGATCGCTTTTCGTCACAAGCTACCGCTTCCGCTGGTCTTGTCATCAAGGCTGGTGGCGATGTTCTTGCCAAAACCGGGGCAGTATTTCAGGGTGTAGCTGGTGGCGTTCCCGTCACTATCGCTTCTGCCACTGACATGCCTGCACTGACTGGCATCAACATTGGCGCTGGCAAATACAACGTAGTCTGTTTCTTCATTGACTCGGCATCTACCGTTACTGCGGTGGCCGGAACTGAGGGCGCAAGCCTTGCAGCAGTGAAGTTTCCAGACTTCGGCAATCAACGCCAAAAGGCATTGGTGGGTTATCTCATCATCACCTACGCTTCTGCCTTTACTGGCGGCACTACAGCCCTGGATACCGCTACCACTGTGTACGTGAGTCCTGTCGGCGCTTTTGATCCAACCCTTCTCGCTTCTTAAGGAGTCCCGAAAATGGACGCACTTTCTCAAATCCCGTTGACCCTCACTACCACTAAAGCAGGTGCTGCTGCCGGTACAACCACCACGCTGACCACGGCAAATACCGTGTTGTTTGCAATCAAAGGCAAAGCCTACACCAAGGCTGCAGCCTCGAATGCAGCAACACCAACCACTGACGCTACAACTGCTGCGGCTTTTGTGGCTGTTGCAGTTGGCTACGGTTGCGCATTCGTGTTGGGCTACGACTCGTCTGGCGCTCTCAAGGTGTCTCAAGGCGCACAGCAAGCCCTGGACTCTTCCAGCGGTTTTGTGTTGGCTCCGCAATTCCCAGCGGTTCCCAATACCGTGGCCCCATTTGCTTACCTGATCACCAAGGTTGGTAGCACTGGATCTGCCTGGACATTTGGATCAAGCAACTTGGCTGGCCCTCCTACCGGCGTTACTCACACCTTTGTTGATGTGATGACGTTGCCGGATCGTCCACAAGTGTCCTGATAGATAGGGCTTCGGCCCTTTCTATTTTCCTGGCCCTCTTCGGAGGGCTTTTTTCTTTCAGAAAGCAAACCTATGACAGATGCATTGAACGTCCCTGTTCGCCGCGCTCGCAAAGAAACCATCAGCGCAGACTTCCCAATTGACCAAAAGGCCGACATTAATATGCTTGAGTCAGGTCAAATCCAGCGCGAGCAGACCATTGTTCATGCATCCGCTGATGAGTTGGTAAGCGGCACAGTGAAGCAATTGGCCTTCCTTGAAGAGCCTGTCACTATCTTGATTTACCCATCCCGCGAAAAGAATCCTCCTTTGGTGGTCGATTGCTGGGTGAACGGCAAGGGCGCTGAAGTCTTTGTCAATGGCCAATGGCACGAATTCAACTGCCTGCCAATCAACATCCCAGTCACAACAAAGCGCAAGTACGTGGAAACGCTTTCCATGTCCAAGACTGACGCCATCAGCACCGAAACAGGTTCAACGATGGATGAGCATCCACATAACCGAATTCGCCGTATGACAAGCGCGAACACTGCATTCAGCGTTGTCGAAGACCGCAACCCGCTTGGCGTTGAGTGGCTTCGCCGTATCATGTCCCGCGCACACTGATGAACTACCTCCAATTGGTTCAGCGGCTAAAGCGGAAATGCCGCGTGTCTGGCGCTATGCCAGTCACTTTGCAAAACACTCAAAACGAAGAGGTCAATCGTTTATCTGACTGGATCAATGAAGCATGGATGGCTATTCAACGTCAGCGCACAGACTGGCGCTGGATGCGAACCAGCATGTCTTTCACCACTGTAGAAGGTCAAGCATCCTACACATTGGCCCAAATCGGTATCACAGACTTTGGGAACTGGGCGACGGACACATTCAGGAACTACGCCACATCAGCAGGTATCCAGTCAGAGATATTCATGGACTACTTGGCCTATGACGTGTGGCGCAACTCGTACCAGTTTGGCGCACTGAGGAATTCCAAGTCCAGGCCGATCCAATTCACTTATGACCCGGTGTTTTCTGTGGGTCTTGGCCCTGTCCCTGTTGAGGGGTACACGGTAATCGGTGACTATTACAGGGTGGCGACGGAGCTATCTGCAGATGCGGATACCCCGGCCATGCCAAGTCAGTTCCACATGGCCATTGTGTACCGGGCCATGATGTTCTATGGAGTCTCGGAGGCTTCACCGGAGGTCTACCAAGAAGGCAAAGACGAATTTCAAAAGCTGCTTGGTGACATTTCAAAACAGCAATTGAGTCACTTTGAATTTGGGCCGGCACTCGTATGAAGATGCCCCCCATTCAGTCATCCTTCTATGAAATGAAGGGTGGGCTTGATCTTGTGACGCCTGCAATTGAGCTTGCACCGGGCTTTTGCATTGACAGTCAGAACTACGAACCGGAAATATCGGGCGGATACCGTCGAATTGATGGGTATGAACGGTTTGACGGCAGGGCTTCCCCCAGCGAAGCGAGCTATTACGTCATCAGTGTTTCTTTGTCGGGATCTGTTGCGGTGGGCAACACCATTACAGGTGTCACAAGTGCAGCCACTGGGAAAGTCTTGTACATACCAGACTCGACAACACTGATCATTGGCCGATTGACGGGCACGTTCTCAAGCTCCGAGAGCTTCCAAGTATCCGGGTCTACGGTGGGAACAACCACATCAAGCACGATTCAGAACGGCGCATCTTCGCCATCAGACCATGCAGACTTTGCGCTTTTGGCGGCAAATGATCTTCGGGCAGACATCTTGGTCGTGCCTGGTTCCGGGAAGATTCGAGGCGTATTTGTCTATAACGATGTGGTGTACGCCTTCCGCAACAACGCAGGCGGCACCGCTGGCGATCTATACAAATCATCGTCTTCAGGATGGGTGAAGGTCAACTTCGGAACGGAAATCCAATTCGTATCGGGTACGGCGGCAATCAATATTGGTGACACGATCACAGGCGCAACAAGCGCGGCAACTGCGACGGTCATCAAGGTATTGATCAGGACAGGATCGTGGGGAAGCTCAGCCGCAGGGACTTTGATCATCGGTTCTGTTGCTGGAACATTCCAAAACGGCGAAGGGCTCAAGGTGGGCGGGGCTTCAAAAGCTACATCGTCCAGCTTGGCGACTGCAATCACCCGTAACCCTGGCGGACGGGTTGAAGCAATCCTGGCGAACTTCTCGGGATCAACAAACGATCAGAAGGTGTATGGCGCTGACGGCGTGAACTATGCCTTCGAGTTTGACGGAACGAACTACATCCCAATCCGCACGGGGATGGCAACGGATACCCCGCTGCATATCGCCTTCTTCAAAAGCAGTCTGTGGCTATCGTTCCGGGGTTCGCTGCAGTTCTCCGCAGTCACGAACCCCTATGCATGGACTGCCATTCTTGGCGCTGGGGAATTCTCGACGGGCGAGCAAATCACCGGCCTGCTGGTGTACGGCGGTACGCAGTACGGCGCGTCCATGACCGTCTTCACACTGAGTCAAACCCACACCATTTACGGCAATAGCTCCGCAGACTTCAAGTTAGTGCCTTCCATCTTCGAGATGGGGTATGCCGACTACACCATGCAACTGGTGTCAAACAACACGTTCGGCCTGACTGCTCGCGGCATTCAATCGCTGATCACAACATTGACGTATGGAGACTTTGACTATTCATCTGTCTCCCATAAAGTGCAGCCGTACATTGCCGCCCGGCGCGGCATGCAAACTGCATCAGTCTCCAACAAAACACGGGATCAATACCGGGTCTTCTTCAACGATGGCACGGCGCTGGTTGTTGGGCTGACTGGCGACAAGACAAACGGGCTGATGCCACTCAACTACGGGCGAGTCGTGCAGTGCATTTGCACCGCCACGCTGACAACTGGCCTAGAAGTCACCTACTTTGGTTCAGACGATGGGTATGTCTACAAGGACTACACCGGGACAAGCTTTGATGGTGGGTCAATTGAGTCTTGGATTCGGCCATCCTTCAATCACATCAGGTCGCCCATGCTGCGCAAGCGGTTCAGACGCGCAATCTTTGAAGTGAAGCCCGAAGGCTATTCGAGCGTCACTGTGGGCTATGACCTGGCCTACGCAACTAACGACATCATGGCCCCGGTCCAAACCACATCAAACCAGATATTCGGCGGTGGGTTTTGGGATCAGTTCTATTGGGAGTCCTTCACATGGGATACCCCACTTGTGAACAGCATCAATCTCTCGCTTGACGGAACCGAAAAGAACATTTCATTCCTGTTCTACAGCAACCGCGCCCAAGACAAAAGCCACACGGTTCAGGGCGTCACGCTTCTTTACACGCCTCGCAGACTCGACAGATAAGGGAAATCAATGCCATCATCGTATTACACGCATGCCACCGGTAAACCTGCAAACCAGACACGCGGGCTTGCTTCAGAGGTCCGCTATGAGCTCGACTCAATTGCTGCCAGCTTTGATCTGCTGCCCTCACCAACGGCGCTGGCCAGCGGTTCAATCAATTACGCGCTTGATACTGGCCTGACAAACGCCTATGTCGTTTCAGTTAGTTCCGCAGTCACCGCATATTCAGATGGTTTCTCGTTCTTCTTCAAGCCACTCCATAACAACTCTGGCGCATCAACGCTGAATGTCAACACGTTAGGTCTGAAAGCCATTGTCCGGCCTGACGGGACAGCGGTGCAACTGAATGACATTGTTGCGAATCAAATTCTGAAGCTGACCTACAACTCAAGCTACAACGGATTCCAGCTTGATACTGACATCAGCTACGCAAACCAGGCGGCAGCATCTGCATCTGCAGCAGCGGCAAGCGCAGGGAGTGCAGCGGCAAGCGCAGCAGCAACAGCAGGCGCAATCGTCACAGAGCGATCAGCAACCGCAACCCTGACAAACAAAACCCTTGCTGCCCCCGTAATCACAGGCGGCTCTTCGATCAGCGGCAATGTGTCGGTGGCGGGGTCTGTCAGTGCTACCGTCGCAAGTTCAATCAACCAGCTGATACTTGAGCGCACAGGAAGCTTAACGGGAAAGTGGGGAATTTACACGCATTCAAATTCACTGTTTTTCAACGATAACGTTGCTAGCGCAGAGCGCATGGTTATCGACGCCAGCGGTAATTTGCTTCCTGGCGCAAACGATTGGCAGGAATTTGGCTCTACATCGCTCAGATGGTCACAAGTCTGGTGCACAGCGGGCGCATTCAACACATCGGACGCAACGCTAAAAACTCCTATCCGAACCATGCAAGCCAAGGAGCTTGCAGCCGGGTATCAGATGGCCCAAGAACTAGGAACCTTTCAATGGATCGACAGTGTGAAAGAGAAGGGCGACAAGGCGCGCAGACATGTTGGCTTGACTGTGCAACGCGCAGCCGAAATCATGGAGTCTCACGGCCTCAAGCCTTGGTCATACGGCTTCATGGGCTACGACAAATGGGCTGCTGTCACAGAGATTGTGGACGCTACTGAGGATGATGATGGTGCATACCAAGAACAGGTGACACGTCAAAAGACTGAGAAGCAAGCTAGCCAAAAACAAACGGTTGAAATCGTCAACGGCAAGCCTGTTCTGAAAGTTGAAACGGTTGAATCTGATGTGCCAATCACTGAGCAAATCCAAGTGGTCGATGCTGACGGAAAACCAGTTTTCATAGACGTGCCAGAAGTCCCAGCGGTGCTAGACGAAGAGGGCAACGAGGCGACTCCCGCAATCCCGGCGCATCAAGTGCCCATGATGCACGCCGTGCCAGTCATGGAAACCGTACAGGTTTGGAAGCGTGTAAAAGAGGTGCGGCCAGCGGGTGAATCCTATGCTTTCCGCTCTGATCAACTGGCGTTTTTCATTGCGGCTGGCGTGGCTGCAAAGGTGGGTGCATGATCTTTTACCAAAAATGGGGCGTGTCCCAAGGTGCAAGAGCCACAACACGTGGCTTCGTGATCTTTGTCGATCCCGAGTTCAAAGACGACCCGGGCCTAGTGCCACATGAGCAAGTTCACGTAGACCAGTTCTTTCGTACGTGTGGCCTGCATGTGTTCTTGTACCGCTTTTCAAACGCCTACAGATTCAAATCTGAAGCGGAAGCCTATCGTGTGCAATTAACTTGCTACCCGGCTTACGAATACCCGCAGCGCCTGGATGACTATGCCGAGTATCTGGCCGCGCATTACGGGCTGGGGATTACCAAAGAGCAAGCTATCGAAGTACTAACAAAAGGGTAGGGCATGCCAGAACCAACAACTACAAGCGCGGCAGCAGCCGCCATCACATCCGGTAGTGGGAAAACAGGCACCGGTCTTGCCGCGCTATTTGTCGCATTCCTTGGGCCATTGGCTGGGCCGTATGCCTTGATCGTCTTCGCAGCCCTGGCGGGCTCGCTGTGGCCGCTGTCCGGTGCAGACGCCATGACACGCACGGCGGGCGCTTGGCTCATGTTGCGCTGCACGCTCACGGCGGTAGTGCTCACGGCGGCGGTGTCGAACTACATCCAGACGCGCTACGAAGTCCAGGCGGGCGAGGCCTTCGCCCCGGTCGCTTTCTTGATGGCACTGGAGAATGGAGTTGGCCCCTATAACAATCAGGTCAAAGTCACGTTAGACGGTACAGTGATCTTTGACAAAACTGTTTCAATACCGCAAAGCTATGGCGTTATTGCTGTTGGCTATGGAGCAGGAGCCGTAGCAACGGGTGACTTTCTGGCGATGCATCAACCGATTCAGTTTGAATCATCGTTGCTTGTGGAGATTGCAAGCTCAAGTGCATCGAGTTCTCAGGCTCTCTACTACAACGCAGAGACTCACGTATGAGCTACATCACCATGCAGATTGGCGGTGCGCAGATAACGGTTCCAGATGAGCCGCCAATTGAGGGAAAAAAACCTATCCCCACTCGCGTGACGATGGCAAAGGCTCAAATTGCCATGTCCAGAAAAGGCGTACTCAAAGCAGTTGATGCGGCAATTCAGGAAATGCCAGGCACTGCTGGAGATGAAGCAAGAATTCAGTGGAGCAAGGAGCCTTTTGTGAACCGCAGTGCTCCACTTGTCGCAGTGCTTGCAAGCGCATTCAAATGGTCAGACGAATACGTTAATGAGTTATTTGTCTTGGCCGACTCAATCCCATAAGGAAAACACATGGCAACAGCAGCTTGGGGCGGTACCGTTACAGGTGTCGATGCGCCTAAAAAATCAGATGAATATGTCTACAACCCCAATGACTTCGGTGGAATATCGCAAGAGCAGGCAAAAGCAAACAACGCAAAGCTTGCTCAATCTGGGCTTGGGCTAGCTGGGGGAAGTGGCAATGAATCAGTAACGCGCAATCAATCTGGTATCGGTGGGGCGTCGTTTGGTGGTAGCTCAACAAATTCAAACGGGATCATTGGCGGACAGATGCAAGCTGCGCAAGTGGCTACACCGACACAATGGAACGTGACCGCACCGCAGACGGTTCAAGGCCAGATCAAGGACATCATCAACCCAAACAGCCCGATCATGCAGCAAGCACGGACTGGTGCACTGGAGCAGATGAACAGCCGTGGCCTTGTAAACTCAAGCATGGCGATCACAGCAGGCGATGATGCTGCTTACCGGGCCGCGATACCCATCGCTACAGCCGATGCATCGACCTACGCCAAGTCTGCGAGCTACAACGCTGATGCGCAGAATCAGGTCAATCTAGCCAATGCGCAGTATGCGAACCAGGCGGGGCAATCTAACCTGTCTGCCAATACGCAAACCAGCATCGCAAAGATGAACGATGACACGCAAAAGCAGTTGTCTACGCTGGATGCTGCAACCCGGACAAATATCGCAAAGATGAACGACGACACGCAAAAGCAGTTGTCTACTCTGGATGTTGCAACCCGGACAAATCTGCAAACCCTGCAGAATGAAAATCAGGTGCTTTTGAACACCAATTCACAAGCGTCGAGCTTGTTCAGCAATGCAACGTCAGCACTGAACAACATCGCCATGTCAACAACGATGGACGGGCCGACCAAGCAGGACGCAAGCGCCCAGGTATGGTCAAACCTTCAGGCGCAAATCAAGGTGTTGAGCGCGACAAGCAAGCTTAATCTTTCGTCAATTCTTGGCGTTGATGTTGGCACCAACCCATACTACATTCCACCGCCCAGCGCTGAAGCGTTGCGCGACAGGACTAATCCGCCCGGTCCAGGGTATGTATGGGATGAGGCAAGGCAATCCTGGGTACAGGAGCAAGCTGCTCCACCAGCGCCATCCAATAACGCAGACTGGCTTCAGACCTGATGGATTTCAAACGGGAGTTGATTTACGACTTCCTAGATGATCTTCTTTTGCTGGCAGACCAGCACAAAGCAGAAGTTTCAAATGTAGCTAGACCGCTATCACCAAGGTGGGATAGGTACGCTGCGCTAGAGCAATCTGGACACCTCGTCTGCTTCACAGCACGAAGCGAAAAAGACTTTGCCGGGTATGCCTGCTTTTTTATCGATGCAGACATTCACCACGAAACACAGGTAAACGCAATCTGTGATGTGCTGTACCTCAAGCCGGAATACCGCAACGGTTTTGCATTCAAGCGGTTTATCAGTTTCATTGAAGCAGAACTGAAGCAACTGGCTGACAGCATCAGCTTCAACATCAAGATCAAAAAAGACTTCAGGCCGTTGCTTTACCCGCTTGGGTACGTAGACGATGAAGTCATTGTCACCAAATCACTTTAAGGAACATCATGGCAGAACTTGCAGTTGTTGCGCTTGTCGCAGGAGAAGCGGCAGTAACAGCCGCGACCGTCTTAACCGCAGTGGCGGAAGTAGGTACGGCGATGTCAATCGTTGGCGCAGTGACGGGCAACAAAGACCTGATCAAGATTGGCGGGACGATGGCGCTTGTGGGTGGTGTTGGCAGCATGGCTGCTGGCGCTATGTCTGGTGCAGCCGCTGATGCAGCCGCAACAACAGTGCTAGATGAGGCAGCCTCTCAAGTTGGTGCAGACGCACTCACAGCATCTCTTGACCAGGGTGCTAACGCAATGGCCACTGGCGTGACTGATTCAGCTACTGCTCAGGTAGGCAGCGATGCACTGGCCCAGCAATTAGACCAGCAGGCAATGGGGCAGGTTGCATCAAACACTGCCAGCGCTCCGGTTACTGCCAATCAGATTCCCATGGATAACAGTGCAGTCGCCACACCCGCTGATGCTGGGATTGTCAATCCAATGTCGAATGGTGTTTCAAACCCCTATGACAACTCGACCGCAGCCGCATGGAGTGATCCATCCGCAGGCAAGGATACGCTTGCATCAGTTGGCGCAAATGGATATCCAGGTTCACAGAAAGTGAATTCTGATAACTGGTTTGCAAGCATGTTCAAAAACGCCAAGCCAGACACATTGCTGAACTTGGGCGGGAATGTCTTGGGAGGCGTTGCGAAAGGCTATGAAGCTGACCGCAACTACCAACTCGGAAAAGACAAACTCGGCCTAATACAGCAGCAAATGGCTTGGGGAAACTCGACACCTAAATACAACTTCAAGGCTTGAACATGCTTGGAAAAACCACAAACACACTCCTTCAGCAGACGGAACAGCAAACACAAAGCAAGGTTCCGGCAAAGTTCAAAACATCATTTGACCGGGTTGTTCTTGCTGGTCAAAAGCTGATGTACAGCGATGAAACGCACAGCATGATGCGATCTCAACTTGATGCGCCAAACCCGCCCGAGATCAATGTGGGCGAGGGCGTTGCAAAGTTGATGGGTATTTTGTGGAAAGAGGGAAAAGGCACCATTCAAATGGAGGCTTTTATCCCTGCATCCCTTATCCTATTGTGTGAAGGAATGGACTTTGCAGAGAAGGCCGGGAAGATGCAAGTCACGCCTGACACCCTGGCCGCTGCGACAAAGGAACTGATGAGCAGTTTGATGCAGATTCTTGGCATTACGCCAGAGAAGATTCAAGCGGCAAAGGCGCAAGCCAAGCCAGCGCAACCAGCCGCCCCTAAAGGGATCATCGGCAAAGCAATGGGAGCCTGATCATGGGATTTGGAATCATCGCAGGCGCAATGGGTGGCCTTGGTCAGGGCATGGTCAGTGAAGCCGACTCAATTAAAAAAGAGGCGGAGCTTCAAAAGAAGATAGACGCTGATGTCGATCTCACAAAATTACGATCAGAACTCGAAAAGCAAAAAGAGCTATCACTGATTGACTACCGAGACAAAACGCAGGCCGGTGCAGAGCAACGCGCTATTACCAACCAATCAATTGTTCGTGCTCAGGTATTAAAAGAAACGATTGATAACGCACCAGCATTGGCAAAGGTTGAGGCTGACCGCCAAACCCTGATTAAGAAGGCTGCACTTGATCCTGAGTTGCAAGACTTGGAAATTGCAGCCAAGAAACGTGCATTGACATCCGAAGAGCAAACCAAACTTGATTTCTTTACCGACAACAAGAAAGCCATCCTTGACCAGAAAAAGGCATTGACTGACGCCGGTGTTTCTAGCGCTGAATGGGCACGCATCAACAAAGGTGATGAAGCGTCGAAGCGTGCAGAGACTTCTGCTCAAAGAACCGCAGTTGTCGAAGGAATGAAGAACATTGAGCGTGATCTTGAACGAAGCATGACACTTGCTAAGGATTCCCTAGACCCAGCCGCCCAGAAGATGTATGCGGACAGAGTTAAATCGCTTAGTGCTGATCTTGCTGCACACAGGAATGCATTAAAGAATTTTGCGGGGGATGCATTCAAGACTGAATCCAAGCCAACTGCTGATGGACTTGACGCTGATCTAGCCGCCAGGATTGCAGACATTGCAGCCAAGAACAAAAAAGCGGGAACACCTAGCGCTGCGCCTTCATCATCAAAAGAAGAACCAACACCATACGAGCCACCAATTGGTAGCCCAGCGGCAAAAGCAAAAGAACGACGCGATGACGCTGCAAAAACCGCTTCAAATCAATCTGCCGTTTTATCGGCTGTGGTTAATGATGCAGCGCAAGAGGCTATCTTTTCCGGCGATCCAGCAGAAGCTTTGAAAGTTCAGGGTATGCCGGGATTTGCTTCGCTTGACAGATCCACAAAAACATTGATTTTCAATCTCGTAAACGGGAAGAAATAATGCTCAATTTTCAGGACATCCGATCAAAGTATCCAGGCGCTGATTCGCTGACTGACGATCAGCTTATTGGTGTATTTGCGGATAAATATGGGACAACACCTGAAGTATTCAAACAAGCGATTGACTATCAACCCCCGCCCGGTGAATCTGCTGGCGCTGCATTCAAACGCGGCGCGGTCGAATCCTTTAAGCAGTTACCGCAACTTGGATACGGAGTCTTGGCCGGTGCTGGTGCTGTTGCTGAGAACATCGCTGGAGAAGGCGGGTTATCGACCGGGATAAAAAACTTTGCCGTCAAGAAGTATGAAGAGAAATCGGCTGACATTGCCAAAGGCGCACAAGCAAATGACGAGTTTTCCACTGCCTACGATAAAGCGAAGGCAGGAGACATTGGCGCTTTAGGTGATTGGCTCGCGCATGGGTTGGGGTATGTTGGTGGTCAAGCTGTACAGATGGTAGGAACCGCTGGCGTTGGTTCTCTTTTCGGGAAGGTAGCCGCCAAGGGGATTGCTGAAAACCTTGCATCAAGCTTGGTTTCTAAAGAAGCCGCATCAATTGCAGCAAGTGAAGCCGGGGCAAAACTAAGCGCCGAAGCAGTCAACCGAATGGCTGTCTCCAAAGTCGCTAGTCATATTGGAGAACAAGCGGCACTTGCTGGTACTTCATTTGGCATGGAAGGCGGCGAAATATTTGGTGATCTGGTTCAGAAAGCGACTAAAGAAGGACGCCAACTGACTGGAGATGATTTGTTCCGCGCTGGTGTTGGAACTACCGTTGCCGGTCTGCTGGAGTATGGCGAGAAGCTGACCGGACTTGCTGCAATGAAGGGGAAGATGCCTTTTGGTGGCACTCTGGCGGAGGCTGCCGGATTAGGTGGCAGGATTTCCCGTGGCGTTGCTGGCGCATCAATGGCCGCTCCATTGGAGTATGGGCAAGAATACGGTCAAACACTGGCTGAAGAGTACGGAAAGGGCGCTGATCCTTTTTCAGAAGCCTCATTCAAACAAGCCAGGAATGCCGCTGCACTTGGCGCATTGGGCGGGTCTGCGCATGGCATCATTGGTGGCGCATTGACTGGCGCACAACCCAAGACCCAACAACAAGCCGTAGCCGACATTGCCAATGCGCCCGATGTGGACAGCGCAATCAAGGCGGCAGAGGAAGCTGTTAACGCTGGGCCAAAGGTTGA
>OFSE01000260.1_pt1 | contig 17620 bp, 29 predicted proteins | sample 1543261 | NCBI WGS metagenome assembly OFSE01 (sample SAMN07774225, study PRJEB24372) | wastewater metagenome | isolation source: Exp Tend VB 50WW | collected 2016-02 | reverse complement strand
TTGTCCGATCCTAACTGGCAGGAAATTGTTAAAGGTCTTATGTCTAAAGGCGGCGAAGCCGTTAAAGGCTACGTGACTATGTTTAAAAATTCGCCCGCCGGTTTGTCTATAATTCAAGATCGTGTAAAAGATATTGTAGATGACGCACGCAAAACGCTAGACAGGTTGAAAGAACAACGCGACACATTCGACAAATTACGCGACGACTTTAAAAATACTGCCATGGATTTTGGCAGCGTAACAACACTACAAACCGAAGGCACCGTTACCGCAGAGGGAATTACCGCTAACCTACGGCAGCGGCTACAGATCGTGAAACAGTTTAGCGCGGCGTTAACTAAGTTGCAGGGCGCCGGTCTTGGACCTGCCGCACTTACAGACATTATTGGTCTTGGACCTTTTGAAGGTTTGCAGTACGCTAACGCGATTCTTGCCGGTGGTGCTACAACGATTAACGATATCAAAAACATTAGCGGCAAATTTCAAACCCCGGCTAACACGATTGCAAACATTGGCGCAGAGTCTGTTACCGGCACTACTGCAGCCGCGTTAGATCAGTCAACAAACTTCACTGTTGCTGCAGGCGGAATCAACATAACTATTAACGGCGAAATCACTGACAAAACTACAGAACAAATTAGAAACGCTGTAACTAAAGCATTTCTTGATGTTGGTAAAGAGAAGCGTAATCGTGGAAAGGTTGGCGTACGATGACTTTTGGTACAGTGTTTCCTGCTGCTCCTATTACACAAAACTCAGGCACATGGTCGGCGTATAACGGTGGTACGGCTTCATCGTTTGCCACTAACGCGATCACGTTTTTAGGTGATTCCTCTGATACAACTTGGGTACAGGCTACCGCTTTACCTGATTTCGCTCCCAATGTTTACATGTCGTCAGGATTTGGGAATGTTTCGCTAGGTTCTAATCAAGTTGTACGCGTTCGTGTTGTTGCGCGTCTTGGCGGTAGTAGTACCAGCATGGTAGTAGGTGTTTTAGATTCATCTTCTAATCGGGTTTCCTATGTAAATGGGGTTGTTTCTGGCGCAAGCACGAAAGCGTACCAAGGTAATTGGGCGTTTAGTAATCAAGCCGCAGGCACTGTGTGGACTGCTGCCGATATCGACGGTATGACAATGTACGCTAACGATTATTCTCTTAATCTAAAGTTTGCACAAATCCGTTTAGAGTATGACTATTATGCTACCCCTGCAGGTACGCCTACGTCTGCAACACCTAATACAGATAAACCGGCGTTGTCGTGGTCTTATTCGCAAGCGCAATCGGTTACGCAATCTTCGGCATACGTTAAAGTTTTTTCGTCTGCAGTGTATGGCGCTGGCGGATTTAGTGCGGATACCTCTACCGCACTTTACTCTACTGTTGTTGCTGGCACTGCGTTAACGGTTACACCTGCAACTAGCATTGTAAATAACGGCACTGTGTATAAACCTTATGTGCAGGTTATTGCAGACGCTTACGGTATTCCTGTTCGTGGTACTTGGACGCCTAGCACTACCGCGTATACTGCTTCGTTTACTGCACCTACCGCGCCTACAGTTACTGCAGCATGGTCTAATGCTACAACTGGTACAGCACAGAAAGCGGTAACAGTTACTGTTGCAGGTTCTGCATCGCCTTACCGTTATAGTCTTTTGTGTAATGGCACTGCACTAACGACTCTTGAAACAATGGCTACTAATGGAACAACGGTTTATATAGATAGGCTCGCGCCGCGTGGAACTTCTGTTACATACACTGCACAACTTGTAACGGCTAGCACTGCATCGCCACAGTTATCTTCCGCGTACGGTACGGGAACTGTTACTACTGGCACTGCTACCAGTTGGGAATTCACTAGCCTAGATTCTGCAGTTACGGTATCGGATTATGCTAGCCCGGTTTCTGATTTGTCGTTTACGCGTGCAGAGTCGAACGCAACGTTTAGACCGTTAGGGTCTACGAAGTCTGTTGTGGTTTCTGGTGATATGACTGGTGATGACGGTACGCTAACGTGGATCGCTTCTAATGCTGCAGCGTGGACAACTGTAAAATCTTTGTTGACATATCAGGGCGTGTTGCGTGTTACATCACCTTTTACTAAGTCTGCTGGCGGTAATGAATCGTGGGTTATTCGTTTAACGTCACGCGATTGGAAACCTAGCGGCACGCTAACTAATCCTGTCACTACTGCTAATGCTTCTTTTGTTGAAGTTGACGCGGTCGATTCGTCGGTATCATAAAAATGGCGTACACGGTTTCTACAGACTTTCGTACATACATTGAAGGTTCACACAAAGTTTCTGTGCTTGCACAAATTTGTGACGTGTACGGAAATGTTGTAGCAACATTGAAACCGCTTGGCGGTTCTGTATCTATTGATATAGATCGTAGTGTTAGGCGTGATGCTGCAGACATGCAGTTAATCGATCCTGATGGAACACTGCGGCCTAACGATGCTACAGATATTTTATCTCCCCTGTTGGGTTATGAACTTCGTTTATATCGTGGCGTTGAATACTTAGACGGCACAACTGAACTTGTACCGCTTGGCGTTTTTAATTGGTCTATAGCAACAGTAAGCGAAACGGAAACAGGGGTAACGCTTAGCATAGGACAGTTGCAGGATAGGTCGGTTCGTGTTTCGCGTGCGAGATATACGCAACCTATTAACGTTGTTACTGCTACTGCTGTGGAAGATGTCATTACTTCTATTCTTTTGCAGGCGTGGTCTGATATTTCTTTTGATGGTGGCGCGTTGCCTACTACGGGTTTAACTGTTCCGGCTTGCGCGTTCGGTGTTGAAGGTGATTCCGATCCTTGGGAGGATGCGCGGAAACTTGCAGACGATCAGGGTTACCGCCTATTTTTTGATGCTGTAGGTAACTGCACTATGTTGCCTATTTCTGGCGCGGATGAAGTTACCGCGGTCGTATCGTATGGAAGTACGTACGGCAATTTTATGATTACTTCATTGAACAAAACTTGGGATACTTCGGAAACGTATAACGGTGTTATTGCTGTAGGTGAAGGTTCGGGTTTGTTGCTTCCGTTTCGTAGTATCGCGTGGGATGATGACGCACAATCGCCTACGTATTATCTTGGTTCGTTTGGTAAACGTCCTAGATATTTTTCTAGTCCTACTTTGTATACGCAATCGCAAGCGGATAACGCTGCTGCTACGCAACTAAAAAAGACTTTAGGTATAGCGGAGAATGTTACATGGTCGCAGTTAGTTGACCCTAGTTTAGATGTGAATGACGGCATTAACCTTTACGATTCTGCTTTAGGTATTAGTTATCTTTATCGTATTGATCGTTTAACTATTCCGTTAGATTCTTCTTCTGCTATGACGGCAGAGGCGCGTACACGTAGGGTTGTGGCGTAATGGAAATTGGTAGGTTTCTTTCTGACTGGTCTGCAGGTAGTGCGGGTGCAATGTTGCGTATTGGGCAAGCACGCGTTAGGTCTGTGGATTCTGATCCTGTGTACACAATTTCTGCTGGGCAATCTGTCATAGTGCCTAGTACGTCAGAATGGGGAACTTCAGAAATTGTTGCGGCGTATCTTGGGGAGTATCCGCCTAGGCCGGGTGGTAGTTGCTGGTATGTAACAGACGGTGTAGATCGTATTGTGTTGGGTATGGTTGCGCCTGACGGGCCGCCTAGCGCGAGCATTTCGCTTACTGCTGCAACAGCAACTACTACTGCAGGCACAACAGTTATTGCTATGACAACAACCGAATACGATCCTTGGAATATGACAGACACAGCCGGTACTGGTTTAACTATTCCTGCTGCTGGTTTGTACGCTATTTCTGGTTTTGCTACATGGAATTCAAACGGTACAGGCTACCGGGAATTAACGCTTAGGCGTAACGGTTCTGTGCTTGAAAGGAACCGGGCGCAAACTATAACTACTGCTTTTAACCCGATTCAAAATTTGACGTTGCCCGGTTATCCTTGCAATAAGGGCGACATTATTTCAATGGTGGGTATTCAAAATTCTGGCGGTAATTTGAACATTACTGCTTCTAGTTTGTCTGTGCAGTATGTTGGCAGGAAACGTAGCACTAGCGGAACTGCAACACTTATTGTTGACGGAGATTTTGAAAACAACAACATTACAACTACAGATAGCGTGTGGGATTTTACTAACGCGACTAGTGCGACTTGGACTCTTGACGGTTCTAACGCGTATACCGGTGTTAGTGGACTTAAAGGTGTGCACGCTGCAGGAGCAGTAACAACAGTGGTTGCTAATTTGACTTCTATTCCTGTTGTGCCGCGGCAGAAACTTAGGGTTAGCGCATACGTTAAAGCAAACGCGGCTATAGCGGCTTCTGCTACTACTGGTGCACAGTTTCTTTTATTTACTAGCGTTGACGGTGTGCCAGAGTATTTGCAAACGGGAACTACTACAACCGTGGGCGGCACTGCAGCGATAAGCACAAGTTACGCGGCGATCACTTCAGATTTCACTATTCCTACTGGCGCGTTTGTTGCTCGCATAGGTTTAAAAACTATGTGCACATCTACCAATACTGTGTGGTGGGATGAAATAGTTACAACCGAAGTTATCAGTTAACAGTCAACGTCTGCGCATACAAGAATAGGAAATGGTTATGCCGGATTGGTTGAATTCGCCGGGCGAATTGTTGACAGTGCTAAGCATTGCAACTATTTGTATTGCCGCTTTATCGTGGCTTGTACGTTCACAGGTTATGATGTCGCGCGAATTTAAACCTAACGGCGGCTCGACTACGCGCGACGCTTTAGACCGTATAGAAAAAAAGTTAGATACAGTAGAACACAAAATAGATAACCATATCGAATGGCATTTAGGAGAGTGACGCTATGAAGTTTCCTGCAGGTAGTGAATGGTTAGAGATGTTGTGGACCGCGGCGCGTACGTTTGTTGTTACCGCTATTGCACAGGTGCTTGCGTATGGTGTTGGCGTGTTCGATCTTTCTGCCGGTGATTGGAAAGCGGTAGCGGCGTCTGGTGTTGCCGCGGTGCTTATGGTTGTTGTGCGTTTTCTAGATCCGTCTAATAAGTCTTATGGCGTGAAAGGTAACGAAGATGCCTAACAGTATTAACGGTTGGCCTGTGTTGGATGATCCTGCTTGGGGAGATCCGCGCGCTAAGAAAGCAACACTGCCCGATGTGGGTACGCAACTGTGGGTACGTGCAGAGTGTTGGCCGTTGTTCGCTGCACTGGTACGCGACTACAACAAATACATTAGAACCGTTACCGTTTCTGACGGTTACGACTATCGCAAATCGCAGTATGGTAACTGGTCGAATCATGCTAGCGGCACTGCAGTAGACATTAACTACAGTGCAGAGGGTGCACAGGGTACCGGGCCGCTTGCATGGTGGAAACGTAGGCAGCATGCGGCTAAAGCAGTGAAGATAAAGAAGCGTTACGAAATAGTTAATTGGGGTGGCGCTACAGAATGTGGCGGCGATTACGGCCCCGGCTATTGGGATTGGATGCACTGGGAATTGAAAACCGGAACAACGGTAGCCGACGTGCAACGCGTTATAAAGAAACTAGGTATCACTGCTAGCGGTATTCGCACTAAGGGTTAACGCTTATGTCTTTGTTAAAAGATGTTGGCGATCCTGTGCAACGTTACGGCCCGCTGTGTGCTGTTGTGCGTTTTACACGCGACCATCCTACGGATGCTGACGATTTTGTTACGTTGCTTAATGATCCGTTGTGGCTTGCTAGTGTCTTGTCTGCGCAACTGTTTAAAGTGCGCGGCGTTAACGTTAGTGCTGATGCTATTCGACGGCATAGGCGCGGCGCTTGCGGTTGCAGAAAGGTTTAGGTATTTGTCATGGGGTTAAAGGATGAATTATCAGCAACCCCTAACGGCGGCCAAACTAAATACTCTATTCCTTCTGGCTGGCAACCGTCGGTAACGTATGCCGGTGATGGTTGCGCCGAAGTTGTTACAGTCGGCATCGGTTCACCTAATGAGCAGGAATGGTTAGATGATGTTCGCGCATTAGGTGTAACTATTCCCGACGGTTGGAGCGTGCAACTGGTGCAGATACGGCACGACCCTGCAGCGTGGGTTAGGCGTGCACAGGGTGAAGATGCTGTAACAGATGCGGTTACGCGGCGCGTATATAAGGTTGTACCGGCGCGGCCTGCAGTAAAGGTTGACGACCTGCTAGCCGTGTTGAATGGTCGCAAGCGTGCAGCACCTAAAACTGTTGCCGGTGATTCTACATTTGTTATTGCTGCCGCGGATTGGCAGATTGCAAAAATGGCGTACGGTGAAGGCACAGACGAAACAGCACAACGAATTCTAGACGCGCTAGATGCAAGCGTTAAACAGTTGAAAGAATTACGGCGTAAACAAAGCATAGGTACTGTGCTGTTTGCGATGTTAGGCGATTTGTGCGAAGGCAACAGTAGCCAAAATGGTGCTGTACTTTTGCAGTCAGACATAGGCGTAACAGAAGCGATACGTGTTATTCGTCGGCTTGCTTTAGAGTATGTCAAAACACTAGCGCCGCTAGTTGACGAACTGTTAGTAACGTCGGTACCCGGTAACCATGACCAGCCGCACAGGTTCGGCGGTATCGCGCCACAGGCTACAGACTCTTGGGCTGTTGACGTTGCATGCCAGATCGGGGACGCGCTGCAAATGGCTAACGGATACGACCATGTGAAAATTGTTGTGCCAGATCGTGACGATTTAACAGTGACTGTTGAAACGTCGGGAACAATTATAGGTATGGCACACGGCCACCAGATTAGAAAGAACGCCGGGCATGCTTGGTGGTCTGCACAAGGCCACGCGCGGCACAGGATCGGCGCTGCCGACATTCTGCTAACCGGCCATTACCACACGTTCCAAGCACAGGAAGATGGTGGGCGCCTGTGGTGCCAGTGCCCCACAGTAGATCCGGGTAGCCCATGGTGGGATCAAAGAAACGGCGGGCGCTCATCACAAGGCACGTTAACCCTTGTGACTAGCGCCCGCCGCTGGTCGGATCTAACTATTCTTTAGCGGTTTTGCCTCTCCATGCGCGGATCGTTTGCCGGTCCACACCTGCTAGGTGTGCGGCCTTTACTTCACTTAGACCGGCGTCACACGCGAACACGATTGCATCGCGTACCTGTTTGCGTAGGCCGCTTTCTGTTTCGCGTGCACTGTTCCATGCGCGTACTAGGATGTCTAGGGATTCTGTACCCATATTTGTGCCCTAACTTTCTGGTAAATGTTCGGGTAGGTATTTCCTACTGGGTCAATCTCTCTAATGCGTTTTGTTATCGGTGTAAGTAGTGCCATATATTCGTGGCCGCGTAGATGGCCGTCTGCTACCTGCTGTTGTAGCCGGATTTGTTGCCCGGCTAGGGACGCTAGGCGGGTTTCTAGAATCGTCTTTGTGGTTGTCACGCGTTCACCTGCTTTCGTTTGGGAGGGGTTGCCCCCCGGCGCTGTGGCCGGGGGGCGCCGGGGTTTAGAAACTGTAGTCGTAGTATTCGCGGCGGGCGCCGATCATAAGGCCGGTGCCGTTTTCGTCGTTGTAGTTGCCGCGCTTGTTTACATTGAACTTGCGTACGGGCGCTGTTGTGTCGGCTTCGTAGGTGTACTGCTGGGCATCGCTTCTGCCGTTGCCGTCTACGCGGGTTGCCTTGTCCTGCTGCACAAACACAGAGCGAATTTGTCCGGCGCGGGCGCCGCTCTTGAAGTACGCAACACCTACGACGGTTGCGGCGTGGCGGTCTGACCATCCGCAGATGGTGGCGCCATCGCCTACGGCGGGCGCGGCCTGTGCACTATCTGCCATGAGCATATTGAAAAGCGATCCGTAAGCAGTCATTTTCGTTTCCCCTATCTGTGGGGCGCCTTGCCCCTATGTAGAGAACCTATCAGGCTGTAGGGGGGTACGCAACCCCAAATGCCAGAATTTTGGTAACAGTTTGGTAACGGCCCGGCAACCCCTAGAGATTGGGAAAAAATGGATATTTGGGTACATATAAGTATCGGGACGCTAACGATAGAAACCGGCGCCGAAATGGGCGCGTATTCCCCTGATCTGGTTAACGATCTGTGGGGGCAGGCGCGGCGCGGGTTTAATGACGTCCTAGACGCCGCTACAGAGCGCGGCCTAGTGCAAGTGGAAGTAGATCCCGAAGATGTGGGAGAGGCTTAGGCGCCTCCCTAGGGGTCGCGCTGGTGGGGTCTGCCTACTGTGGGCAAATGGGTAAATGGGCGCCCGGTAGGGGGCAACACGCCGTTATCAAACTGTTACCCGTTTCGGCTTGCATAGTCCTATACAGGCTGATAGGTTCTCTACATGAGCACACAGACGCTAACGGCAATCAAGGTAGAAAACTGCGAAGGTGACGGGGAGTGCAGCCGCTGCAACCGTACCGGGCTAATCTGGGTTGTGACCCTTTCCGACGGCACCAGAGTAGGGGGAGAGTGCGCAAAGATTCTTTTAGGATGGAAGCCGACTAAGGCTAAGTATTCGTGGGTTACTGGTATGACGGCGACGGCAGAAAAGACCGTAGGCGCCCGGCACATCGTCCTGTGGGTTAAGGGCAACCGGGCCGCGCTAGCGATTAACGGCCACTTGCAAACATCCGGCCCGGTTGAATGGGTAACTAAGGAATATGCCGCCGCGTGGTGATTTAGGGGGCAACAGGCCGTTATCAAACCGTTACCCAAATACACTTGCATACCGGTCTACAGGCTGATAGGTTCTCTACATAGGGCAAGGCGCCCGAACAGATAGGGGAAGAAAATGAACCGCTACACAGTCAAAATTACCGTTAACGGATACGGGGCGCGTAACGTTCGCGTAGAAGCCGCAGACGTAGAAACAGCCGCGACAATGGCCCGCGACATTGTGCACGCTATGGAGACAAAGCGTGCCGCAATTGTTGCCGCATCCGGTGGCCCGAAGTGGGCAGCAGAAGCGCCCGCGTTTTCTGCACTGTGTGCGGTAAGTGTTCGGAAAATGGGGGTAGCAGCATGAGGCGCGGCGCGCTAGGTACGTTCATGCCGACGACAACCCGCAACCCGGGCTACTACTCTTATTCCCCTGCCGGTTGCTATTGGATCGTACGTCAGGGCAGCGGCTGGCACCTGTACCAGAGCGGCAATCCGGCGTTAGGACGCGACCGGCGCGACCTAGGCCGCTTCCCTACCCTTACAGCGGCAGTAGCCCACCATCGCGAGCAGAACTATGGGGGGCAATAAGCCGTTACCAAACCGTTACCCATTTAGACTTGCGTAGCCCTATACAGGCTGATAGGTTCTCTACATGAGGTAGCAAGGCGCTACCGGATAGGGGCACAAAATGAACAGCACCACAGCGGCATACCGGATCGTTAAGGAAGCAGCCGACGCGACGCGCGGCACGCTAGCCGGATACGTCGGCACCTGTAACGGTTGCGGCTTTGTCATTTCCTACACGTGGGAGCCAGCGGTCGTTAAGGATATGAACGGCCACTGTGCAAACTACTGCAGGGCGAGGGGGTAGCGGGTAACCGCCCGTTACCAAACCGTTACCCAAATACACTTGCATACCAGTCTACAGGCTGATACGTTTTCTACATGAGGGCAAAGCGCCCGAACAGATAGGGGAGCAAAATGAGCAGCATAACAAAAGCATCAAAGGTAATACAGTACGCGGCAGCGACACAGCCGGACGAAATCGTCCTAGCATCGCTAGCGCTACTAGACCACAAGCCACTAGACGAAGCAGAGCGGATCGTGTGGCTAGGTCTTATTGAACTGATGGAAGCGCGCCACGACGTTGAAGAAATTATGGAAGATTGGACCCTACTGCACTGGGGAGAGGGTCTAACGTATGTGGAGGCGCTTACAGAGGCTGTTGCACAGGTGAAGGCGGTAAGCGCATGAGAACCGCAATCGATTATGAAGCACAGTTTAAAACGCTGCCGTTAGAAACGGTTAATGCAGAGTCGCGTAAGTGGAAGCGGCAACGCACATTTTTAGACGCGCGGCAGGCGTACAGGTCTGCACGCGCTAGCGAATACGCCGGACATTCTGTCGCGTTCTGTCGCGTGGAGGAATCCGGCGTGTACGTAGTATGGAGCGGAAATTGGGACCAATGAGCAACTACCCCGACGGCGTAACCGGGCGCGAACTACAAATAGCCGGGCCAGACTGGGAAGATAACAGTCTAGAAGTGTGCCCCAATACCGAATGTAACTATGAAGGCTGGTGCGAATCGTGGGGCTACGGAAAAACCGTAACCATCACTTGCCCCGCGTGTGACCATGAATGGACACAAGAGGAGGACGAAGAATGATTAGCAACGTCTGGTACCTAATCGGCGTAGCCGTCTGCTGTTTAATCTGCACCTTTGCCGCGTATTGGACAGGATGGAAAAACGGACGCCGCATAAACCGCGACATAGAACGCGCTATGCGCCTACACATTCTAGAAACATGCGACTATTTAGAAGATGCATACGACGAAAATGAGATGCTGTGGGATGAAATCGAAGCACTACGCGACCATGCCGCCGACAACACAGGTAGCGAAAACTTTTACCGGCTAACCATGAGCGAGCAGCACGCTTTCCGCGCGATGCTACGCGGCGAAAGGAAAACCAAATGAGCGACATACACGGCGAATGTTTACGCCACTACTACGGGGAGCCAGAATCGCCGACACAGGCAGACAACATTGTCAAATGTATTCGCAACGTGTTAGCAGATGCAGTTGTGCGAAGGTGCCAGCACCCTGTAACAGAATCTGTTGTGTGCAATGCTTGCCTAGATGCTGCCTTTGTTGTGCGCAATGCTTAGGCTGATAAGCAAGCGGCGCTTACGTGCACTGCTAGCGGCAGAAAGCAAAGCAGACGCGTACCGTACCGGGATGCGTTCTGCAAAGATCGCAGAGAACGCCGCCTACATTAAACTAGCGCAAACACAACACGCCTACATCGCAGCACGCGACAGAATCACACAACTACAACGCGCACTACGCGACACAGAACGACCCATAAGCCAGTGGGAAACACGCGGGGGGAAACCTGATGCTACCGCTTGACATTTTCGTAACCGCGCTAGCCCACTACGATTACCGCACAGAACTACGGGAAGCGTTCACCGTGTCGCGCGACTATGTGCGAGAACTACCAGCATGCAAAAACCCGCTAGCGCAATCGATAGCCGCCGCGGGCTGGCATGGTGTGCAAAACCGGATAGCGTGGGCAATCGCGCAACGTGAAAGCAACGGGCAACCCGACGCGGTAGGAAACGGCGCGTACGGTCTAATGCAGTTGCAGGCAAACGCACACGCCGGTAACGCATGGTGGGACTGGTCGGACATTCTCACAACTACAGGCAACCTACGGCAGGCGCGGCAACTGTGGCGCGTAACAGGCTGGCAGCCGTGGGGGATCGCGCGCGACGGCAACGGCTGGCGTATTGATGCGACCGCGTACAGTAATTGGGACGCCGCCACTATTGACGCATGGATACGTGCACCTTTCGCTAAGTATTGGGACGCGTATCCTTGTCAGGTTGCACCATGAGCCACGAAACTCTTTGCCCCCGATACGGCATCCTGTGTGAATGTGTCGACTGTTTGCCCCCGATCTGCCTATGCAACTTAATACGCGCGTGCACCAGCGGCACACCTGAAGATGTGCGCATAACGTTTTACGACGCGGTAAAAAACGCATGAGAATAACACACAATGATGAGGCGGCAGACAATGGACTATGACCCCGACGACAACAGCCGCCTAGGTGTAGCGTTAGGTTTAGCCGCCGCTATCATTCTGTTCTGTTTACTGTTTGCATGGTTTGTCGAATGGATCTAAAACACGACCCGCTGTGCACGCATAACGCGTTACGTATCGCCGGTGAATGTGAAGTGTGCAAACTGATAACACGCGTACGCAAAAACGAACGCGACCTAATTTGGAATAGGCAACAGTGACAAATCATAGGAAACAGCGCGGCTACGATTCGCAACGGATAGTAGCAAAATGGTTTGCCGCAAACGGTTGGCCCTACGCAGAACCGGTAGGGGCAGGCAGGCAAGGCAGCGACATTACAGGCATGCCCGGTATAGATGTAGAAGTTAAAGCGCGCGCCGGTCTAGACCTACCCGCACTACTACGCCAGTTAGACACACGCGCTAGTGAAGGGCTACTAGGTGTAGGCGTGCTAAGACTAAACGGACAAGGACCAGCAAGCATTAACGAATGGCCTGTAGTGTTGCGCCTAGACGACTTCACTGCACTATTACGCGCCGCCGGTTACGGCAACCTGCAATGAACCTAGAACAGTGGGAACAATGGACTAGCAACGCAAACTGTGCAGGACTAGGTAACGAAATTTTTTACGACGAAGCAATGATAAAAGAAAAATACTACAAAAACATTTGTAACCCTTGTGCAGTGAAGCAAACATGTTTAACGTATGCGTTAGAGAATAAAGAAACGTTTGGCGTGTGGGGCAACACGACTCCACAAGAACGCGCCGCGTTACTACAACGAAAGGGGAAACGCGCATGAGCGAAAAAGACCTAACACCATTAGGCGCACTAATTGAAGAATTAGGCCGCGCGATGCTACTAAAAAGCGAAACAGAAGAACGCATAAGCGATTATCAGACGCGCATCAAAGACGCGTTAGGCGACAACGACACAGGAACAGTAAACGGGCAACCGGTGATACGGTGGGCTAATGTTACCTCGCGCCGGTTTGATCAAACCCTAGCGAAAGCGCGCATACCTGCAGAACTGTTAAATCAGTGCTACACAGAAACAACCACACGACCATTTAAATTCATCGCATGAGCATAGATCCGCTTGCAGAGTGTGGCGGCGATGGTAAACAGTGCGCCTGCCCGAATGGACCGTTACAACATTGCTTAGTGAATGATTGGATAGGGGAAACAGAAAATGCTAGACACATTACGCGACGCGATTAGACAACACGAACAACAGAAACCGCGTGCACAACAAACCGAAATAGGACCATCCGAAGTAGGCACACCATGTAGCCGCAAACTAGCGTACAAACTGCTAGAAACCCCAGCATCAAACCCGCCTAGCGATCCATGGGCCGCAATCATCGGCACATCAGTACATGCATATTTGGACACAGTGTTCAGCGGCGATGAAAGATGGTTAACAGACAAGCGTGTAACCTTGCCCGGCTACATGAGCGGCACACTAGACTTATACGACACAGAAACTAAAACTGTTATAGATCATAAAGTAGTAGGCAAAACTTCAATGGACCGTTTCAAGCGCGACGGCATAAGCGCACAATACGAAACACAAGTGCACCTATATGCCGCAGGTCTAATCCTTGAAGGTTACGCTGTAGAAAATGTTGCAGTAGTGTTCTGGTCACGCACAGGCGCGCTACGCGATGCGCAATACTGGCAGGCGCCATACGATGAAACAAAAGTAGAAGCCGCACTAAAACGATTAGACGCCATAAAATTCCTAACCGAAACGCAAGGCGTAAACGCTTTGCCACTTATACCGGCTACAGAATCACACTGCTATTTCTGTAGTTACTATCTGCCCGGTGCAACCGATATTAAAGAGAACTGCCCCGGTGTAACACAACAACCCAACACAACACAGAAAAGGAAAACCACAAAATGAGCATTTGGGACGAACCAGAAATGCAAAACAATACCGAATACGTGAAGTTTGAAAACGTAGGCGACACAGTAACCGGCGTAGTAATCGGCGTAGGTGTAAAACGCTGGGATGACGGCACCATGTGCCCACAAATCATTCTAGACTGTGAAGGTACAGAACGTATTGTTACAGCAGGGCAGGTACGTCTAAAGGCCGCACTAGCAGAAAAGCGACCCGAAGCAGGCGACACAATCTCTATTACGTTCTCGCAAGTAGAGAAGCGTAGCGGCGGAAAAACGTTAAAGCATTTCGACGTAAACGTAACGAAAGGCGACGCACCAGCCGCAGCGCCCATTGCACCTGCTGCACATTCACGCGAACAAATCGAAGCAATGAAACTTTTGGGAATCGAAACCGCCTAAACATTATTCGGTGATGTTTAGGACGCCTACGCCATTAAACTATTCTGCGATGGTAGTAATGCAGCCTGTGCAAGTCAGGCCGTAGGCACATGACAACACACAACCCATACGAAGATGCCTACAACCTTTACTGGTCTGCAGGGTGGCGAAACATACTGCCAATACCCTACGGAGAAAAAGCGGCACCGCCCGAAGGGTACACAGGGCGCGACGGTGCCACACCATCATTTGCAGAATGTTACGAATGGGCAATAGAAGATAAACAACAAAACATTTCGTTACGCATGCCGCCCGATATCATCGGCCTTGACGTAGATCATTACGACAACAAAACCGGGTATTTCATTATCGAAGCAATAGAAAACGAAATAGGGCCACTGCCTCCCACATGGGTTAGCAGTAGCCGCGGCGACACGCTAAGCGGTATACGTTTCTTTCGCGTTCCGCCCGGTTTAGAATTCCGCACGAACATACCCGGCGGCGTCGACACGATCCAAAATCATCACAGGTACGCGATGGTGTGGCCTAGCGTGCACCCTAACGGCGGCCTATACCAATGGCGAAACCCCGAAGGCCAGTTAACCGACCTTGTACCGCCTGTAGAAGCGTTACCATGGTTGCCCGATGAATGGGTAACCCGCCTCACCGTAGAAGCCTCTACAGCCGTTAAAGCGCCGATAGACGCCACAGGCGCCCGCGACGTGTTAGCCGAAATGCCAACCGGGGAACCATGCCGCCACATGTTAGAAGCCGTCGGCAAAATCGCCACAGGCGGCGACAGGCACGACACATACGGCGCCGCTGTGCTAGCCATATGCGGCAAAGGTAGACAAGGATGCCCCGGCGCCGCCACAGTCTTAGAACGCCTACAGGCGATGTTCACAGCCGAAGTAGGCACAGGGCCACACGCGCGCCTATCCGCTAACGAAGCCACAGCAGAATACCGGCGCTCCCTAACAGGTGCACTAGCCATAGTCGCAAACACGCCACAAGGCGCAATGTGTTACGACGACGTAGAAGAATACGTGCAATCCCTAAACGCTGCAGAACAGTCTACAGGCGTGCCGACCGATGCAGACGAACTAGAAACGTGGATACAAACACACGCAAAACAAATCGACTGGCAAGAACTATGGGCAGACGACACAGAGGACGAATACATACTTTACCCGATACTGCCCGCCCGGCGACAGTTAGCAATCTACAGCGCCCCCAAGGTAGGAAAATCGCTACTACTCTTAGAGATCGCTGCAGCAATCGCAACAGGCAGAACAGTCCTAAGCGCAACACCAGACCATCCCCGGCACGTCCTATACGTAGACCTAGAGAACGACCCCCGCGCCGACATACGCACACGCCTCACACAAATGGGCTACACACCAGAACTGCTTACACGTCTACACGTTATTTCGTTTCCACACCTAGCCGCGCTAGACAGTCATAAAGGCGGGCAACAACTCTTAGCCGCTGTAGGCTACTACGCAGCCGAACTAGTCATAATCGATACCGTATCCCGAACTATTGAAGGCGACGAAAACGAAAACGACACATGGCTACAATTCTACAGAAACACTGGCCTAAAACTTAAACAGGCCGGTGTATCAATGGTGAGACTAGACCACGCCGGTAAAGACGAAACAAAAGGCCAGAGAGGCGGCAGCGCAAAAGGCGGCGACGTAGACTACGTATGGAAACTCTCACGTATCACAGACGACACATACCGCCTAGACTGCGAAATGAACCGCGCACCACTACCCGAAAAAACACTAATACTGAAACGCAACAGCAACCCGCTACGCCACGACATCGACACAGGCGGCGCCGCATCAGTCCTAGCCGCACAAATCGAAACCATAATAAACGGAGCCGACCAACTACAACTACCAGCCGACACAGGACGCGACGCACTAGCAAAAGCACTACAACACCTGCATATCCCCCCACAGTCTAAAGCGTGGAGAGAAGCCGCAGCGAAACGCAAAGGCAACACCAGCAAAGCCACCACAGAATTTTGGGACAACCTAAAATGAGCGTTTGGCCTTTTGGCCCTAGTTGGCCTTTTACGTTTTGGCCCATGGGCCAACGACCGATAATCGGACAAATGGCAAAGGCCAAAAGTATAGCACGCTACAGGATAGAAACAGCCACAAAAACACCTTTTGGCCTTTTGGCCTTTGCTGGCCTTTTGCGAAAAGGCCAAAAAAAACATGCTCTGACCTGCGGTTATAGTTTCCTGTGGATAACTTTGGCCCATGGTCTATTACCCCACAGCATACTTTTGGCCTTTTCCCCCTTTATAGGGAAAGGCCAAAGGCCAAACCAAGGCCAAGGCCAAACATAAATGAGCAACACACCATGCCCGAAGTGCAGTAGACAAACATACAAAGCAATAGCAGGAACAGTAGCCGCGTTCTATGCGCGAATAGATGCAGAACCAATAACGTACGAAACAGAATTAGCCTGCCTGATAGTCAACATACGAACATACACACGCGACAACAGAAACAAACTAAACTACCGACGACCGGCAGCGATCATATACAAACCTGCATACTGGCCCGTACACGCTGAACACGACTGCACACGACAACTGCCGACAATACAACAACCCGCGGGTAACATAGACGCAACCGACAACAACACCTGCCCATTTTGAAAGGCGCACAAATGCACACAACGAATTGTGTAGCACGCCACAGCGAACCGCGGCAGGCCACACACGGCAAACTATGCACACACCACAACAGGCAACTAAACGAACTACTAACCGAAATCGCCGAAACCTACAGTTACCTCACCTACTTCTACGAAATAGGCACAGGCACAGACGACGGCAAACAGGTACACGGCAAACGCATAGACCCGCCCGCACCAGTACGCCTAGACATTCTCAGCATCCTAGACAGACGCACAACCGCGATACATCCCGGCGATCCCGTACCAGTCGCGCGCATCCTAGAAGATTGGGCAACGCTAGTACGCGAGCAACGCAACCTAACCCGAAGCAACCCGCACACATTAGCCGAAGATGTAGCAACACTAACAACTAATGTAGACTGGTCAACACAGCAAGAGTGGGTAACAGACCTGCTAACAGAACTAACCACAGTACGCAACGCGCTAAACAATGCGATAGGCGACAACCCGCCAAAACCCGTAGGCTCATGCCCTGTCACAACCGACACGCAAACCTGCAACGGTAAACTATTTCAAGACCGCAACAACGGTTTAAACGTTACCTGCAATAAGTGCGGCGAAACATGGGGCGAAACAGAACTACGCCGCCTAGGCTTAATCATCGGGTACACAAATTGACAACGCAAACAAACGTGCCATACTTGGAAGCGGCTACCCATGCCCTAATGCCCGCGCCTCCCCCTATCGGCGCGGGCATAGCCATAAGGTCAGACGAATGACAACACGCGACGACAAACCCGTAACCCTAGACGACATAGACGAAGCCTTATACTGGGCAGCCCTAACAGCCACACGCGGCGATGCATGGGAACAATGGGTAGACCAACTACTAGACGTACGCGCTACCCTCTCCCCCCTCCCTACCCTGCAGACTTCACAAAAG
>OFSE01000259.1_pt1 | contig 17714 bp, 25 predicted proteins | sample 1543261 | NCBI WGS metagenome assembly OFSE01 (sample SAMN07774225, study PRJEB24372) | wastewater metagenome | isolation source: Exp Tend VB 50WW | collected 2016-02 | reverse complement strand
GATATTCAAGTACGGTGCGCAATACTACCGCATAAAAAGTCAGCTTAACTCGCTTGCGTATCTTTACCAATACTCCGCAGAGGTGGCAAATTGAGCCTCGGAGTAAACATTGACAGGGCTGTGAATCATGGCCTCGAATTGGTCTGTCAAGAGATCATCAAGGACTCCGACAAGTACACCCCGATAGCCACGAGCGCGCTGCGTAATTCCATCCGTTACGAGATGAAAGGCCACGGCAAGGCGCAGATTATCAGCGGTGAAGGGACTACGAACGGGCCAAAGGGCCGGCCGATCTCTGACTATGCAGAGAAACAATACTTTGGCAACACGGCAGGCAAGTCAGGCAGTGGGAAAAAGCTGCGTCACATTGGCGACTTTTCGACCGGGCTACAGTCGATTGTGTCTCAGTATGCCGGCAAGCTAACTAAAGGGGCCGGGAAAGGCACACGCTATTCAGCCGCATGGAGACTTGCAGACGAAGCCGGGGCTCTAAAATGGGTCGGTCAACCGCGATGGATTGAGCGCGCCTATTTCAACGGCCGCAAGAAAATGCAAAAGATATTCGCGTCTGCATTCAGGCCGGGGCGGTACAAGTGACCATACTCGACCAGATCGAAACAGCCATGGCCGCAGGTTCATTCAATTGCAAAATCACCTATGGCCTTGACCCTTCAGAGATCGAAGTGAAAAAAATGATTGAGGATTATGGTGTAGCGCGAATCATTCAGTCTACGACGGTAGACTTACAGTCTGACATTGTGGTCAGTTCCGGCGGTTTACTTTGGGACATCGCGGCCTTTATGATCGTCATCGGTAACAGCTCGAAAGCTGCCGTAGACGGTTTACATGCATGGCTCGTGGGGATAGGATTTGAGACAGAAAACGGGGTGATAGGTATCCCCGCACAAGCCCCCTGGGCATTTCAGGATTTACGCATTTATAGATGGCAACCGGCAGGCGGTCTGCCCGTTCGCGCCGAAAAACTCGGTGAGAAATGGGTAGCTTTGGTTGCATGTGATATTCAAGTAAGGAAGGTATAAAACATGGCAAATATCAGTAATGCCCGTATTAACTCCTACAACATGCTTATCGACGGCGTGGATGTGGGTATTGTTAAAACTGGCTCAAAAATCAATATCAATCAAAACACGGTTCAATTGACCGATGTGGATCAGTATTTCGGTACTGTCGCCGAGACTCAACAAGGTTGGGCAATCACTGCCTCTGTTACTCTCTACGAGGTGCAGTATTCAACGCTGATGGCGTTAATCTCTGCGGGTAAGGTGAACAACGTAGTAAGCGGTACTTCAACTGCTTATGACTTCGACACAGTACCGGTAAACCTTGTATCAAACTCGTCTGAGGTGATTTTCCGCCCGACTGATTCAGCGTCTGGGGATTTCTCAAACGACGTTGTTTTCTGGAAAGCGAACGTATCAGTCACCCTGTCACTCATGGGCGACCGCACAAAGTATCAGGAGATACCTGTAACCATTACAGCTTACCCCGATACTTCACGCGCGCGTTCTGGCTACCCGTACTCAGCGACTTATGCACGGATCGGGAGTTTTGCGATCTCTGCGACAGACCCCGATTATATCGGTATTATCGCAGGCCGCACAGCGACAGCTCCATACAAGCACGTACCCGCTGCCACGTTGGACAGCTATGGCACATTGCAGCTTGAGGCGTTCGGTGCGTGGATTACAAACACCACTACCACAGCGGCTCTTAACGATGCGACCGACATCAACACTACCGATACTGCGATTGTTTACGATGCAAAGTCTGCTGCGGTGGACTTCACTGGTAAATACTACACTATCGGGACTGAGGTGTTTTATTGCTCGGCAGACTCTGGCGGTACAGGCGCAACTGGTACGCTGACAAGTCAACGTGCGGCATGCTTCAGTACAGCAGCTTCGCACCTTGACAACGCAGCAATAACACTGCTTGAAACACCTATTATCTACCGCTACACAAACGCGGCGACATGGGCAAGCTCTGTAACTGCTGACGCTACCGTTGGTGATTCAAACACCACAGGCAACAAAGGCAAGGTGACATGGGTGTCATCTGGTTCGACAAACATCACAGCAGCGGCATCGGACGCAACTCCGACATCTAAAAACTGTGTAGTTACTACTAACGCCTAAGATGAGAATCGCGGCCGGCATTTATCTCAAAGAGCGAATTACGCTCAATGATATACTTTCGGTCGTGAAGTATTCAAAAGAGGCGCAGGAAAACCCGAAGCGAAGAGAAAAGATACGGGCTATGAAAAAGATAGTCCGCGCTTTGACTTCGCGTCGGTATCTCCTGAATATGAGGGACGTTTATTATTTGCCTAAGATTCTGGACGCGGCGAAAATGCGGCAGGATAAAAAGGCAGAGGTTCCGGAGGACATAGAGAAATCAATCCTCAGAACGGCTTCAGGCATCGGGGCAAAGTGCAATAAACTCCCGTTTGAGATTCTAACCGGTATGACTTTGACAGAAACAGAGATTTACTCAATGCAGCTACTCGCTGAAAAGTACGAGGCCGCATTATCTATGGTCTATGCCTACCACTCCCCAGGTGAATACTCAAAAGAGATGAACAAGCGTTTACAGGAAAGCACGACAAAGATTCTGAACTTTGCGCGTGTTATCGTTACATCAGACAGAGAACAAAGCGAAGCCGGCGGGTTTGTAGCCCCGCGCGAAGTCTTTGCGCTTATGGGGAATGTGGGATGACTTATTTGCGCCTCCCGCTCTCATTTGTTCTCTATCTGATTTACCGAGTTATCCGTGCGCAGGAGTGCAATCGGTTATTGATGAAGTTCGGCCCGATGGCTGCGGAATACTACCGGCGCACTACGCCTAATACATTTGCGGAGTTTAACAATGGCAGATGACGGCAAGATAGTCATAGGTATTGAGGGCAACCCGTCAGGGCTCAATAAAGCTCTTGATGACGTAGAGAAAAAGGGCCAAAAGACGGCGCAGTCTGTAGGCTCTGCGTTTTCTGCTATCGGTGGCGCGTTAGCCGGTGCCGGGATCATCGCATCGTTCAAGGGTGCATTTGACGCTGCAAACCGCCTCGAGGCATCGCTTGCACGGGTCACATCGTCCGCAAAAGCCTTTGGCCTGTCCACAGAGTCAGCAAAGAAAGCTGCAATTGACTTGGCAAAAGATGGCTTTCTAAGCCTGAATCAATCAGCATCAGCACTGTCGAACCTAATGTCAACGGGTTTGAATATCGATCAATCGAAGAAATTTATAGAGGCATCAAAGAACATAGCCGCATTCGGCAATACGGTCGGCGATGCGGCAGGGTCGATAGAGTCGGGCATCAAGGGTATAATCACCGGGTCAAGTGAGCTCGTCGAAAATATGTCACCGGCTATGAAAAAGCTGTCGATGGCATTTACCGAGAACAAAACCAAGGTCGGAGAAGCAAAAGCAGTTCAGGAACTCTATAACGGCGTAATAAAACTTGGCAATCAATACGCCGGCGATGCGGCTAAATACTTAGACACTGCGGCATCGGCACAGAATAAGTTCAACGCGGCGACAGAGGCAGCATCTGCTGCGGTTGGTAAGTCTCTACAGCCGATGCTGAAAAGCCTATTCAATTCTTTATCTAGCCTTGTAGACGGATTTACAAAATGGTTCTCCGGCTTGAGCGACATGTCTCAGACTGTTATCGCAGTAGGTGTCGGGGTTGCCGCACTTATCCCTGTAATCGCGAGCCTAAATGGAGCTTTGTCGTTATTGGCTGTAAACCCAATAGTGTTGATGCTTACTGCCGCCGTTTTAGCAACGACAGCACTTGCCGCAGCATTTGCAAATTTAGAGAAAAGCCCAAAAGAAATAGTAAAGCGGTTCAAAGAAACATCCGCCGAATTGGATAACTTAGGCAATAAAGTCAAAGAACTTAATGCTATAAATAAAAAGACCATAGCGCAGGAATTAGAGCTTATCGACTCTAAGGAAGCGCTACGCAAGAAGTCAAAAGAATTAGGTCTTGATTATGATGTATTAGCCTCAAAAGCAAAAAACTACGCAGAGGTAGTAGAGAAAATCAAATTTGCATCGCGTGAAAAATCGGCAAGTGATATTGATACGCAGCGCAGACAAAACCAACAGGACAAAGAGGCAAACGAGTTACGGATCAAGGCCGCTGAAAAGGCATATGGGAAAAACGCTCTTAGCATAATTGAGGGTGGCGGGCAATTTGTATCAACTCCCGGATTCGGCACGGTTGATATCCGCGCAGCATTAGAATCAAGACAGCAATATGAGTCACGCGGGAAAACTCAGGATTTAGAAAGAGCACAGTTATTTTCAGAAGAGCAAGAAGCTAAAAAATTAGCAGGTGCGCAGACAGGCGGTAAATGGACTGAGCAAAGGTTCTTGGAGACCCAAGACAAGCTCAAGCAGATTGAGCTAAACCGCATCGAAACGATTGGTAAAGCCGAGGGATAAAAGACGCAGACGAAAGAAAACGCCGCCAGATGCGCGCTTATGAAGATGCCGAGATCCTGGCGAAAACAGAGATAAACGCGCTGCGATCTGCTTATGCCGAGTACATTGAAGACAAGGCGATGGCTGACAAGCTTGCCTTGGACAAGCAGACAGACGACGCTATCAGGGCTGTCAGGTTACAAGAAGAAGCCGGTGAGCTAATCAAGGAGCAGGCAGAGTATCGTATAGGGAAGATACGAGAAAAGCAGATTCAAAAAGAAGCAGCACTCAGGGCGCAGTATGCAACCGACACGCTAAACGGCGCGAATACCGTTATCAACGCAGCAAAAGGCGTTGGCACGGGTGGCCTTGGTGGTGCTGCTTCTGCCTTTGGTGGTGCGGCAGGCGGTGCAGGCAGCCTCGGCAAAGATCTTGAGGGTCTTGAGCTATTAAAGGCAGGCGGCGGTCTATCTAATGCGCTCGGTGCGCTCGGCACGGCAGCGCCTGTTCTTGGAGCATTTGGCGCGATTGCCTCGACTCTCGGTGGCCTGTTTGGTAAGTCAGACGAAGAGCGAGCGCGAGAAGCGGCAGAGACTCAGCGCAGACAAGAAGAGCAGCTCAAGATATTAGAGCTCCAGGCCAACTACCAAAAGGACATGCTGGCCCTACAAGAAGCGGCAGCGAAAACACCTTTTGAGAACCTCAACCGGAATTTACGATTAATCGATATCCAATCTCAGCAGCAGAAGCTTTCTGGAGTCGATGAGGCGACAATCGAGCGGCAGCGACTCGCAGCGCGTCAAGGTGCATTCTCCTCTATCCTATCAGAGCAAGGCGGCAAGATTGCCGAGGGTGCATTATTCGGCGACGTACAAGCCACACCGGAAAGCCTGATTGCGTTTATGAACAAACGCGCCGAGCAAGCATTGGCCATATCTCAATTTAATGCACTAATACAAGGGACGCAAGACCCGAATACGTCAATTAATCGGTTGAACGCTATTTACTCACTTGCACAAGGTTATGCTGGAAAGATACCGCAAGAGCTATTCAATACGGGCATGAAGGGGCTACAAGTCGCCGTAGACTTTATGAACCCATCCAAAGGCGTAACGTCAGAGGATGTGTTTTCTGCCATCTCAAATACCCGTTCAGCGGCAACCGGTCTGCTGTCTGAAATCAGTATAGACACGTCACGCGCCGAGTCACTCGTCTCAGTTCTTGAACAATCCCTTGCAAATCAGCAAGAGATAAAGAACAACACCAAGCGCACAGCCGACAACACCGGACGCCTCACAAACATGCGCGAGAATAACATTCTCGACCTAGCAGGCGGCGGCATCCGAGGGTTCGGCTCGTTCTTTCGCGGCGCATTCAATTCCGTTGACTCAATAGTCAATCCGAGGATGCCCGCACTCGCCACCCCGTCGGCAATCAGTAACTCTCTCAGCGTCGCGAGCCTCACGAGATCATGGCAAGACCGCGCGGCGGACGGTATCGAAAACCTTGTGAAAATCCAAACCGAGGCGCTACGACTACTGGCAGAAATCGCACTAAATACAGACGCACAAGGTCAGGTGCAAGGGTCTATGACATCCGCACAGCTTCAAGACATCATGGCAAATATCAGGAGTCGAATTGTATGAGTAATTATTTCAGATGGAACGCGGGCAGAAAGAGGCAAGGCACACCGACGCTTGAGAGCCAGCCCGGCGCGCACACAGGGGCGACTCGTAAATACATACCCGGTTACTCAGATGCAAATCGTATTTTTTTAGACACCGCAGCGGGCAACGACGCATGGACAGGAGCAAACCCGACAAACTCACCGGCAGGAACCGGGCCATTCTTGACCTACGCAGCAGCGGCCACAGCTGCAGGAACTACAAAGAAAATCCGCCTTGTGAATTCGGCCACATTGTCGGATAACATCACCAAGCCGACTGAGGCGACTATAGGTACGACTTCGAGCATAGCAAGCAGCTCTTTGACTGCGCCATTCAGCACATGGTCTTCGGTTCTCGGTTCGGTGGGCTCAGAAAAGATCGTATGGAGCCCGCGGCATTCGCGGTTTGTATCAGTCGGCGGATCTGGACACATTAGAATATCCACCGATGGGCAAACATGGACAAGTGCATCATCTCCGGGTTATGGTTCGACAAATATTTCAGACGTAATCTATTTGGAAAGCACACAGACCTTTTATAGTGTCGGGTATGCAGGGAAAGTCGGCACGTCAACGGATGGTGATTCATGGTCTGTTTCGTCACCGTCTCCATTCGGCGGGGCGGATTTATTCGGTATTTCATATTCTGAGACGCTTGGGCGATGGGTCTGCGTTGGGTCGTCAAATGGATCGGACACAACAGTCAATATCTGGTATTCTGATGACTTTGTGAACTGGTCAAAATCGGGAACGCCGTTCATCTATTCGCAAATGCGTTCTGTAGAGTATGCGTTTGGCAAGTTTATAGCCGTTTCCGCATCAGCTACTGGCATCGCATATTCTAGCGATGGAGTATCATGGACGGCCGCAACAACCGGAGCTAATGCCGATACAGTATGGGTCAAAGTCTACTATTCCGCCCTAACAGATAAGCTAATCGCATTCGGCACAAGTGCAACAGACAACGGCAGAACGATAATATCGTCAGATGGTATAACATGGGCATTAGTTGGCACCAGCGGACTAACTTCCACAAATTATATGAAAGGCGTTGTAGATTGTATTGAGATTGGTTGTGTAGTGGCGGTTGGTACTGCAAATAAAGTGTATTACTCCGCAGACGCTAACGTCTGGACTCTTGCGACGTCATCAGGCAACACAAATGGAATAGCATATTCCCCGTTATATGAGACATTCGTGATCGGCGGGAATGGCAGCATACACGCTTCAACAGCATTCGCCACCACTATCAGCGCTCCAGTCGCAGGCTTTTCAATACAAGCCGTGCAATACTCCGGTACGGTCACAGCCTACAACTGCACACTGAAACAACCAGGCACCACAGCGGCTCTGTCTCTCGACTCATGCAGGGTAACAGAGAGCGGATCGCATATCTCAAATAACGCGGTAACGGCAACAGCCACGCTTGTCGAAGGTGACATACACTACACAGGAGTCTATGCCGCAGCTAACGCGCTCGATCTGAACCTAAACACCATAGACGGCACACTATACATCTACAATGGCAGCACTACACACTACGAGAGAATTCGCGACAACATAATTGAAAATGGCGTTGTCTCATCCTACCCGGTAACGGTTACAAGCGGCAACACGCGCGGCACATCCTCAGACGGCACTATCTTTGGCCAGTTCTGCACAACCTCAGACCCTCTTTTCGTGGATACCACCGACTATAAACTGCAAAGGGTTTTAGACGGATATCAATACGATTCTCCAATGGTTGCGGCGTCTCAGTATTATTACAATCAGGCCACAACCCAGACATTTAGAGATAACGGCGCATGGTCGTACAATGAGAGCGCGGCGACGTACAAATATCAGCGCCCGTTCGACTTCTTAATGCCGGCCACAGTCATCGGCTCGACTATTGATTTTATCCGGCACAACCGGGCCAATCTACACGTCGCAGAAGACGGCACACCAGACGCGGTAAACACTCCCGGTTCACGATGGGAGGAAATCGTCATGCAGTTTAAGACACTGCCGGCCGATCACATCGACTTTATCAACTGGTTAGAGGGACAGGTTGACATGACTTGCAACATTTCTCTGTCGCCATCTTTAACCCCGACTACAGCCGTAGTGGCGAGCGGCTCCACGGCGGCCGGTGAAGCTGTGATAACAATCACCGATAACAGCGGTTTAGACTCAGGCGACCAATTGACGATTGACGGCAACACTTACACAGTGCTTTACACCTACGGGACAACCAAGGTAGTACTAGACAGAGTGACAACCACAGCCTTAACAGATACCGAATCAATCACCGTCAAATATGACACAGGTTTCGGTGAATATCAATATGTACCCATGTTAGAGCGCAGGCTTTCCAGGTGGTACGAGACAGACGAAAACTATCTCAGAGGTCTGCAAATCCGTTTCGCGCGTAAACTGCCATGATTGAGCTGCTGAACAGATACGACATCACTGACCGCACGCGCACGCAGGCGAGCGACTCGGCATACTTGTCAGATGTCATGGGCCTTTTGACCCGTGAGAAGCGTTATGAGATATCCGACAGCGAATCTATTTACAATCCGTTTGCGACTAACTCCAGAATTGGCCGCAATACATGGAGAAATCAGGACATCTACGAAACGGCCGACAACGGGCAAGGCACATTCCTTGGCGCTATAAACGATGTAGGATTTGAGAGCACAGAGACAGGCCGCACGACGGTAGTCAACGCGCGGGAGCCTTTCGCTACACTTCTTGATTATACCTGTGAAGAGGGGACGTTAATATCTGACACCACTCTAGCCGATCAATACACAGTCAGTGCGGGGGCGGCACAGGCAACCACGTTGACACTGACGAGCGTCAGCACTCCGGCAGACATCCAGACCGGGGACATTATCTCATTTGGTAATTACAATGTGCCAAGGTATGCCGTAATAAGCGCGAGCGGTTCTCCGTCTACGTCTATCACCATCGACAGACCTTTAGAGCGCGGTGCAGTCGGTGCCATTGTCAGAGTAATCCGCCCGGCTACAATCTCAGGGCCGAAGGCTCTTAAAAACGCGTTCACAGCGGCAGGGCTCGCCAACTACCTCGGCGGGTCGTTCGACACTCTCGATACTGACGACATCACCAACCAATTCCTACTTAGAGTATTTGTCCGCATCGAATCAAAGATCAAGCTTTCAGACCATATCAAAAAAATCATGGAATTAACAGACCTATATTTCACGGTCAATTCAGCAGGCATTGTAAACATATTCAGAGGGTTAGGATATAACGGCGGGGCAATCCGCAAGGCAATCACCACCTCTGAGGTCATCAGCCCGTGTGTCATCACCCTTGAACGGCAAAACCTTTTTGCAGGGTATGACGGGTTATTCGTCTCATCCACAAATACCGATGTCCAGAGCGGCGATGCAAACTCTGCGTATATCGCCCAATGGAACAGTAAAGAACGCTGGCAACCTATCGACGACCAAGGTCAGAGCATCACCGCGTATTCTTACCTTTACGCATCCGCCAGGTCGGCAGAGTATTTCGGGCAGCGTAAAGTAGACTACAACGGCAGCATGAGAACGCGCCTCAAGATGAAATGCAAGCGCGCACCATCAGGCACACAGAATCTCTACAACTTCACGCTAGGTGACCAAGTAAGCCTCACCTATAACATGGGCGGAGGGAAGTCGTTCACCTCAGAGCCTGCCATTGTGGTAGGCTATTCCTACAACAGAGAACAGCAGTTTTATGAAGATTTGATACTTGAACTAAACACTTGGACAAATGAAACTTTACCAATAATTGAAGGGGACGAAGACATGAGAACAGTCACAACGGCGGCAACGCTAACAACTACAGCGGGGAGCACAGGCAGTGTGTATGTCGCTCTCGATACAACATCTGTATATTTCTGGAAGGATTATGTGACCAGCGCGCCGACAGTCGATGGCGTAATCTATTTCGCTACGGCGAATGGTGGTGAAACACGATGGGTACGGGTTAACGCATCAGAAGCTGCGCCGGTGTCATATACATCAACCCTCACTGGGTTTGGTTCAATATCAGGGCTGACTTCCTATTATTGGTACTCTAACGCTGGGACGGTTGGTAATTTTGAAATTACGTTCACAGCCGGCACAGTAACGGGTACAGAAGCGCGGGCCTCGTTGCCGTTCACATCAGCTTCAACATACCCGACGCTTAGTATTTGCGGGAGTGGGGCGACAAATAACACAATAGGCGGTGCCGGTATTGTGGTGCTCATAGAAGCGTCGAAGGCATACGTAACATTCGGGCAGGCTAAATCAGCGACTTTCAACTCTTTGGTAAAGCGTAATGGAAACGACTTTGGCACAGGCGATGTAATCTCCATTTGCGGTAGCGTTAGGTTAGCATGACAACAGAGCAACTAATCAAGGACTATTGGCCGGTATTCGCGGCGGGCGTCGGCGGAATTATATGGCTAATTCGCCTTGAAGGCAAAGTCAAATCAGTAGAACGCACACAACAAACCGAAGGGACGCGTCTTGTGGCGTCCATGGAAAAGATGAGTAATACACAAGACAAGATGGCCGATACAATATCCGAGATGCGGACAACATTGGCCGGAGTAGTGGGTTATGAAAAGGGCGCGCAGGAAGCACGCAAGGTCAGGTCAAGATGAACGTAGACAAACTACACCCGGCGGTTTACGAGACTCAGCGGGACAATATATTTGACGGGTCTGTCACCTGTGCCGTCACTACATTGTCAATGCTGATCCAGTCGGCAGGGATGAAGGCAGGGGAGACGCGCACGGCCAAGCACTTGGAGGATGTCATTTTACAGGATCTCAAATCTCGCCACCCTGGGCAGCATAAAGCGTTGAGAGAGGACTTCAACTTTCTCGCAAAATACGCCGGGGAACGGTATAACATCGGCCTAAAGTATGCAGCCTATAATAAAAATGACTGGATAGCGAAGATACTGAACAGCGATGATCCTTTTATGACATCCACTTCAAACGGACTCACATCGTTCGGGCACATCGTGCTGTCTCGTGGTATGCGGGCGGATGAATCAGGGGTTTTCTTATACTTCAATGACCCGTTCGGATGTCATCCATACAAGGACAAGAAAAGCGGCGAAGCGGTAGAGTATCCGGCGTCACTTTTCCCGCATGACGACGGGGCCGGCACTATCAAAAAGTATCATACACTTTCGTATAAATAGGAGTTATCATGGCAAAGCAACCAGTGTTTTCAATCAATGATGTGGTAAGATGGATTTTCGCAGCAGCGGGTGTCGCTGTATTTATCCACTACGGGGCCGACACAAAAGAGAATTGCGACTCTCTTTTATTCGGGGTCAAGACCAATTCGACGCAGATTCTCGGGGCTCTATTGGTGGCCGTGGGCCTCGGTGCGCCGATCATTATGAAGTATTTTGCTAATAAAAAGGCCCCATGAGACTCAGCGTGAGATTCTATGTCTACCTTGCCGCTATTCTCATGATCGGGTTCGCTCTCGATAAGGACATACAATGCGCGCTGCGTTGATCGTTCTTTTCGTTTCGGGGTTCACCGGGCTGAACCTGAAATGTAAGTCCGTCCCGGTGTCTGAAAAGATAGTCCGGCAAGAGTCAGTAAACGCCGATGCAATCGAGATGGTGAACCGGTCAAACCTCACCCCGTCTGAAAAGACATTCATCGGCAAGGCGTTGACCGACTCTCTCGGGATGGCCCGCGATGAGAATAAACGTGCAACGGTGGCCGATCAGAAGATAGACTCACTCAAACCGTATCGGCTTATTGTTTGGGGTGTCGGGTCTTTGATCGGCGCGGCCGGGTTGTTTTGGGCTTGGCGAAAGTTTTTTTAGTCCACCTTGCATATCTCTATATGCTTTTTCGGTAACTCAACAAACTCTATAAACTCCGTCCGCGCGGGCGGGGTGTGAAACCAAACGTCCGCCGCCTTATAACGCTGGCCGATGTCATAAACACACGACGCCTCTATGAAGGCCAATGGCTCCCGCATGTAGACGTAAAGAGATTCATATATTTTGATCTCATAGATGCCCGGCGCGCACTCTTCTGCAGGCTTATACGGCCGACAGACGTAATCTACCGCACCGAGTGAAATTAGGTATCCGCAGAGCCAGAGAGCCCCGAGCGATAGGGCGGCTGTTTTTAGCTGTGTCATGTTACCTCTTGTCCTTTGTCTGGTTCGCATAGTGCGCGGGCTTGCATAAATTCGCAAGTCCCTTGCCTAGTACTTTACGTAACTTCATGCTTAATCCTTTAAAGCGTTAAGAAAGCGGGCGCAGTCAATCCACTCAAAATAATATGCTTCTAATTCCATAGATGTGAACTTGCCTCTATCGTCCCTGTGCAGGCCGTCTTGATATTGGCTTGCGAACGCTTCCCGCAACTCAGCTTCTGTATATCGCTTCGGCTTCTGCTTTTGTAGGTCGTCGATGATCGCAAGAAGTTTGCCGACTCCGCTTGTCTCGTGGTAATCAACTGCGCGGATCTCCGCAACCTGCTTTTCCTGTTCCTCTGTCATGTGTGAAACTCCTCACAAGCTGCAACAGCGAATCCGCCCACTAATATTGATAAACAGCAATATAAACCCCTCGATGTTAATGACCATCGCGATGGATCAGTATCCCATAACGTGAAGGCAAATGCTGCAAAAACTATTGCAGAGGCCAAAAAGAACGCGAATACGGAAAAAATGTGTTTCATTTACCATGCTCCCACGCGACATACTCAGACGCAGACTTTCTCGCCATTCTCGTTTCCCTCAAAAACCTGGCAAGTCGCAACCTCGCCGCCGGCAGGTCGTCAATCTTGCGCTGGGTGGATTTGAACAGCTGCTGAAGTCTCATTGTTTTGCCACTTTTAACATCGCGTCAATCGCCTGCACACCCTTTAAAAGTGCAGTCATGGTTTGTTTTTGGGTGATGAGATTCGGGATATAAGATCCCGACATCCCCAACCGACGGGACAGCGGACGCCCTCCGCCGTGTTTGTCCGCTGCTGCCTTGATTGCCTTTTTCATCTTAACCATAAGCGCGTTGTGCTCTGCTTCCAGAGTGTGCGCGAGTTCAGAAAATGTCATAAAGCCCCCTTTGCCTTGCGGGTGATACTCTTTACCTTCCCGCGTGTCCCGAACCCGTCACGGTTTACTTTCTCCATTATAGCTACGGACACGAAAGCTTCCAGCTTCATGCCGCATTCTCTCGCCGCATCCTTTGCTGCCTTTGCCGCGTCAGTGTATGTGTAAATGTGTTTTCTTTCCATGGGCCTAAGATATACAAGGCGATTTACAGCGTCAAGCGATTATCAGAAAATTATACAAAAATTATTGACGGCATAAAAGGCATGCATTACATTGACCGCATGAGAAACACACGACCAATGCACGCAGCGCGAGACGACTACGACAGATTATTTTTCTGCGATGTCCATGAGATATGGCATAAAGACGACATCTGCCCCGATTGTTACGAAGAGGACAAAGGCGACAGACAGCGCGACGAACGCAAGGACGCGCAGCCATGAAATCACACCCAGCGGTTCAGGCTTACCGAAAAGCCAAGCTATCTACATTAAAGGACATCCGCAAAAGAATCCAGCTTGCGCGGTTGATTCGTTACGCTTCAAATCCACGGGCGATTCTCTCGCCGTCTGAGCGTTTACTTGTGGCGTTTCAGGGGTCGAAATGAGCACAGTGCGAACATCCGATATTATGAAAAAGCTCGAAATTGAACTGCAAACCGTCCGCACCGTTCGCGAGCAAGTGCACATGGATTTAGAGGACGACGCGCGGATTGAGGATTTACAGGAGCGATACCGCGATCTTGTCCAAAACAAATACGCCCAATACATGACGCAGTATTTCGAGGCCAAGAAGCGCGCGCCGTTCTGCGTGATAATGAAATGTGAGGAGCTTTGCAGAGAAGCAGACGCACTATATAGATTAGTGAAATAGGAGACAAAATGAACAATCAATCAGAAACAATCGGCAAGCTTGCGGCTGCACTATGTGCGGCACAGGCTGAATTAAAGAGCGCAGAAAAGGACGGAAAAAATCCGCATTTCAAATCGCACTATGCGACAGTTGAAAGCGTGTTGGACGCCTGCCTGCCTGTGCTGAACAAACACGGCATCGCGTTAATCCAACGCCCATGCCCATGTGCGGACGGGGTAGAGCTTGAAACTATGTTTGTGCATAACTCAGGGGAATGGGTGAGCGGTCGAATCCACATCCCATTGAGCAAGAACGATGCGCATGGAGTAGGATCGGCGATCACTTATTCGCGCCGGTACTCACTCGCAGCTATGGCAGGTCTGAAACAAGGTGACGATGACGGCACGGCAGCAGTCGAAGCGGCGAACCCTTTGGCTAAGTTACCCGCTGACATCGTAAAGGGGTTTGAAAAACTCAGGGCGGCAAAAAAGCTTTCTGAGGCTGATTTTCTGAAAGGCGTTGACTCAGTTATGAAAGCGAACCAAGGCGATCTCGAAGCCGTCCGCGCGTACCTGACAGAAAAGGGGGCAATGTGAAAACTTACAACACAGTCAAAGAATTGACAGACTCGGAAGACTTTACAGGCGGCGGCGCATTCGTGTGCCGGATGCCTTTTGGGGAATATCGCAAGGCACCTGGCATTTCGCAATCTCAGGTCAAAGACTTCCTGAAATCTCCTGCACTATATGAGGCGCGATTGACTCAGCCTATCGAAGCGACGACCGCGATGATTCTCGGCAGCTACTTTGACGCGAGCATTACAGGTGACGGCATCGAAGATTATGCAGTGCTGCAATGCGACGGACGCACGGCGGCAGGTAAGGCAGAACGGGAGGCGGCTAAAGAGCTTGGCCTTGTGACGATCTCAGCAGACGACGGCGCGAACGTAGCACGATGGGTGGAGTCATTCAAGGCTCATCCGATCTATAAAACGATTGCCAAAGCAGATTTTCAGGTCTGTGGATTTGCGATGATCGACGGGGTGAGGGTAAAAGGCAGGGCGGATGCGATGATCCTTGACGGCGCAGACCTGACAATCTTTGACTTAAAACTTGTGGCCGATGGTTCGCCGGGTAAATTCGCGCGCGAGATCACCGAAGGTTACGACATACAGGCGGCTATGTATTCGATTATCTTTGCAGACGCTCTAAAGGCATTGACCTGCACTTTCCGTTTTCTCTGTCAGGAAAAACACCCGTTTAAGCCGACACCGAAATTCACGGGGGATTATGAGATCGTTGATACGTACTTAGCACACGCAAAAGACGTATTGCGCGACGCTCTGAAATCAATCGACCTGTTTACGAAAATGGGTAGCTTTGCGGGTTATCCGACAGAGACGATAGTCCCGAGATTCCCGAGGGGATCAGTATGAAAAACATCGAAGCAAACACAGTAGAACTTATGATCGCAAACCGATTTGCAAATCACATGCTCGACTTAGCTAATGAGATTCGGGCGGAGGCGGACAGGTGGTCAGGGTTAGACCGAGAGTCGTTTAATCGAATCGCAGGCGTCATTGAGCGGCATGACTTTTTCGGCCATGCACATAGACAGATCAAGTCAAGGCCTGAGAATGATTAGACCACTAACAAAACTCCGCTTTGAGGCAACGCAGAAAGCTGCCTGCCTCAAAGCGGCTAAAGACTTTCACCGGTACTGTGTGATTACCGGACTAAGCCCAGAGCACCGCCCGACGTTGAGACAATACACCCTCGACGGGGCGCACGTGTTCCCGCGTTCGACGTTTCCAGATTTGGCCAAATGCGTCGAAAATATACTGCCCATGATTCATTATAGGCACTCATGGCGCAGCGGATATCATATCGACGATTCGATGGGGTGCCTCGACCTGGCGGATTCAACATCACTGGCCTCGACAGAACCCCATCAGAGCGCATAGAATGGCTCACAAGGCACGTACATGACGATTTATGGCCCAAGGTCAAGCCCCGTCTGATTCTGCTTGTCTCAGAGGGTGCGAAGGTGTCCAAGGGTGTTTTGTCAAGGCGTGATGAGTGCTTAGAGGTTATCCGCAGCCGTGATTGACTTTATCGTCACAATTAAAGAGACCGAGCGCGGCGCGTGGCCCGTACCCGACAAGGAAAGCCAAGCGGCTATCCAAAGATGGGCGAGCGGACAACCTGCGGGCATGTCGTTTATATTCCGGGTGCTGAAAAGACTGCCGACGAGATCGAAGCAGCACCATGCTTTGTATAGGTTGCGTAATTCAATCCTTGCACCGGCTTTGGATATGGACGCGGACAGCCTGCATGACTTTATCAAGTCAGAGCTTGACATGACCGAAGAGGTCACAGTGGCAGGGAAGCCATGGACTCGGTTACGCTCGCAAAAGGAATTTTCGACAGAAGAGATGACAGCGATGATGAAAAAGCAAGACGAGTTGAGAGATTTTGTAAACGATGGCCGTGAGGTGGAAAATTATTTGATTCTGCCAAGTGGCGAAAAGGTTGACACGCCAAGCGCGTGATTTACTCGGATTTGGTCGCCGCGCGTTGGTTGTCTCCGGCGCGCGGCCGTCCACCTTTGACCCGTAACAAAGTAAAAAAGGCGGGAGGTGGATGAATGAACTACGACGAGTTTATACAGAAAAAGCACGTCAAAGCCATAGAGTCAGGTTTTGAATGTGAAGTCAGCGACAAGCTTTTTGACTTTCAGCAGCACATTGTAAAGACTGCGCTCCGTGTCGGCAGGTATGCCGTATTCGCGGATTGTGGCCTTGGGAAAAGTGCAATGCAGATCGAATGGGCAATGCAGGTGCATAAGCATACAGGCGAGCCTGTCTTGATCTTATGCCCTTTGGCTGTCGCTCCTCAGACGGTACGAGAAGCAAAAAACATATTCGGATATGAGATTAGCCGAGACATCACTTCAAAAGGCATTGTCATCGCGAACTATGAGCAATTAGAGAATCTGCCTGATTGGTATGGCGGGATTGTTTTGGATGAAAGCTCTATCCTGAAAAACTTTCAGGGCAAGACTAAACAAAGAATCATCGATAAATTCAGGGCAGTGCGGTTCAAGCTTTGCGCTTCGGCTACCCCTGATCCTAACGATGATACAGAGATCGGCAACCATGCGGAGTTTTTAGGCATAATGACCCGCATGGCGATGCTGTCTCGGTTCTTTGTGCATGACGGTGGCGAAACTCAAAAATGGCGATTGAAGGGCCATGCTGAATCACAGTTTATCGCATGGCTGAAACAATGGTCTATTGTCATGGACAATCCTGCGCGTTATGGGTTTAACCAGAAAAACTATGCGCTGCCTGAATTACATACCGATGTGCAGTGGCTTGTGACCGGTGCGAGGGATGGTCAATTGTTCGCCGATGCGAAGTTTGACGCCACAAAGCTGCACCATGAACTGAGATCGACACAGGATGAACGCGTTGCCATAATCGCTAAGATGTGCGCAGAGTTAAAAGGGCAGATCATTGTCTGGACATTGCAGAATGAAGAATCAACGAAATTAGCAAAGGCCATACCTGACGCGGTAGAGGTCACAGGCTCCATGTCATCCGAGATAAAAGAATCGCGAATCAATGACTTTGTGACAGGCAAGGCGAGAATCCTAATCACTAA
>OFSE01000258.1_pt1 | contig 17727 bp, 12 predicted proteins | sample 1543261 | NCBI WGS metagenome assembly OFSE01 (sample SAMN07774225, study PRJEB24372) | wastewater metagenome | isolation source: Exp Tend VB 50WW | collected 2016-02 | reverse complement strand
AAAGAGCAATATCGATTTTTTAGTTTTGGAGATGCGATGTTGATTATATAGATATAAATTATCTATTGACAAAAAGACAGAAAGAAAGTTAAAGTGTTTAAAATATTAATAATAAATAATTCTTTAAAAAAATACACTTGAAACAGTAAATTTTTTGATTTCAATCTATTTTCTTTATTTTGATCTGACTGTTGCACTATCGCTGTTCAACAAACCAAGGAAGCTATCGTGAAACCATTTATATGCAGAGTGCCCACTTTATTTCGTGCCCTAACTTACTTTATTCTGATGCTTGGATTCACTGGTTGTGGAACAGTCTCGGATAGTCTTTCTCCAAGTGCAATTGCACCACCAGTGCACGACTATCTGATTGGCCCAGGTGATACGGTCAATGTCATTGTCTGGCGCAATCCAGAAGTTTCAATGTCGATCTCGGTGCGACCAGATGGAAAAATCACGACACCATTGGTGGAAGATATTGTCGCCACCGGAAAAACCTCCACTGAGCTTGCTCGTGACATAGAAAAAGCGTTAGCAAAATTTATTCAACAACCCGTTGTGACCGTTATCGTTACTGCGTTTGCTGGCCCTTATACAGAACAAATCCGAGTCATTGGTCAAGCCGCCAAACCTCAAGCTCTTGCATATCGGCAAGGTATGTCACTCATGGATGTTCTGATTGCCGTTGGAGGAATTACCGAATTTGCCTCCGGCAATAACGCCAACATTATTCGCGTGGTTGATGGCAAACAGAAAAAATTCAATGTCCGCTTAAACGATTTAATTAAGGAGGGCGACATTTCTGCTAATGTCGCTGTCCAACCGGGTGACATTCTGGTCATACCTCAAAGTTTCTTTTAAATAATGATGGCTGAGTAAATCGATGATGCGAAAGTTTTACAGTCACTTCCATTAAACCCAGATTTTCCATTAGGATTTATGAAGATGACGGATGCATTTTTTGAGGCAGTTTTGTTGCGAACGAGGCGTCAATAGCGAGCTATTGACAACGAAGAGCAGCAAAATTGACCGAAAATGCGCCGCTGAGTGACATCAATACATCACAAATAGCGCTGCAAGCACGTCTAATGGAAAATCTGGGTTAAAGCTGCTTCAGTAAAACTTTCGCTTCCTCACTCTTGGTAAATTCCTTACCTTTTGCCAACAAATATTCCAATTCCTTTTTTGCTTTCGCCTTATCACCAGTTTTCATTAACGCAATCGCTAAATGAAAACGAATGTCTAGAGAGTCGGGCTGTAATGTACCCGCCTTTTGAATTGCTCCCAGCCCTTTAGCCACATCACCTTGCCCTAGTAAAATCCAACCCATAGTATCAAGTACGGCGGCGGTATTTGGCGCAAGCTGATTGGCTTTTTCTGCATATGCAAGCGCTCGCTTGTCTTTCAATTCGCCGAGCGCCCAAGCTAGGTTATTTAATACAATGACGTTATTTGGTTCACTCTTTAATATCAGAAGAAGCTGATCGATACCGTCTTTCTTGTCATTGGATTTTTCTAACAAATACATACCGAAATACAGCCGTGAACCTTGGTCGTTAGGGTGGCTATTTAACCACTGCGACATACGTTGATTCGCTTCTTTGGCTTTACCGTCTGTCGCCAGCGCATTGTGCAATTTGATTGCCGCCTGTCCATTTGTCGTCAACTTGAGCGCTTTCTCATAAGCCTGAATCGCAGCACCATTTTTTTTCTGCGCCAATAAAATATCGCCTTCCTGCATGAAACCAACAGCAGATTTTTGATTTTCGGTTTGCACTTGTTTACTTAAAACGAGCGCCTCCTCAAATCTACCTTTTTTGGCCAATAATGTTGAAAGTGCGAGTTGAGCATCTAAAAAGTGCGGGTCAATACGCAATGTTTTCTTGAGCGCTTCGATGGCTTCAGTGTCGTTACCCATTGATATCTGTGTTACAGCTACTTTAAATTGTGCCGACGCGGACTCTGGCATCATCGATGCAAATTTAGAATAGCTTTCAAGTGCTGCGCTCTTATCTAATACGGCGACCTGAGTTTGTGCAAGCAACTCCATAAATCCGGGATTGGTCGGATTCGAGGCTTGCGCTTTTCTGGCAAAATTCAATGCTTTCTGTTTCTCTCCATTTCGTGAATAATGCAAGGCAAGTAGTTGCGCGGCAGATAGTGAATCAGGATGCTCATTTGATGCGCGCTCAAACCAGATCCCAGCGGTTTCCTGATCGCCTTGATTCGCCGATAGGCTAGCAAGTGCGGTCATTGCCTCGAGATTACTTTTATCCTTTTTCAATAATTCTTCAAACCTAAGTTTTGCCATTTCGGGCTTATTTGCCTGCATATCTAATTTGGCCAGATTTGCAATGGCTGGGAAGTAGCTAGGTTGTAAAGCAACTGCCTTTTCGAAATATCGCTTGGCACTAGCTATATCCTTTTTACTCAAATAAATTCCACCAATTAAATTTTGAATCATCGGATTATCCGGCTGCTCTTTCTCCGTCAACTTTGCAACGGCCAGTGCCTTTTCCGTCTCCTTCTGCCGCAAATGAGTCAAAATTAATAAAACACCGGTTCGAGTAGATTTTGTATCTAAATTCGCCGCTTTCTCTAGCTCAACCACAGCTTGAGAACTATCACCCTGCGCAATTCTGCTAAGTCCTAACGCCGTGTGATAAGCAGCCGTATTTGGTGAAAGTGTATTTGCCTTTTCATAGGCTTCACTGGCTCGATTAAAATCTTTTAATTTGAGATAGGCGTCACCAGCCAATGCGTATAACTGGCTATCTTCAGTGCCACTTTTTATTAGAGGTGCAACAATTTCAAGCGCACGATCTGCCTGCTGACTCTTCAGGAGAGTTCCTATTAATAATTTTTTTGCATAAATATTTTTAGGATAAATTTCTAAATACTTTCTTAAATTCTGCTCCGCTTGTTCCATCGCACCCAAAGAAAATTGAACCGCCCCCGACAATAAAACTGCTGGCATATAATTAGGTGCAAGCTTTTCAATTTGCTGTAACGAATCTCGTGCAGATTTATAATCATTCTTGCCGTAATCAAGTAAAGCTTGGGTATAAAGAACGGCAACGGGATTGATCGAAATTTTTTTGGCCGCATCAATATCTGATTTTGCTTCATCAAATTTCAACATGCTAATTTCGATATTGGCTTTTGCTAAATACGCATTGGCATTTTTCGCTTCGATTTTTAGCGTTTCCTGATAGGCCAAAAGTGCGTCTTCGCGCTTACCCTGTGCTCGCAATAAATCGCCCTTAAATTGCCACACGTCTGCATTCTTTGGGTGTTTTGTCACTGCTTGCTCAGCCCATTGATTCGCCGCTTGCAAATCTCCATCAACCCAAGCAGCTTTGGCTAATCCGATCAGCGCTTTGGGAAAATCAGCATTTATTTTGATTGCCTGTTGAAAGGCGTCTTTAGACTCTGCGATTTTTCCCAAACCTAAGAAAGATTCAGCTCTCAGACAAATAATTTCGGGGTCGTTTTTTGCACTTGGATTCTCACTTGTTTCATCTAATACTTTTTGAAACTGATTTTGACGCAAAAGCGCATTTGCCAATGCTGGCAATATCTCTGTCTTTGCAACGCCAAGATTGATCGCTTTACGTAGCTCCTTTTCCGCAGAAAGTGGATCACCGATATCGTTATAAACAATGCCTAACAATGTCCTCACTTCCTTATTATCAGGATCTTTTTGCAATGCATTCTTTAGCTGAATAATGGCAGCCTTATTATCACCATTTTGATGATATTGCTTTGCCTCCAAAAGTAATTTTTCAGATGTCTGCGTCTTGTCACAAGCAGCAATATAAAAAGTTGACAGTATTAGTACACCAACCATTAACCCACGTGCATTAAAAATATTTCTTCGCATTTTTTGCCCCGGTTTAAATTGCCTGCATTGTTAAACTACGCTTTTTTAGATCAATTATTTTTCAAAAACTTTACCCGTTGTCACCCATTGAGCGGTAAAAAATTCTCTTTAAAGAAAACCATAAATTCGGTAATTCAACATGCCGCACATTTGCCATTTTTCCGGAAAAAGTATTCGTATTAAAGGCACGCAATCCCCAACGTTCTTTTCTATGGCTCATCCAATCTTTTTTATACGGATCGTCACCACTGAGAAAATCGACCAACTGAACCTGGTCAAATTCAATAACGTGTCTCATTAAAGATGAAGTCAAAATAGTTCCTGCAGATAAATGCGCAAATTTTTGGTCATACGCCAACTTATATATCAATGCCACCCCGTTATGGATAATCCAGATTTGCGCGGCAACCGGTGATTCGTTTACGTACATCAAACCAAGTCGTAATTTTCCGTCGCTAGCGACTCCTCGGATAAGAGCACGAATAAAATCTGGACTAGCTTCGGAATTTTTCCAGCTATTACCATAAACACGTTCATATTCAGCCATCTTTTCCTGTAGATTATTTTCTTCGGTGACTATTTCAATCCGATAACCACCACTACTATCTAACTGTTTAATTTTCTTTTTTAACGTGTTTTTTAATTTCGGCGATATTTCCCCAAGATACCTAGAAAAATTTTTATCCGCGATCTTGAGATACCAGTTACCAAAGCAAAAATATTCTTTAATTGAATAATGATTTTCTTTAAACGCTGAAATAAATGCGGCATATTGAAAGTCATCTCTATCAAGTGGATGTAAATCAATACTGCCCCATAATTTTCCATTGCTCGCCATAAAGCGAACTAGCAATTGAATATTTTCATTTTGACTTTTATCTTGTTTGTTTGAAATTAACCCGAACAATGGTGTGTAATAGTTGCTTGCTGAATTCAAAATACGAAATCGCCTCAAAACGGCGTGACTTTTTTTAGCACACATTGGCAACAAGACGAAAGCCTGACTTCTATCTTGATTTTCGACACCAAACAAATAAACGTCGTACTCATCGTTAAGAATATTTTGAAAAAAAATTTTGTACCAAAACCAAGTAGAAAAAAAATCTAATTTACTACTTTCTTGAAAAAATAAATCTCTATAAATTGACGGCAATTGCTCCAAAGAGTGATAACAGACAACGACTTTCATGACAAAAAATAGACTGTCAATAAATAAGGTAATTCGAAAATCGTCATATTTTTATCTGGATAAATTTTTTCTATACCAAGCCATTGCCGTTAGCAGACCTTGATCTACTGTAAACATCGGCTGATAATTTAATAACGACTTCGCCTTATCAATATTCGCTTGCGAATATCTGACATCGCCTACACGAAATTCCTGATATATGGGGCGATGTGCACTGAGGACAGGTAATTCCTCAATCAAAATCGATTTCATCATCTGATACAGTTGATTGAGACTGGTTGAATCATTTAGCGCAATGTTATATATCTGGTTCATCGCTAAAGGATTGGCAGTCAGGCATGCCAATATATTCGCCTGCACCACATTCTCTACATAACAAAAATCCCTTGTGGTTTCTCCGTCACCATTAATCAATAAAGGGGCATTCCGAATTAATGCAGCTATCCATTGCGGAATGACAGCCGCATACGCTCCATCTGGATCTTGCCTAGGACCAAACACGTTGAAATACCGTAGCCCAATTGAGTTCATGCCATAGCACCGCGCATAGACATCCGCATACAGCTCGTTGACATATTTTGTTACTGCATACGGTGATAACGGCTTACCAATGACAGACTCTATCTTCGGCAAACCTGCGTGATCGCCATAGGTGGAACTAGACGCTGCATAGACAAACCGCTGAACATTGGCATCGCGCGCGGCAGTGATCATTTTCAAAAACCCAGTCACATTGCTTTCATTTGCCAAAATAGGATCTTCAATAGAACGTGGTACCGAACCTAATGCCGCATGGTGCAATACGTACTGCACCCCATTACAGGCATTTTTACAATGAGTGAAATTGGTAATGTCTCCTTCAATAAAACTAAAATTTTTCCACAAATTTTCTCCCACCAGATCACGAACTTGGTCAAGATTATGTTGGTAACCAGTAGAAAAATTGTCGAGGCCAACCACCTTCTGATTCAGCATTAATAAGGATTCTAGTAAATTCGATCCGATAAAGCCGGCCACTCCGGTAATCAACCATTTAGATTGATTCACGCTCAAATCCGCGCATATTTGCTGATAATTTTTCATAAATGAATTCCGGGAATATACCTAACTTAGATCAAGTTAAAGACGCCATATATTGAATCCAGCATCACGAAGTTCAGCCAAATTAAACTTGGATTTAATATCGACAAAGCACGCGTCTTCCTGCGCTTTTGAGCGAAAATCAGAAATCGGCTTATTAATTAATTCAGCATGCGACACCGCAGCAATAATCACTGTCGCACGAGGTAATTCGTCCCAGGTTTCCAATTTCAATCCATATTCGTGCAATGCTTCATCAGGATCGGCCAGTGGATCATAGACATGCACATCGACGCCATAAGATTGCAATTCAACAATCATGTCAGCGACCTTGGAGTTACGTAAGTCAGGACAATTTTCTTTGAATGTCAGCCCCATTACATTAACGATGCAGCCTTTTACATGATGCCCTGCTTTAATAATTTCTTTAACGACCTTCTCAGCCACAAATTTTGCCATGCCATCATTGATACGGCGGCCAGCCAATATGACTTGGGGATGGTAGCCTAGCATGTCCGCCTTATGTGTCAAATAGTATGGATCAACACCAATACAATGTCCGCCAACTAGACCCGGACGAAAATTAAGAAAATTCCATTTTGTGCCGGCCGCTTGCAAGACTTCCAGCGTATCTATATCGAGCATATCGAAAATGATCGCCAATTCATTCATGAGCGCGATATTTAAATCGCGCTGCGTATTTTCAATTACCTTTGCTGCTTCTGCCACTTTGATACTGGTTGCACGATGAACACCGGCAGTAACAATCGATTCGTACAACCCTGCAATTTTTTCTAGGGTTTCAATGTCATCACCAGAAACGATTTTCAAGATTGTCGTCAACGTATGTTCCTTGTCACCAGGGTTAATACGCTCAGGTGAAAATCCAACATGAAAATCCTGCTTCCATTTCAGGCCAGAAAATTTTTCAAGGATGGGAATGCAAACTTCTTCGGTCGCACCAGGGTAGACGGTAGATTCATAGATCACAATGACACCGCGCTTCATTTTCTTGGCCACGGTTTGGCTTGCACTGATAAGCGGTCCGAAATCTGGGTTATGGGCAGAATCAACCGGGGTTGGTACCGCAATCACCATAAAATCTACCTCACACAGACAATTCGGATCTGTACTGACAGTCAAATATTTGGCAGCTTTCAATTCTTCCGAACTTAATTCTCCAGTTGGGTCGATAAATTGCTGATAGCTCTCAACTTTTTTCGATGAAAGATCAAATCCTGCTGTTTTATATTTTTTCCCAAACTCTACCGCCAATGGCATGCCAACATATCCCAATCCTACGACGCCTACAGTATTCATAGCGAGCTCACTTTGATAAGGTAAATTTAAAAAATAAACATAATCAGTACAGGACAGACTGCATAAATTTGTACCAAACTTGCTGGCAATAAATTCCTCGAAAAATTTACTCCAATACTCTTTATCGCGGGCTTGGCTCTAACAGTGCGTTGACATAAGCGACTGGAATGGCATAACTAATTCCACTGGGATGAGTAATAGCTGTTTCTTTTAAACCCTTAATAAACACCATATTGATCACACCAATAACTGTGCCTGTCTCAGGGTCATACATTGGACTACCACTATTTCCCGGATAAGCCGTTGCATCTAATTGATAGATTAAAAATGATGATTTACGTAGTTGCGCAACAACATTTGAATCCAAACGATTGGAGCCAGATGCTGGTTTAACAATAGGCGTAATCGATGCAATAAACCCTCGGTGCGTCGCGTGATGGAATCCCAAACTAATTGCCAACGGAAAACCAGTGAATGCTATGGCTTGTCCTTCTGACACCTGATCATTACTTCCCAATTTCAAACTCGGCAATGGCGCACCGGAAATTTTTAATCGAGCTAAATCGTGTTCCTCATCGATAGCAACTACCGTCGCTGCACGAAATTCTGATGCTTTACTATTGCCAGCAAGAACGCCTAACACCTCACCTTGTTCTAAATTTTTCATCAACTTTAAAACATGTGCGTTGGTAATAACGGTTAATCCATCTCCTACGACAAACCCTGTGCCACTAAAGCTAATCGCAGGATTTCGAATTTTTTGAAAGCTACCTATTGCTACCACAGATGGTTTCACCCCTGCGACGACATCAATAAAATGTCCGGCCTGACTCAGCGAAGAGTGGCTAATAAGTAGTGCCAATACGTACAAGTTAATGAGAAAGCGGCGTCTAATCATGAGCTCACATAAACAACGTTATCAATTCAATTGTTCATTTATATCGACTACTTTTTGTACTAACACTTTCGGTTAAACCAGCACTTCCAGTGCGCGCTTATGACTTAAAAAATTCACCGGACTTGCTGTCAAGCCATACGCTCCAGATTGAAGAACGACAACTAGATCACCAATCTCTGCACGCGAAAGAACAACCTGATCAGCTAAAATATCAAGTGGCGTACATGAACAACCAACGATGGAAACGACTTCTGTTTCAGGTGAAAATATTTTGTTTCCGATTAATACTGGATAATTTTTACGAATGACCTGACCTAAATTTCCCGATGCTGCCAAGTGATGATGCATACCGCCATCGACAACGAGAAAAATTTTTCCCCGAGAAATTTTTTTATCGATAATTTTTGATACATAAATTCCAGCTTCACCTACTAGATAGCGACCAGATTCGATCGCAATCGACATTGTTGGCAGAGCCTTTTTTATGCGCGGCATCATTTCATGCAAGTAATGCCCAATTCTTTGAATATTTAATGCCTGATCACCGGGGAAATAGGGAATACCAAACCCACCTCCTATATTCAATAGCCGGGGTGAACTCGCGGCAGCATCAGATAGGCGCAAAGCTAAATCAAATATTTTTGACTGCGCTTCAATGATTGCCTCGGATTGCAGGTTCTGTGATCCGCAAAAAATCTGGAATCCGTGAAAATCAAATTGTTTGGTAGCAATGTTGCGAAGAATATTTGGCACGCATTCTGCGTCTATGCCAAACGGCTTTGCCCCACCACTCATTTTCATACCAGACGAACGCAGCTCAAAATCAGGATTGACCCGAATACTCACTTTTGGTGTTATTCCTAATGCCATCCCTATTTGTTCAAGTCTTTGCAGTTCATGTGCCGATTCCACATGAATAATGACTTCTGATGCAACAGCGCATGTCAACTCAGTATCTGTTTTTCCTGGCCCAGCGAAACTGATATTTTGTTTTTGAATAACGGTATCAAGCGCGCACCGTAATTCATCACCAGATGCGACATCCAATCCATCAGCCAAATACGCCATCTGTTGCACCACCGCTGGCATTGGATTAGCTTTCATTGAATAATGAATTTTCAAATCTTGTGGCATAAGTCTTCGCAAATAACTTATGCGATCACAAATTATTTTTCGGTCATATGCAAAAAATGGCGTAGCGCCAACACGGTTAGCTAACTGCGTGACACTTACATCTCCCACACATAGACACTGATTGTGATTGACAGAAAATGGCGATGAGATGTGGCTTAGCTTATTCATCTTTGCTCACCCTCCGTAATTTTCTGATTTACATTGATCACTCAAGATTTCTTCAAATCGCTTTTTTAACTGACGACGATCAATTTTCCCATTTGAATTGATCGGCAAACCAACATCAAAAATTTCAATATGACGGGGTTGCATATAGCTTGGCAATTTCGTTTGACAATGCCAACGTATCATCTCAATCGAAAGCAGGGTGTATTCATTTTTATGAATAGCCAACGCAATTGCATGGCCGGACAGCGTATCTTCTATACCAAAAGCAGCAACTTCAACAATGCCATTGATCTGCTCGATTACCTCTTCAATTTCGGTGGGGCTAATGCGGTAGCCAGACACTTTAATCATGTCATCATCTCGCCCGATAAAATACAAATACCCCTCTTCATCCATGCGCACGATATCGCCAGACCAAACCGCCAATTCCGCACCGACCATGCCATTTTCTTTATGCGGCAGTGGACGAAAGCGGCCAGCCGTTCTTTCTGGGTCATTCCAATATCCATTAGCAACCAATGCACCACGATGAACTAACTCGCCGGGTTCATGCGGTGCGCACGGTATCCCCAATTTATTAAGTACCAAAATTTCGGTGCCAGGAATTGCTTTGCCAATAGAGTCTGGACGGTGTGCTAGTTGCTCCGGCGGCAGATAAGTAGATCGAAATGCCTCGGTTAGCCCATACATTAAAAAAATTTGTGTTGATGGAAAATTTTTCTGTAATTTTTCTAGCGTCGCTTTATGCATCACCCCACCCGAATTGGTGATGTAACGTAACGAGGTATGCGCTGGCCATGTCAATTGCATTAACTGAACCCACAAAGATGGCACCGCAGCCAGACCGGTAATTTTGTCTTGTATTACCAGCTTTAATACGTCTTGCGGTAATAGGTAATTTATTAATGTGACCGACGCACCAACTAAAAATGCCGTCGTTAACTGGCTTAATCCGTAGTCAAAACTGAGTGGCAAGATCGCCAGAATACGATCTTCCGCCGTATTTTTTAGATACGTTGATACACTTTGTGCGCCGGCAATTAAATTACGATGAGAGAGCACGACTCCTTTTGGCTTACCAGTACTGCCTGAGGTATACAGAATGGCAGCAATATCAATATCAATACTGGTTCCGTGCTCAGTGCTTGATGGCGATATATTTGTCAAAACCAAATCACGCCACAATACGAGCTTATCTTGCAAATCTGTTCTAAGATCGGTAGCCGCTCCTACTACAATAATTTTTTCTAAGCAGGAAATAGTTGCGAGTGCAGATGCCAGTCCAGCTAACCGATCCTCTGATATCACCAAAATTTTCACTTCACAATCTTGGAGAATGTGTAAAACCTGATCGACTTTTAGTAAAGGATTAATTGGTACAAAGATGGCACTTGCATATGACGCAGCAAACATCGCAATAACGGCTTCCGGGCGCTTTTCAAGATAAATTGCAATTCGTTGATTTCTCTGTACACCAATTTTCCAATATGCAGATCCAAGTAATTTAATCTGGCGATAAAGTTGGTCATAAGTGATTTCGCTATTTTTATAGCGCAACGCCACCGCTTGCGGCGCTCTGGCAGCACTTTGACAAATCATTTTATGCACAAGATCAATCATTTTTTTGGCTTTTATGTATTTGCTCTGACTACTTAATTCCATGTCGATTCATCAGATCATATAGAGTCGGCCTGCTGACTCCCAATAACTCGGCAGCTTTCACAATATTGCCATCCATTCTGGCCAACGCTTTCACTACGGCTTGGTGCTCGGCGTCATCACGGATCTTCCGTAAATTGATGGGCATCTCTTCTACTGCATCCTTATTCAAACCCAAGTCCTCCGCAGTAATTTGCGGTCCTTCGGCCATAATGACCGCCCTTTTAATACAGTTTTCCATTTCGCGTACATTACCTGGCCATGAGTGACTTTCAATCAGCGCCATAGCGTCGGCACTAAATGTTAAATTTGGACGCCCTTCTTTAGCATTGAATTTATTTTTAAAATAGTGAGCCAATAAGGCGGCATCACCGATACGCTCTGATAGCGTCGGAATCGTAATCACTATTTCACTTAGTCGATAATAAAGATCTTCCCGAAAGCGTCCGGTGTTACATAATTCTTTGAGATTCTGATGTGTCGCACAAATCACTCGAACATCAACTGGAATTTCCTTATGCCCGCCAATTCGCTCAACAACGCGTTCTTGCAAAAAACGTAGCAATTTCGCTTGTAAGGCCATTGGCAAATCACCGACTTCATCTAGAAAAAAAGTGCCTTCATTAGCTAATTCAATTTTTCCTAAATTCTGTTTAACAGCACCTGTAAAAGCGCCTTTTTCATAGCCAAAAAGTTCGCTTTCCAATAAATTTTCAGGGATTGCGGCGCAATTGATTGCCATAAAGCGCTTTTCATTACGCGGACTTAGTTGATGCAAAGCCTTCGCTAACACTTCTTTGCCTGTACCACTGCTGCCCAACAACATGATAGATGCAGCACTTGGAGCGACTTTCTCGATATTTCTACACAACTTCAACATCGTAGGATCTCGACTAATCAAACCTGCCAACGGCGACGCAATCTGCGTTTGCATCATGCGTCGGTTATCTTGTTGCAGATCGAACAGCACAAATGCACGTTGTATTACCAAACTCAGCAGCTCGGGATCGGCGGGCTTCTGATGAAAATCGTAAGCACCCATACCAATTGCTTTGACCGCATTGGCTCTATCTTGATTACCGGACAGCACGATCACCTTTGTATCAGGAGCGAGCGACAAAATTTTCTGCAATATGGCAAACCCTTCACTCGCCCCATCTGGATCAGGTGGTAATCCTAAATCCATAGTGACGACGGCGGGTTCATGGCGCCGCATCATTGTCAATGCACTTTCCCTGTCACCAGCAACAAACACTTCATACGCATCAAGACTCCACCGCAGTTGCTTCTGCAACCCGATATCATCTTCAATAATCAGTAATTTCTTTTTCTCAAGACTCACAATAGACCTTTATAGAATTAGCCCTGAATCGGTAAAGTCATTTTAAATATTGAACCAATATCCACTTTGCTGGAAACATCTAGACGGCCACCGAGTTCTCGCAGGTATTCTCTGGTTTCAAAAACGCCGATGCCCATACCAGCCACTTTTGTAGAGACAAAAGGGCTGAATAATTTCTCTTTGACGAACTCCTCGCTCATGCCACTGCCGGTATCCTGCACCTCAATCACTGCAAGATTGCCTTCTTTTTTTAGGAAAACAAATACATCGCCATTGTTGGGGGTCGCATCAATAGCATTCTGAATAATGTGACCGATAACACGTTCTAGTCGTTGACGATTTGCCTGCACTTTTATATCCGAGTGAATAATCTCCAACTTTGGCTTCGGCTCATAAGGAGATTTTGAGTTAACAGCATCCTGCAATAATTGACTCATCTCAACTAAAGAAGGATCTTCAGCCGACACGCCTCGACTCAACTTCTGCAACAGCACTTTCATTTTTTGAACAGAATGATCGATTGTATCCAGCATGTCTTTTTGAAATTCAGGATTACTCTTATGCTTTTCCGCATTGGCAAGCAAAAGTGAAAGTTGCGCCACCAGATTTTTTAAATCGTGCACCATGAATGTAGACATGCGATTGAACGAGTCGAATTGACGAGCGATCAAGAGCGCTTTCGACGCTTCCTCTTGAGCCAGATACCCGGCAACTTGACTACCGGCGATTTTTAGCAAATCCAAAATTTCCCAATTCAATTTCAATTTGCTGCGTGCCTGCGCCAAGATGACAAATCCAAAAAGTTTTCCATGTAAGGTCAGAGGAATAATCAACCAAGCACGCGGATAATCCCGAAGCCAATGTGGCATTTGAATATCTTTATAGGTACTGGTTTGCGTATCCATATCCTGTAAATCCACGATCCACTGCTTCTTCTCAAGCAGACAGCAAAATGCGCTAGTTCTCATCTCACGGCAATCACTCGCGGGCATATTCCACTGTGACGCTACCGCAAATTCATCCGACTCATTATCTTCAACATTGAGATACAAAACACCAGCTGGGCTCTCAACCAATTCCGCAAGCGCTTGAATTGAGCGCTCTCTTAAATCACCATCCTTGGTCGTCAGTGTTTGCGTCAATCGTATCCAAACTTCTCGATAGTCATAGTTATAGTGATAAAAGTGCTTGCTGATAAATACCTTTAACCAGGAGCGAACTGAACCAGAAAAAAGCAGTATCAATAAAAGTATCAACGCGCCAGAAAAAAAAGCTGCCTGAACCGCAATACCCCAGCTACCACCAAAAAAGCGCAGATAATAACCAGCTGCCGCCATCGTCAATAAATAGATTGCAGCACCCACCAGAGTGACAGATTGAAACAAAATCTTGCGTGAGACCAAAATCCCCTTAGACCACTTTGCGTCACGAGATACTGAAATGGCGATCAATGGAACCATGAGGGCATTTACAAATCCGCGTGCCGTCCAGATATCTACATTAATTTTTTTGAACAACATGGCATCGCTATAAAGATAAAAATCATAAGCAAATAATCCACCGATACCTAAGCATGCAAATTTAATACCCCATCTGCCTTTGGCTGAGACGCCTCTAAAAAACTGCTCGATTAAAAGTAATCCAATTACTGCGGTAATAATTCCCCCACCGCTGCCACTAATTAGCGCTAAGACGTCAATCAAAAAATGTCCTATATCTGGTTTAAATTGGCCCAAAATAAGCACAAAAAACTGTAACGCTAGAAAAACAAAAATACCTAAAGCGTACGGCCTGGTATACATAGAATGAGATTCACATGAAGTCGAACTATTACTTCTTTCTGGTTGATACAGACGTAAAAGAAAAATAATCCAACTCGCGCTGCGCAGTATTTCAAACAGCGTAATCCAGAATATCGACTCCAGACGAAACTGAATATGCACAACTACTAGCATCGACCAGATCGCGCTAAGCAAGCAGACCATAGCCAGAGCAATAGAATGCAAACGTGCTCGCCAAATTGAAATTAATGCGATGCCAAGCGAGATGAACGCCAATGCAGAAATCGCGTAACTCAATAAAGCAATGTCAGTCAACATCACGTCCAATTTCTAAATTATTTGTTGTTATTAATAGAGAGTGGAGCATTCCAGCTTCGCTACTCTTAATATTGGATCAAAGTACTGCGAAGTCGAATGCATCGATACTTTGATCTTGGTACTTTATCTAGCGCCCTTTCCTAGAAGCACCACTTGTATCGTTTCGATCAAAATTAAAATGTCAAGGAACAGGCTATTGTTTTTTACGTAGTAAAGATCAAATTGTAATTTTTTGATTGCATCGGCTACTGAGGCACCATAAGCGTAACGCACTTGCGCAAGACCTGTAATTCCGGGTTTGATACTGTGTCTCATATTGTAGAAAGGAATTTCCTTACACAATTTTTCAACAAAAAATGGACGTTCAGGACGCGGCCCAACGAAGCTCATCTCGCCACGTAATACATTAATAATTTGAGGTAACTCATCAATTCTCAGCTTGCGAATAAATTTCCCGACCTTCGTCGTTCTCGGATCATCGTTACTAGCCCATTGAGGCACACCGGACTTCTCCGCGTTCATACCCATGCTTCGAAATTTCAAAACAAAAAATGTCTTACCATATTTGCCTACTCTTTCTTGTTTATAAAAAATGGGACCACGATCTTCTAGGTAAATTGCGATTGCCGTAATTAACATCAAAGGCAAAGACAAAGCAAAAATAATTGCGCTCACAAAAAAATCAAATGTTGCCTTGCCAAATCTTCTAAAAAAACTTTGATCAAAACCGTTGCCAAAGACAAGCCATCCTGGCTGCACTGATTTAACGCAAATCTGACAGGCTTCTCTTTCAATAAATGCTGAGGCGTCAATTACACTAATTCCCATCAATTTACAGTCGAGTAATTCTTTGAGAGGAAATTGCTCACTTCTTCTATTTTGTACGGCAACTACTATTTCATTCACATTGAATTTTTTTACCAGTTCGACGATACCTAAATTTAATGGCAATACGAATCCTGATGGAACACCTTCTTCTTCCACAGAACCAACAAATCCAACTATGTCAAATTCGTGATTACCATTTTTATTCACAGCAAATTCATGGCATCCGCGTGCAAGAACGCCTGTCCCCAAAAAAATAATGCGGGTTCTTAGCAGACCTGATTGCGTTGTCTTAAAGGCTGCAGCGCGAACAACCAAAATACCGATGGCAGCGACGAAGAAAATTAATCCAACAACTCCACGTCCGAGAAAAAAAGAAGGAAATATATAAAATATCAGCGTGGTCAACGCTAGAGCGAGCACAAGCGATGGCATTAATCTCAGAAATATTTTTCGAATACTTTCACGCGAACTGATTTGATACATGCCTAGCACGGCCATGCTGAAAACGATAATCAATCCGATGACACACGCAGTTAAAAAGAATTGTTGATTGACCGACTGAAATGTTTCTGCGCTTCCGATCAAACGCAAAGATGCGCCAAGATACACAGCGCCAACCGACACAATAAATTCGAGCATCAATAAGATAGACGTCAATCTTGATACGTAATGATTCGCAATCCGTAGCATCTGTTCCTCAGTACTCGTAAATAAAATGTTCGAACGACCATTAAGGTGAGGCGGTTGTGTAGCTATAACGTTATATTGATCTACTATTGAATTTCAATGGAAAAACTTTAGTTAAAATATGTTTCGGAAATTTTTCTCAAAAACAAGATTGATTTTCGGAAAATGTAAAATCAAAACACCAAACAAAAAACAATTGGTGTTGGTTAACTTTTTTAAAAAAAACAAACAGACATCTACTCTCTGAAAAAATATTCCTGACAGAGAATTTGCAATTTAGGCGGAATTGAGACTTGTCGCAAGATGACAATGCGAAATCATCTTTACGAAAAGAAATATTGTCTTCAACAATCGGAGTTTCGATGGAAAGTTGCATCGGGAAAAAATAAAAACCGCCTAGTAAAAAACTAGGCGGCAATAAAAATTTAATTTTTAAATTAGGTTCTTCTACGTAACGCTGCTAACCCAATGAGCCCTAATCCAAATAAGGCCAACGACGCCGGTTCAGGTACCGTTGCAGTATCCAGTCCGCCACGATTAGTTACCGTCCATAGAGGTGCACGAGAATTTGGTGCATAAGTCGCTTGCAGAAAAGCATCACGCTTGTCACCATTTAGATCGATCTCAGTACCTTTTGCTAATTGACTGGCATATGAGCCACCCACTAAATCCAAATAACCAGATCCGCCGCCCACTAACGATCCGCCATTAAATGAGGAAGAATATCCTTCACCGACAAAATCTGCATTCGCCGTGCCAGCAAAAACGTAATCTAGTAATAGCGTTCCATTTGTTGCGCCCTGGAATGTACTCGCGCTAGTACGTCCCGCAGCGCCAAGTGCCGCACCCGCATTGTAGTCGGCCAATGTGTTATCTAGATAAAACTGAACAGATCCACCTGTCGAGACTGCCGTAAACGATGTGCTTCCAGTACCTGAAATCGAGTAGTTCACATTAATATCTGACAACCCATGAAAAATACCTGTAATGAATTCCCCGCCTTGCCCTTGTGTCCAGAGGAGCGTATTTGATCCATCATTGGAAATAATGCTACTTATCTGAAAAATTCCCCAAGTATCTTCACTACCGATTCCACCTGGCGCATTGGAAGCTGCTACCGCATCACATGCAGCAACACTAGCGCACAAGGTTCCAGAAGAATTATTTGGCGCACCAATGGGTTTCGCATAATTGGTACCCATATCGAAGCTGGCAAAAACAAAGGTAATTCCACCGGAGTATCCGCCATTTAAACTAAACGCATGTGCTGGCGCAGTCATGGCGGCACTGACTGCCACACCGGCAAGAGCACTTAATATTTTCTTGATGTTCATTTCACTTCCCCAGTTCGTTGTATTAGAAAATACATTTACGCTGGTGTATAAGCACTTTGCGTGCCAAAAAAAATATTATTTATAACTCATTGATTATTAAAGAATA
>OFSE01000254.1_pt1 | contig 17841 bp, 23 predicted proteins | sample 1543261 | NCBI WGS metagenome assembly OFSE01 (sample SAMN07774225, study PRJEB24372) | wastewater metagenome | isolation source: Exp Tend VB 50WW | collected 2016-02 | reverse complement strand
ATCTTACGATTCATCTAAAAAGCTCTCCAGTTCAGATTTCTCTTGTTCAAGCTTTTTATTTTGTCTTTTGAGTTTAGTCTCAGCTTTTTTAACCTTATCAAGATCATTCTTTAGCTTATCTAGTTCTGCTTTATCGACAGTATCTTCTAATTTGTTCTCTAATCTTTTCACCATAATATCGGCACTCATGCTTCGTTCCATATCTATGACTGGCACGATTGCACACTTACAGTTAGGGTGAAGCGGTGGATCGCCCTCGGCAAACTCACTAGCCTCATAGAAGTTCTTATCTAGTCCTACTACTTCTCCATCATAAGGTTCACACTCAGGGCATGGGTCAGATACGATCCATTCTTTGCCCTCGACTACTCCTGTTTGTTTCCATGCGTCTATTTGTGCAGTACTAGCTGCGTTAGCCACCTCTGTTCTCGTTATCATATCAGCTTGAGCTTTAGAATCAAATGCGTCCCTGATACTGCTGGATATTTCAGGGATTGAACTACCACCCTGCACTCCATTAGCGATGATGTCTATTATTCTATCTTTGTCGGTCTGCACCATTGATTTAGCAAACTTTTCTACACGTTCTTTGACGGCTTTTTGCATATTAAACGGTTTATATACGTTTTCTTCATTAACCAGTTTTATAGCTTCAATTCCAGCCTGTGTTGCCACTTGAGTTAATATTGGCTCAAAGTCTAACGTAGCTTCAACCACCATTTGATCTTCATCAAACAACTCTTTCTTTTGCATATCTGTTACTTCGTGAGGCATATTCTCTAAAGCTTTATCTACTAATTTATTTATAAAGCTAACAACCTTGTCGGCAAATATTTTTTCTGCAGTAGTTATGATTTCTCTGTGCCGTTTTGTGTACTGGTACATTTTCTCAGGCAAAACTCTAGGGACAAACTCGCTGTTGCTCTTTTTGTTCTTTACTATCTTGGTAGCGAGTGGTCGTGCCATATCTTTAAGCTTCTTGTACTCTTGAGCTTTTGCTTGGCACTTCATAACGACTCGGTTAGTATTAACGTATCTGAGGGCTGGCGGTATAACTTGCTGTTCTGATCTTAACTCATCACCACCTTTTACTGGATCGTAACCCAGTTCTTCTCTGGCTTCGTTAACAGTGATTATGTTAGCGTCAACTAAAGATTTAACTTCGTTTATATGATCTGACTCATCTTCTTTTACAGGATCACAAAATCCTAGTAGCAAGTTATCGCCATATAACGGTACTAAAAATTCATTTAACGTGTCACAAATACCTTTCATGTCCGGTCTGACAGTAGATCGCATCCAAGACAGCAGTGAAGCCTCGGCATTAGCACGGTTTACATCCTCTGTTATACCTAACACGGCTTTAGTGTTCCCGAAGATAACCATAATCTTATCTCTTAGCCATTGTTGTTGTTCTAAGAATTGGGCGTCTTTATTAGACATCTGAACATTCTCAGGTTTAATGCCACCACCAAAGATAGGTACTTTATAGGCGTTTTGCACTCCACCGTAAGTATTCCGGAACTCTGAATGTAATTGTTTAAGTTGTTCATCGGTTAGGCTTTTCTCGGTAGTCAACATTAACTGTGCAATAAGACCTCTTTCAAATAATTTCTTATTGGCTTCTATCGCCATAGTGTCGGTGTCTATAGCCTCGGCGGCTGCCATTACGGCACTCTTGCCTCGGTAGAAGTTCTTAGGGTCAGGCACTCTAAAGTGAATAATTTCTTCCGGAGTGTAAGTTATTTCTATAGGCTCGCCTTTTATCGTATCTTTATAAGTGTAGCCTTGAATAATCCTCTGACTACCCTCGGCCTTTCCTAAGTCGATCGTAACTTTATCAGGCGGTAGAATGAATATGTTATTGATCTTTAGTCCAGTACGCTCAACGTACCAGAAAGCGTCACCAGCAAGCTTTCTGTGGCTCTGAGTGGTATAGAATCCGTCATAAGACGATGTAAACTCATTGAACTTATCTAATGCGTCTAGTAGTGGGTGTGAAAAAATACGATCATAGATAACTTCATCTCGGACAGTCCGGACTTTATATAATTCAAACTCGATATTCCCTACTTCTTTAGCAATTACATCGTTATTTCGGTATACCCATCCTTTATTGGCTTCAAGAACTTTAGAACTAACTTGAGTCTCTCCAACTAACTCTTTAGTGCTAAAATCTAAAAAGCCTCCTGTTACGGTTTTAGCTTTCTCTTGTACTTCTTTTATGACTTCGACAATATCTTGCTTCGTGTCTTTTCCGGTTCTAATTTCGCCTATGATGGGTAGATTTAATTTCATAATTTTAGTCGGGCCAGTAATCGGTTACTAAACCCTTTTTGTCTCTTACGACATTCCTCTCTTTATCTTGAGATACTGTAACGCTGGCTATAGATACTTTGTTCTCACTCCATTTTGCATACGCCCATTCCGCTAACGCCCAACTATCGGGGTAGTCGTCATGTGCGTCAGGACTATCTGGGTGATTAACCTTTAGTATCTGCCCATTGTATTGTTGCTGAAGATCCAACATCTGCTGTCGGAACTTCTCACCATGTTTTTTATCCTGTTTTGGTAGTGTCGTCAACAACCCCTGAATAGATAATTTTAAGTTACGATACATATTATCCTTGCTAATTGCACTAAACTTAATCGCATACAATCCTGAGTTCTCATCTTGAAAACGTGTAGAGCTGACAAACATATCGGTTACAGGATCGCCTACTCCAGTGCTGTCTATTCCTAACGCCACTACGTTATAATTCCCTAGAAAGTCTTTTATTATATCAAATTGGTCTTGATAATTCTCACCTCTAAGTTCTAGCCAATTAAGTATTTCTTTAACTTTCTTTTCCTCGTTCCAACGGATAATAGTAACCACAGTCGAGTCGGGGTGTTTCGCTACATCAATACCTGCAAAACAATAATCTTTTTCGTTTCTATAAGCACAATTCCTATCTGTATAAAGCAAATCCAGTTCTTCTGCGGTAGTGAATTGACCCGACCCTATTAACCATTTCCCAAAGTAGGGGCGTTGTATCTCATCACTATCTAGCCCTGATCGTTCAATCTCTTGCCTTACAGTTTGCTCATACACTAAATGTTTAGCGTCATTAGTCCTTTCATAAACCTCACGCCTTTGTTTAGCTATATCCTCAAAGTATAATTTAAGACCGCCAGCTTGCCCTAATCTGTAAAAGTAGCATATCTGTGTGCCAGCCGTTCCTATATAAACTCTAGGTGCGTTAGTGCTTGCACCAATAGGCCAGATACTTTCTTTAACAATTTGGTCGTCCATATCCTGCGATTCCTCGAATATCATTAAATCCAGCGTTTTAGATTCTGGGCGTGATGTCTTACTAACTGGTGCGATATAACAAGATGAGCCATCAGGTAGCACTAATGTCTTAGAGTTCTCTTGCTCTTTTATGATCTTAGCGGTGGCTTCATCTACGACTACCATTTCTTTAATACGTCTTAACGCTATTTTTAATCTATCAAAGTCAGTTTTGGCTTGCTCAATCTGCGGTGCGAATATCGCTATATGTATCTGTCTGTCGAAGTAAACTGATAACCAAGTAAGAATAAACTCCACCGTAAATACAATAGCTGTGGTCTTGCCTGACTGCCTACTAAACTCAACGGGTATCTCGACTAACTTTAACTTTTTTACATCTTCTTCGGTAGCACCTGCGGTCAATCTAAGGTTCTGTATTAACGCTTCAAGTATCTTGTCTGATACAAGTTCTTGGTACGGATAGAATACAATATCGTGCTGTATACGAAGATGGTCGGCTCTAAGCTTCTTTAGCTTGTCCAACATCATCACCCTCTAGCAAACCATAACGACTTAATATATCACGCCTAGTATCTGTTACTTCAAGATTAAGCTTCTCTCCATACCCATGCTTAGCCAACCACTCCATAGCTCTTGTATCACCACTGACCGACTTAGCAACTGCTGTTTTGATAATCGCCTTAATCGGCATCTCCTTTAGTATCGTGCCGTCTTTAAGCTTCAGCTCGAAGTTAGGGTCGGTAAGCATGTCCTGTATATAGGTTGACAGGTGAATAGTGCCTTTGGGCTTGCCTTTTGGATTGCCTGATTGTCCTGGCTTCCACTTGCTATGTTCTGGTGGTACTGCGTTTGGATTACTCATTCCTTGTTATTCCCCTGAATTGCTGGTGTTATTGCTTCCCAATCTTCCTCGCCTATAAACTTCGCATATCGCTTTCTAATAACGTCAACGTATTTGGGATCAAGCTCCATGCCATAACAAGTGCGGTCTGTTTGTTCACAGGCTATTAGAGTAGAGCCAGAGCCTAAGAATAGGTCTATGATGTTGCTACCTAGATTTACCTTTGACAGTATGTCTGCCAATAATTTAACTGGCTTTGTTGTTGGGTGTTCATATTCACGCTTCTCGCCACCAGTAAAGAAACCAAACCATTCGTGTCTAAGTATCCATCGCTTATGTCTGGTCTTGCTCCATATAGTTTCAAAGTTGCTACCAAATCCCTTGTCTTGGCTTTCGCTTGAACGCTTATCCCATACCATCCAACTACCCTCTTTGCCGAAGTTAGGCAGTGTGTCCACATAGTAATCAGCACCGAATAATATAACTTCTTTAGCCAATCCACTGATATATGTTGCATCAAACTGCTCACTATCGCCAATTACTTTGCTGTGTTTCTTGCCTGATGCAAACGAGTTGTCCGATGTCATGTTGCTAAAGTCTGTGTCTAAGTCCATTCCGTATGGTGGATCGCTCAATACTGCGTCTGCTTTAGCCCCATCCATCAGTAATTCAACACTAGCCTTGTCCGTACTATCCCCACACATAACCCTGTGCCTACCAAGTTGATAAACCACTCCAAGTTGACTCACAGGTGGCTCACTACTTACCTCTGGTACTTCATCTTCTTCTACTTCTGGTTCTTCGGTTTGCAAGTAACTTATAGCGTCATAATAAGTAGCTTCGTATATCTCTGCTTCGGGTAGTTCGTATTGGGCTATAAAAGTATCTAATCCCTCTTGAGTAATCGTTCCATATTGAGACGTTACTTTTAATAGTATCTCTGCCGCTTCGTTAATATCTTTGGCTGGTATCTTTATAATCGGTACTTCGGCATCACCGTACTCTTTTACAATCACTCGCTGGCGTTGATGTCCGTCTATTAAATAGTTCTTATCACCGTCTTGCCATATTGATATAGGGAATATAAAACCATGCTTTTCAAAACTGGCTTTTAATTTGTTGTAGTTGGCTTCGGTTAAATCTTTAAGATCGCCCTGAGTGGGAATGAGGTCTTTAATGCTTAGTGTAGGTAGGTCGTTAGGGTTTTTAATTTCTAATTTCATCTATGAGTCCTTTCATCTGCTTTACAGATTTCTTAACGTCATATTCTTCTTTGATTATATCATAAACGGTATCAACTTGCTTGGTTCTAGCTTCTGCTGTCATAAGTTCATCTAGTTCTTCTGCGTTAACGGCTACAGGCAATCCTAATAGTTGGGCAATCACTGTCTTGTTCTCACTCTTAAACCTGTCTTGTGGTCTGTTCATTTTAGGCAGTACGCATATATCAGCCTTTTGTATTTCGCTGTATGCGGTGTCTGGTAGGTACTTTTTAAACTCATAGTTGGCTTCAAAATCTTTAGGTTTGAACGCCCATCTACTAGCAAAGGGGTCTTGGTCTGCGATTACCTTTAATCTTAGCCCTCGCCTCTCAATGCTCTGAACGGCTAGTTTTAAGGCACTTGCGTTGTGATGATAGCCAAACCATACTACAGTTTTAGCCTGTCCTCTGTGTACTTTACGATTAGGAAAGTCGGTTAGATCAAAGCGGTCTTTTACTACTCGAACGGGTTTGTCTGTGAGCTGACGTATAAACTCGGCTAACGGCTCTGTGGGGCAAGTTATAGCGTCCATAGCATCAACTGTTTCTTTTATAGGTACACCCTCTAACCAATCAGGATCGCATATATCTAATATCTTAATTGCAGGGAATGTAACTGGTACTTTATAGTCTCCACCGACATAAACTTTCTGAAATATCATCACATCGGGTTTTTCTCCATACTTATATAGCTCTGCTTCTTCCCAATATTTTATTAAGTTATGCACCCTAATCTTAGTCGAGCCAACATTGCTCTTGGCGTGAAACGCCTCGAACGTGAAAAATCTTACCATCGTTTTACCTTATCCCATTCTGGTTTCTTACCATCTGCAACTTGTACTAAGACCTTGTATAAATCATCTAGGTAATCATCTACTTTAAACAACTTCTGGGCTGTTTTCTTGCCCTCTTGTCCAATCTTAATAGTATCTTTGTAGCAGTAGTTTATGAGGTTGTGGATAGTCTCTGCGTAGCTCATAGGGTTGTCTGGAACTATAAATCCATTTACCCCAGTCTTAATAAACTCATCAGCGTTGTGGTGCTTAGAGGTTAGTACACACGCCCCACTTAGCATTGATTCCGTTCGGCTTCTAGGCATAGGGCTATCTAAGAACGGATAGATTGCAATTAAGCTTGTACCGAGTAGTTCTTTATAATCTTGCCAATCTTCTACATGGTAATTGACGTTGGTGTGTATAATATCCAGTCCTGTCTTTTCTTTAACTGCCGCTTTAATGGCTGTCAGTAACGCTCGGTTGTAATACTTATCTAATCCGCCGGGGCTTAAACTACAGACAACTTTCGGCTCTTTAGGTAGGTCTAGCCATTCGTTTTTGTCCATGCCATGAATAATAGGATAGCCCCAACCCCAACGCTCAGCCGCTTTATATGAATTAACTATCATAAAGTTATCGCCAATCATCTTTTTCATGCCCTCTAGGTGCTTTTCGCCTCGTCTAGTTTGAACAATACCGCCATTTATAACCATATTCTCATCGCAGTATTCATCGTACATAGGCGTTCCATGATTTATTACTACCTTTGGAATGTCGGTTATTACCTCATTTAACTGTCTGTATAACTGGCCTTTTCCAATGTCAGGGTTCACGCATTGCTGATCTAGGTGAAGAATAGCTAGGTCGTGCTTGCCAGGCTCGTAGTAGTCCACCCATTCAAATTGGTCTTTTGTTAAGTAAGTAGCAGGGTCGGGTCTTTGAGCAAACCTATTCCAACGTCTTACATTGTTTCTAAGAAAGCTAAACTTGACATCATATTTTTGGGCAAGCTTTAGCATTTCGTGTTGATTTCCGATGTGCCAAGGTAATCCGAATATCCGCAACATTACATTTCCCCGATCTTGAAAAGCGTATTCTTCATCTGCATAATCTCGTATTTTTTGGTTCGCTTATTAGAGCTTTTGCCTTTAGGTGTGGCTTTTGCACTCTCTACAAACTCTATGTTAATGCCTTGATGTCTTGCCCTAACTCTTGTTTCCTGCGATAACCCACCGTACATATTTACACGCTCGCTAAACATACCAAACTTAACAAAGTCGCTTCTGTATACACACGATAGATTTTCGATGAAGTCTTTTTTTGCACCTTTGTTTCCATATAACCAAGTATTCAATTTGAGGTTTTTAATAAACTGTTCTACACAGTCATTATCCATAATCATACGTTGATCACAAAATACTAGAATATCTGAAGTTGCTTCTATAGTCGCTCTGTTCCTAGCTTTAGCGAGATTATAGCCCTTGCCACCAAGCCGGATATACCTAACAGGCATTGATACTGTATCAGCAAAATCCATAATGTTCTTTTTCTGGTCTACTTCTCCATCATCAACAACTATAATTTCAATATTTTTATGAGTCTGGTTAGCAATAGCTATTAAGTTTTCCCTAGTAATATCTTCCTTGCCTGCCACTGGCACAATAACCGATACAGAGTCATCTTCTAAAAGTTCACGATACAACCTTTGATACATATAAGCTCTACGTTCAGGGTTCATGTGTTTTATTGAGTACCATGCGTTTTGCCTCATATCTTGTAGCTTAGTCTCGACAGTTTTATAATTAGATTCTTTCTTGTTATCTATTGGTTCGTATAGCGTGCTTCTAATTAGCTCTACTAAGTGATCAACATCTTCAGAATCATGATCGTTTATTACTATAGAATCATCAGCAAAGTCTGGTACATGACCTATTTTTCTAGTAATGACAGGTACTCCACAATAAATCGATTCTAATATAGGCATAGTCCCACTTTCAAAATTGTCTATAGAATTACACACATGAACACCAGCCTCGTAATACATAGATCTCAATTCCTCATCTGTACATTCTTGAGCAAAGTGGACTACTCCTGTATCTACTACTTCTCTAAAATAATCAGGTTGCGATATGGCTCCGACTAACTGCATTTTTATACCGAGCTTTTTGCAAGCTAGTGCGACAGGTAAAATGCCTTTTTTAGATTCAATCCTATTCGCCACCATAATAACTGACTTGTTGAAAGCGTATCTTTCGTTAAATTGCCAAAAGAATGGATCGACTACAATCGGGATATGCTCTAGTCTGCTGTCGGTGATTTTCTCCAAATCTTTCTTTATACTCTTATTATTAGCTACAACCGCTTGATAACCGTTCCAATCTGACTCTTTAATACTATATGGATTATTGTGAGTTAAGACACTAGGTATCTCTTTTAGCCACTCGTAACGGCTTCTAAGGGCTTCTGCGGTTCTAAAATATTGATAGTCGATAACATCAGCAGTTCTACATTCTTGCTCGACACGAGCGAGCTGTGAAGCGTCAGGGCGTTTCGGGTGTACGTCTATAACAACGTAGTCTATATTTTTATGATACGGTTCTACTACTTTGCAAAGACGGTCTATGGCTGTGCCTGTTTTGTCTGAAATTGCCACTACCTTAAACATATTTATTCTCCTCTATCAAACCATGACCTGAATATCCCCACTGATCTACGGTTAAGTTTTTTATAGTCTCTTGCATATATTTCGGGTGATCTGATAATTTAATAAACTTATGGGGTTTTCTCAGCTTTCCTCTTTGAGCTTCAACCCATTTATTATAAGCACTGTCGTTACTCCCATCGCTACCCATCTGAAATGTACCAAACCGTCTGAAGTAAGCACGCTCCATACGGCCTTGATCATCTGCTATTTGTTGTCTAGTCTTTAGAATTTTTTCGTAGTTATAAAACGGTATTCCTGCTTCAGGTACATCATCTGGGCTTAAGTATTTACCATCTAGGCTAGGCTGGCAGAGGTCGCCAGAGGAGTCAAACTTAATCCTATCACCATACTTGGCTTTGTTAACCGCTATGACTAGCCTTGATTTCAAGTTATATCTATCGGGTAACACAAATTGAAACTTCCAGAACGATAGTGCAGGTGCGTCTGGGTTATTCTCACAAGCCATTCTGATAGCTCTAAAGTCTCTTTCATGAAAAATGTAGTCTAAGTCTGCGTGTATTACCCAATCACCTGTGCAAGCTTCGTAGCCTCGTTGAAATTGTTGTCCTATCAATTCCCAACTAAACTCTTTTGGCCAACTATCTATTACGCATGGCACATGAACTGTATGCCCACCATTATTTTTATAATCTAAGGGTTTTGCATTAGCGTTGCCATATATAATGATTGTTTCGTCAGCTAAATCTGTATAGCAAGACAATGCATCTTTATAGTTGTCACCACGTTTTTCTGGTCGAGTCACTGCGGTGAATATACTGAGCTTCATAAAGCGTTTAACCTTTCCGCAAGTTCAAAATCGTAGTTATCCATTTGTCCTCTGCGTTTTTTAGTCTCAATAACTCTTTCAATATTGCTTTGTTTATAGCCATGTATACCGCAAACAATATCTTGGGTGATACATCTTCTTGGGTTATTGAACTCTGGCAGTCTAAACATCTGAGTCTCAGGTCGCTCAGCATATTTATATTTGCCTATGTTTTCTCGGAGTATCGGTAACGCTTCTTTAGATATTAACTGTATTCCGCCGTTCATTATGTCCTGAGAGTACCAACCAAAACAATGTGCTTGTACCCACCATATATCATCTGGTAGTTTTAATTCTTTTATGTGCCTATTAACAATCACATCAGCGTCTACACGAATAAAATCATCTGTAGCTCTACCGTATATTACATCTAACTTATCCGCCAGTGTTGAAGTTTCGTTATAAACAAGTTCTACATCAAACCCCTGTCTTTTAAGCGACCACACGCAAAGGTCGGTTGTTGATTCGCCTATGCTAGTGACAAAGACTTTCATTTTCGTATCTCTACTCCGATAAAAGTTATCGACTTTCCGTACTCAGTACTATTGATTTCAAAGTAATTAGGTTTAAACTCCTTAAAAGTTTTTAGTAGTTCGTCTTTTGTGTATTCGTGTTCGTGGTAGCGACCCTTGTGTTCTGTAGCTTCATCTGTAATTATGATTGCACCTCTCTTTGCTTGCCTAACTATATCTTTTAACCCAATAGGGTGCTTCAAATGCTCAATAGTATTTAAACAAACTACATAATCAAACTCATCATAAATATTTATGATATGGTTTTCTAAATCCAGTAGCGAAGCTCTTATCCCTTTGTCTTTACATATATCAATAGCCGTTTGTTCATTGTCGATTACGATACAGCTATAGCCAGCTTCATTTATCTTACCAGCAACCAACCCGTCGCCACCGCCAACATCTATGGTTCTTCCCTTACAAAACTCCACGCACCTATCAGCACACTTTTTATACCAAGCATATTTTGGGTCATCATACCAATCATAGTGATACGCCCCTTTTTTTAGATATTTATCAAACTTCATTTTGAGAACCTCACTATCCAACCTAAAAACTCATGATCGTAGTTCTTAGCTGCTCTTAATCTTTCAGCTCTGATAAACTGATCTAACATATTGCTTTCCGGTCGTCTCTTAATCATTTCTTGTATAACAAGCCCTGCTTCTTTAGCTAATTTCTTAATACCGCCCTCCATGTAACGGAGTGCATCATCTTCTATCGGTTGATGAGTAGGGTAAAAACTAGGGAACGAAACCCATGCAACACCGTTAGCATCCAATTGTTTTGCAATATTTTTCATAGCCATCATTGGGTCATACACATAATCAAAAACTTCTAAACAAAAAATCATTGCGTAGCTACCCATGCCGGGGAAGAACTTATTGATATCCATTTCTATATCTGGCTTCTGGCTGTCTTTATGGGGTTCTGGCAAATCAGCAATAATATAATTGTCCACATCCCATGTTTTGACTCTGCTTGGTAGTTGTAGTTGGCTGCCCCCAATATCTAAAACACTGTGAGCTTTAACATCTAGTGTTTTTAGCCAGTTTTCCAGCGTCATCCTATAAGAGCTAGACATTGCAAATAATCCTTTCCCATACGTTCTAAACTAAAATACTCTGCCCCAATAGCATAAAAGTTTGAAAGTATCTCAAATGCTCCACCCGTTCTAGTCATGTCGTACTTGTCAGCTACTGTACAACCACAACATAGGGCTTCGATTAAAGTATTGCTGCAAGCGTCATTCCAGAACGTATAAATAAGATAGTCAGAGTTTCGATATAAGTTAGCCAATGTACCCTGATCAGTTATAACACCCCAATATTTAAACTTTTCGTCTTGATAAAAATCAAAGTTATACTCTATCAACTCAGGTGAGTATTGCCCAACTATGTTTAAAAATGCATCGCCATTTCTTGACTCGCTTTCGCTCTGAAATGTATATCTCGCCATTTCCCAATTCTTAGTCTCATCTCTATTGACTCGGCTGTAGATATATTTTGCCGTAGTATCTTCTTGTCGTCCGTTATCGTGAAATATGTCAGTATCGCAACCATTTAAAATAACTACACCATCTTTCTTTAGATAGGGCATAAGCAATTTTTTAGCAAATTCTGATTGATATATGATTAAATCAGCTTGCTCGGCAAATCGTTTCATACGGCTCATACCAGTGTTTCTGTTCCTAGAGTTCCTTACAATATTATCGCAACGCAAAACTATTTTTTTACCATCAGATTGAGCTTGATCTACTTCTTCTTTAGATACCATTGATGGACTTGGAATGAGATATATATCACATTCTTCGTAAGTGCTGTTATGTATTCCAGCTTTGACAGCGTTGCTAATCCATGACCAACCTCCACCCTGACGTTGCTCGTCTGATTTTGCTATATACACTTTCATTTCTTGTCTTTCGTTGGTTGATAAGCTAATATCATTTTCTCGTGGTACTTAATAACATTTTTGCTGGCTTCTATTTGGTTTCGGTGGAATTGTATCTGCAATGCATCGTGTTTTTGAGTTCGGTGATACTTCTTTAGAGATTCCAACAGTTCTTTTTTTGAATTAGCCGACATCTGAAGCGGTGCTAATCCTTGCTTAGTCCAAACCACGGTTATGTTATGTAAAGGCTTATCTAATGTGCTTCGGTGATCAATGGTATAGGTGTAATACGCCTGAGTATCGTTAGCTTTTTTTATAATCTTTTTTAAATACTCGCCTATTTTATCCACGACCCATCTCCTTTATAAACTTTTCAATTTCATCCCAACAGTGATACTTTGTACACTCCCAGCCGTGCATCCACGCTTCAAAGTCCTTGTTCTCTTTTCTAGCTTGCTCTAATAGTTTAAGGCCATAATCGAACCAATTAGTACCTGAGTACTCATCACGCACTGGACAGCCTATATGTACGGCTGTGGGGGCAAAGTAAGGGTTATCTGGTTCGCCAATGTGTCCAACCTGAGTGCTACGCCCATACTCATACCCTGCTTGCTCCACTACTGTACATAACGCATCGTTAGAATAACCTCTGGGATATGCAAACTTAGTTATTGGTTTCTTATATTTCATTTGTAGCATTTTTTTTGATTCTGATATTTCATCAATGGCTTCTTTCAACGGTATTTGCGTCAGGTATCTATGGGATATAGTGTGTGAGCCAATCTCGAAGTTCTCGGCTATCCACTCCTCATCTTTGGGGCTTAGACTATCCCAACCCTTTTGCAAGCTTAACCCATACATATCTACAGGCCAGTAAAAAACTGCCTTGACTCCATATTTTTGACATAGCTTGGCTATTTTAATATCCTCTTTCGATCCATCGTCAACCGACAGTGTTATTTGCATCTCTAGCTCCCACAACTTTTTGTACTGCGTTCATTGCAAGGTGACGCTCATTGTCCTCAACCATACCCTGCAACATTTCTGAACCAGACGCATTAGCAAACGCTCTAACATCTTTGTTATAACATTTACTATTCCAACCTCGATTATGTGCCACAGATCGAGTGTGCATCGGGTCTACTCTACCATCCTCAGACCACGCCTGGTGTACTTGAATAAAATTAGCACCGTATTTATCGCAAACATCTCTAAGCACGTTAGCCCAAGTTACTTTTAACGCTCCGTAAGTATTCTCGGCCATCTTGGTTATCTCGGCTTCGATAGCTGTAACTAGGTGAATACGTATATCAGGGCTCATTTGTTCCCATAGATACTCGGCTGCGGTGCTTCTGGCTGGTTCTTCGCCCCCTACAACTAACAACTGGTGCTGTTTAGGATCTGTGGGGTGCGGATATTTATGCGGTGGCTGGTAGTATGTTCCCTCGCCAATAAGCTCGACAGATACAGCTATGTTCTTGCCTGTTTTTTCTACTAATCTATCAACGGTTCCAGGCTGTAATGCGGATTTAATCAGGATCGTGTCAGCTTCGCACCAGTCAACAATTTCCTGAACTATTGTTGTGTCTAATTCGCCACTTTCAGTGTAGTCAGTAGGAACTGCTATCAGCCCTATATCACAGGAATTAATTGCAGCTCTCCCTGCTTCTATTGAAAAATCTTGCTCTACTCCATCAACTTTTAGCAATTCTTTGGGTTCATCGTATACAGTGCAGCCCTCAAATACTTTTTCGTATGCAGAACCAAGATAACCATAACCAATAATTCCAACTTCTTTAGACATTTTTTAATCTCCTCGACTCCCATATTTTTTTATGTATATTGTCATAACTGTGATGGCATTTAACGCACAACCTAAGCCAATCGCTCGTATCTCTTTTGTACTCTTGTGATTTATTAGCCCAATGTATCTTACGAGGATTATCAGATTTGAAACCGCAATACTCACATTTCATTGGTTTGCCCAACTGTCGCCTTACCCAAGAATGTAGTGCAGTATAGCCAACATCGTCTTTCCAGTTAGGGTGTTCCTTTCCGACTAAGACAGCGTATTTGCTAACGCACTCTTTTGAGCAATATTTGCCTCTGTTCGCATTTACTATATTTTGCGAAGTTTTATATTTAGTTCCACACTTACACACTTTTTCTATCCATCTCGTTGCGTCTTTTCTTGCTTTGTAGCCTATGTGCTTTTCGCCACGCCTAGACAGATGTTGGCAAGTTGTGCTACAAAACTTTGCAGTGTTCCACTGCTTAGCAGAATACCCTTTAGGCTTTTCCATCGTTGCATGACATAGATTGCAGTTTTTCACTCAAATCCCCTTAAAAACCTTAAAGTCAGGTTCAACCGTGAAGTAAAACCTGACTTGAAAACTTCTAAACTATTCACGGTTGATTTATACATACTTTATTTATACGCTCATGTTTAATCTTTGTCCAATAGATATTTGTTTAGTTGTGGATAAACAACGCTTAACTCCTCTAGACTCTTGCTTCCCTTGATTGCGTTACACCATGAACATGAAGCCTTAATATTAGTAACATCAAAAACTCTGTGTGGTGATCTAACCTTTGCTTCAACGTGTTCTAACGTGAGCATACCTTTAGTTAATTTGACAGGACAGTACTCGCTGATCTGCAAGTAGCACTCCCAGCGATCAAACTGGTCTGGTGGGTTTGTCTTATACCATTTCTTTCTGAGTAGGTTATTCTTCTGGGCTTTTTTGTCTGATACTCTTTTGATTTTAGCTTTTGGTTTATGCCTGAAACAAAGTTTAGAATATGATCTCTTGCCACACTTGTTGCAGGTCTGTGCCATTACTCACCCCTCTAACTCCTCTCACTATCTGTTATTTTCATTTGATTTCTCGTTCTAAATCATAGGATATTTTAGCACCACACTTACATTTTCTCTGTTTAATAATATCTGTTGCTGTTTTCTTGCCAGAGTTAAGTAGAACCTTTTTAGTCAGTTCTTCTTTGAACTCATGAATATGCCCCTCTTTTTTAACTATCATTCTCTAACTCCTCTAAACGGTCTAAAACTTGCTTTGCTGTCATATCTATTCCGCATAATTTTAGTGGGTCTGTCTTTCGGGGCTGTGAATAATAGGCGTTTCGTTTTAACTCCTCAACCCTACCTTTCTTAACTTCTCTTTGGATTAGAGCTAAGATTTCTTTGGTGGCTTTTTTTATTTCCTCTGGGTCTGATTGCCAAAACTTCCTACCCTGAAAATCAGTTCTAACTAACAACGCTTCAAACTTTTGGCTTACTATGTTCGCTATCTCACTCTCTATACTATTCTTGTTAGGCATTATTTATTCTCCCCTTTGATATTACTTTTAGTGTTCTTAACTCTTTGTTCCAGTGTCCATATTGGATGCCAACAAAGTAGCTTCATAATCAGCCACATTCTCCAAGCCTTTGGTGCCCCTGTGAGTAGAGTATTATTTAGGTTGTAGTTGAAGTTCTGTAACAGATAATCTTTTTTCAGAATAATAACCATATTACTTAGGTCTATAACTGGTAGCTCTTGGTTGTCGCTAATTCTCATCCTTAAACCCTCCTCTGATATTCTGTTCCATTTGGTCTACTGCAAAATTAAAGCCACCGTATCTGTAAAATCTGCACCTACTTTCGTCATTTAGTGTGCTTTGTGATAGCTGGTCTTTCTTCTCTGGCAACATACCTAGCATAATCTCTTGAAGAGTGGCTTCGGCTTTGTCTATTCGCCCGTCCATTTCAGAGTCGTGTAATACTAGGGTGCGGTAGTTTCTTATTGAATCCTCTGGCGTTTCATCATCAGTATTTGGGGCTAGCAGTTCTTCTAGCTCCTGCCGTACCCCCTTAGTATCTTTCATAACTCTATCTATGCCTCCTATTTGGTTTACTCTTGCCCGTATGCTTAGGGTCTCTAATCTTTTTTCTTTGTTCTTTGCGAGTAGAAGCTGGCTTGCTTAGTTTATCGTTTCGCTTCTTCGTGTTAGGGTGCTCGTCCTGTCCACGCTTACCTGCTTTGCGATTTCTCCAGTACCGTACCTTATCAAAAACGCTACTCACCTCACACCTCCTTTATTTAATTTGTTCATAGTAAGTACCTTTCATCTAAGTACAAGCCTTAACTGCATCATACATTTCATCTGGTGTTATGCCTTTTTGGGCTTCAATGGTTATGTCAAAAAACTCGTTATTGGTTAAGTTATTATCTAACCAATCGTATGTGCATTGGCAATAACTTGTGTTAGTTCCGTCATCACACGACTGCATAAAAATACCCTCAGCACCAGCAATGTAGTCGTTATATTTATCTGATTTTAGAGTTATCTGTGTATCTTTTTTAGGCTCGACAGCCTCTACCGCAGCCTTAGTGTCTACTTTTAATCCAGTATGCGAATCAACACCAGCGTTATAGATTGCTACTCCAAACCCTATTAATACTAGACTCGCCACCACTACGGCACTCACTATGATTGTTGTTTGCTTGTTCATTTTTTTGCCTTTCCTCTTTTACTTATTGTTTCAAGCCGAAGCTTTTTTATAGTTGAACCTTTTTTCTTTGCTTCTATATACTCCTTAAATGTTATGTTATTTCTACCCCAGTTGGTTAAGCATATTGTTGGATTGATGGCCTCGTTTAATGCAACGTCCTTAGGGAATCCAAGCTTCAGTCGTTTAACTACTCTCTCCGCAATTATTGTGTTTGGCACGGGTAAGTATCTAACACCTAACCTTTTACTATCTACTATCCACCCCCTTTTCTCTGAGTAGTGGTAATTTTTTGCATTGTCCGCTCTGTCCGAGTTTAGTGAGTTGACTGACTGAGATACGATCCTAAGGTTATCTTTCTGGTTGTTCAGTTTATTCCTGTCAATATGATCTATCACCACTTTTTTCTTTATCGGGCCGACTATTAGTTTGTGCATCTTCAAGTGTTTAACTGGTGAATCCGTAATAGCGTAACCCGTATCTGAGACATACCATCTCAAACGGTTTAACAACGGATAGTCCTCATCATCCACTAAAGTTTTTTGGTTTGCATTAGACAATAGTATTTTCTTCATGTAATTATTATACCACACTATTGTTAGAGGGGCGACGTTTTGACTTTCTTCCCCCAAGTGTTCCTGCGAGACTTCTTTGTTTACGAGTCATCATCGCAAACCCTTTAGGTACTTTTGCTCTGCCACCGATTGCTGCGATTCTTCGATAAAAGTCCTCGCCATACCGTTCTTTGTTTGTTACGCTGGCTTTTTTGCCGCCAGTCTTTGTTCCTGCCATTACTTCCTCTTTCCTGCGGTACTGACCGCTATTGTTAATATTATAAACCCGATCACGACAGCTAATAGGCTTTCAAACTTCATATTAGCGTGTGCATAGAATCCGCTTATCCATACACTGATTAAAAACAGCACTACTCCATAAACCATTTTGGTACTCCTAAAATGTTTAATAATATTGGTAGAACTTTGTCTAAGTTTAAGAAAACCCATATCAGTAAAATGTTCCCAACGATTAATCCAACTATTATCCAGTCTGTAGTCTTTAGTCGGGATAATCTTCCGCCTTTTTTTGTTCTCTGTGGTGTATTCGTAGTCCACGTTACCCTCTCTTTTTTATTTGCCATTTTTACTCCAATACTTTAACTCTGCTTCTTTTCTTACTTTTACTGCCTCACCTATTTCTTTAAATCTACCGAGAAACATGTACTTTTGTTT
>OFSE01000253.1_pt1 | contig 17858 bp, 20 predicted proteins | sample 1543261 | NCBI WGS metagenome assembly OFSE01 (sample SAMN07774225, study PRJEB24372) | wastewater metagenome | isolation source: Exp Tend VB 50WW | collected 2016-02 | reverse complement strand
ATCTAGCGTCAGATCTGAAAAAGATATCGCCAGATCTGAAGATCACTGTCACAAAAGCTGGCAGCGAGCTGTGGTGCCCAGAGTCTGAGTCGTGTGATGCAGTGTTTACGTCGCCACCGTTCTTTGACAGAGAGAAGTATTTTGACGAACCTGGACAGTGCTGGAGAGATCACCCGACGATAGAGACGTGGGTGAAGGGATATGTCGTCCCGACGCTCATGAGCGCTGAGCGAGTCTTAAAAATCGGTGGGAAACTTGCGCTGCACCTACCGTTAGATCTAGTCGATGTTTTTGCAGATAACGTCAGAGAAAATTGTGTCTCTATGAGACGCACGCCTGAGCGTGACAGCGAACTAAAGATGCACGCAGATCACTTTTCTCGCGCTCTCGGGAAGACGAACAGCAGAAGAGAGATCATAATCACATGGGAGAAATTTATGTGATTTTATGATAAATCAGATTGTTTGATATTTAATCTATGGAGAAATTTATGAAAATCTCACCAAGACAACTGACAACATTGATCAAAGAAGCATCGTTTCAAACGCGCTTTGATGATATGACAGACCAAGAACTTAATGATCTGATCAGAAATGCGCAAAATGCATTGAAAGATCGTGTGAAAGCAACAAAACTTGCAAATCTCGGTGACATCACGCAGATGAAAGAGACAATCATGAATGTTGCGATTGGCGATAAAGAATATGATGAAGATGTCATGGAAACGATCTTTGATTTTCTTTTAAAGAAAAATCCAAAAGCATCAAAACTTGTCAACAGCATAGATGATCTCAGTGGCGCTATGAGTAACGCTGCGTATGAGCTTCGGACTATGGATGATGAAGATCCTGAATATGGTCGCATAGAAAGACAACAAGAAAAAGATATTCTAAAATTAGAAAAAATGCTTGCAAGACTTGAATAGATCGTTTCTAACGACTGATAGCGCTGAACAAGTCAAATAATTTGTTTAGAACTCTAATCAGATTTATTTGATATTTAATGTTATGAAAATCTCACCAAGACAACTAACGTCTTTAATCAGAAAAGTTGTTTCATCAGCCGTTCACGCGAAACGCGAGTCAGACATCATTGCAAAAGCTGATGACATGATGACTAGCGCGTGGAACAGTGACGCTGATGAGCTGCATTTCAGATCTCACTTAGAGATGATTGCTAAGTCGATCAAGTCAAACTCCGCGACTGTTACTTCGATAATTGATAACATCATCAATAAAATGCGCGATTGTTCACACATCGATGCCGATTTAAGAAACGCTATTGATGATGAACTTGAACAAGAATATATCGATCAATTGAATGATGAATTCGCGCGCAAGCAGATCAGCGTGTACAAACTGATCAGACGCTTCTTCAGATTAGTCGAGACTCTGAGTCAGTGATCTGATGTCAGATTCAAAGTCAGCTGTGCTTCTTAAGCAACTGATTCGTGAAATCGTTTCAACTCATGACGATCAAAGTCATCATGAGCGTGTCTGCGAAGACAGCGTTGACGAGATGTCTGGTGGCGTAGCCGGCGCTGCACCATACAGCGATCTTGATGACAAAGTCATAGAGATCGAAGACTGACTCGTCAAACATCGATCAAAATCAAACAAACGCAAGATGATCTCACTGTAAAAGCAAACATGCGATCTGTATCATAGATGTCATGAAAACATTTCCAGACAAGCACACATATAAGACGACAATCACGTCTAAATTGCGAGAACAGATAGCATCATTTGGTGGTGAAAATAAGAATTATCTTGAGTTGGGTTGTGATGTGGGATACACTACTGTGTCTGTGTCTGAGCATTTTAAGCGGTGCTGTGGCATTGACATAGATGAGCAGCGAATCGCGACAGCTAAGAATAACGCAGTGAGCAATTGCGAATTTTTCACTGGCACAGCTAGATCAGTTCAAAAAGATCGATGGGACGTCATTCTGATAGACGCAGATCATTCATATGACAGCGTGTCAGATGACTTCGCAGTCATTAAAAGCAAGCTCACACCAGGTCTTTCGATCATCATCTTTCATGATTATGGTCTTGTCTCTGCTGGAGTCAAGAGATTTGTGACAGAGTTAGAAAACTCTGGTGCTGAGATAAAGTTTATCGGTGAATCAGATTCGTGGAACCCACTCGGCGGAGCTGTTTCTGGTCACGAAGCAGCGATGATGATTTTAGAAATAACATGACGTTATGTCTCAATGCACAGATAAATAATGTTTGAACGCGCAGATTTATAAATGATCTGCATTGTAAATTTTGAGGGATAACTTTGGGAACAACTACTAGAATTACTCAAGCTGGTGCAGTTTCAGAACCTTCGACGCAATCTTCGTTTGTTGTTGAAGTTCCGCAGCGAGTGCTTGTTGGCGCAGCTCCGTTCAGCACAAACACAGCGAGCGCATACACAGCCACAACGCCGGGATTTTATTGGGTCACAGGCGCTGCAGGCTCAGGGTCAATGTTCACAGTTCCAAATCCAGCGCTGTATCCTGACGCTGTGTTGTCTGTGTCAGAGATCGGCACTAATCAAGTTCTTCTGTCTGGCGCGTATGCTGGCAAGACATTCGTTCTCGCTAACGGCACGACTCGCGGCAGCGTCGCGATCATCCCAACAGCTGGCGCTGCATCATTCAGATCGAGCGGTGTGTCTTGGTGCTTGAGCACATCGTCTGGTTCGATTGCAGTTTACACCTAAGAAGACTTCTATTCAAGATAAGACACGCTGCTATTTACAAGCAGCATGTTGAATGACGCATCTAGAAGACGCAAGACATATCCGTTTTTACGACCGCAGCACATAGATGTGCCGCTCGTCGCGACTAGTGGTGCATATGGTTTTATCGCGTCTGGCACGACCAATCTCTTTCAAAGATCTGTTTTAAGCTTTACTCCTAGATTCACAGTAACAGATGACACTGTGAATCGGCTAACAAGCGTTGAGCTTGCTACTGTTGTGTCAGCTAGCACGTGCACTGTCGCGACTGTAGATCAGTATGGGCGCGTGACATCTGGCTCTACAGTGTCAATGACACCCGGAAATTATGCGTTTGTGAAAGTCGACCAGTATGGTCAAGTGATCTCTGGCTCTACGACGATCCCAACAACTCTGTTTCCAGCGGGATCGACAGTTTCTGTAGTCTCTGGTGGAACTGGCAAGACATCTTGGACACAGTATTCGATCCCAGTAGCGACTAGCACTACAGCGATCGGCGAGATTTCTACTGGATCAGTTGGTCAGATTCTGACGAGCAATGGCTCTGGTTCTGCTCCTTCGATGCAAAACGTTGTGACAAGCAACACAGGAAGCGCAGAATTATCACCGAGCAGCTATAACGTGACGACCACGTTTGCTAACGTTGGTCTGACTGCTGCTCTTCCATCAGCCGGCACGTGGAGAGTCGTAGCTGAAATAAGAGCGCAGCTACAGGTGACAGTGTCGACTGGCAACATAACTGTGAGATTTCACAATGGCACTTCTGCTATCACAAACACAGAAAGAATCAGTTCCTATTCAGCTTCATCAGTGATTGCAGGCGCTACGATACCGATAACAGCAGACATCACAGTAACGGCTGCGACGAACATAAACGTTCAAGCAATGGTTCCAGCTGGTCCGACTTATGCGTCAGCAACGATCGTTTCAGACGGCAGTGGCAGAAGCATGATCTTTTGGATGAAGATTCGCTGATGATTTGCATAATCACACGGAGACAGATTGACTAATTTTGCTTCTACATCAAGCCCGACGCCGTTTGGCATCTTTGACGCTGACACTCAGTTTCAAGCAGAAGCTGATAACATAGTTGTCTTTGTCAAGCGTAAGCTCGGTGATGACGTGCTCAGCGTTGAGCTGACAAAGAAGCAGATCTGGGCTTGCTTTGAAGAAGCAGTTTTAGAATACTCGCGTCTGATCAATGAATCACGCATCAAGTCTGAGCTTGTTGTCGTGTTGGGCACTCCGACTGGTTCTAACGGCAGCGTAGATCTGTCAACGACTTATGTCAGAAACACGCTCGATTTTCTTGGCAGGATGTCAGAAGCATACTCTGCTGCTGGTGGTTATGGCGGTTCGTACAATCTGAAGCTGGGCTATTTTGATCTTGTCACTGGCAAGCAAGATTACGACATCTATTCAGAGCTCATGTCAGCAGATGTGAGTGGCAGCTTGCTGATCGAGACTCTGCCGTCAGGTTCTCGTGGCAAGCTGCGCGTCATGGACGTCATGCACTTTGAACCGCTCGCTGCTCAGCAGTTTCTGCTCAACGCAAGCAACGTCACAAACTTTTTAGCGACAAATTTTAACTATGAATCATATGTGAACAGCACTGTGTTCTACGTGCTGCCAGTGTTTGAAGACGTGCTGCGCAGAGGCATGCTAGAAGAAGCTTTCAGAGTGCGGCGCTCTCAGTACAGCTATGAGATCACTGGCACAAAATTGCGCATCTATCCGATGCCAAACAATTCATACATGACTGGGCATCTCTACATAAGAGTAGCGCCGCCGTCAGATCCGACGAAGCCTTCATATGTGTCAGGATCTTACAACGACGATTCTATGGGTGGTGTAACTGGTCCGTCAAACGCTCCATACGGAAATCTGCGCTACAAAGACATAAACTCTCCAGGTCGACAGTGGATCAGAGATTACTGCTTCGCTCTGTGCAGAGAGCTTCTCGGTCTGATCAGATCAAAATTTGAATCGATCCCGATACCAAATTCTGAGGTGAGACTTAACGGAGACGCGCTTGTCACGCAAGCTCGCGAAGACAAAGAGAAACTGATCACTCAGATGCTAGAGTTTCTCAGTTCGCTGACTCGTGACAAGCTCGCTGAAATTCAAGCGCAGCTAGCTGAGAACATGGCGAAGCAGCTGAAATACATTCCGATACCAAAGATGATATGGATTGGGTGATCGATGGCTAGACTGTTTGTCACTCCGCGAGAGTATGATTTTTTCAGCGACATAACAAAAGAACTGATCAAAGACGTCAATGATCAGACGATATTTTATTATGCGATATCTGAGTCACGCACAAGCGCTTCAGACGTCTATGGTGAAGCTGTAAAAAAAGTCTTTGACGATCCGATCGAGATAGAAGTTCTATCTGACGCTCCGCAGTGGGAGACGAACAACGATCTGTTCAGTCTTGACAGCGTCGCAAAGATACAGGTGTATGTGCAGCACAAAGATCTCGTTGACAAAAACATCTCACTAAAAGCTGGCGATTTTTTCTCTAGAGGCAAAGTGTTTTATGAGATCACGAGCGTCAATCTGATCAAACCGATGTATGGTCAGATCGAGCACCCAGACGGGTACGTGATTAACGGCATTCGCGCTCGATCTACGCTCATCGATCAGAGAGTCGTGCACGGTCCGACGAGTCAAGAGCACTCAGATCCGAACGCTGAGCAGAAACTGTTTGTTCAGCAGCGCGGTTACTCAGAGAACATCTTGGGTGAGACTAACGACTCGCGCGCTCTGCAGCAGAACGGCGTGCTTGACAGACCGCTAACTGGTCAGAGACAGATCTCTTCAAAGGGAACAGTTTCTGGCGCTGCGCAAAGTTTTTATGATGAGTGATAAATCATGACAGTCACTAGACAGCAGACAGGCGCAGCGGGCGGATATAACGGAGCAGTCGCTACTGGAAAGATACCTGCGTGCACTATCGAAGACGTAGACACAGCTGTTCACCGCGCCTTCACGAGTGACTTCGGACTCACAGTCACTGACACCACTGGCACCACTAACGCGAGGGTCATCTTTGCAGCTGGAGAGCGCTGGAACCAGGTCAAAAAGGGAACTGGTCTGCGTGATTCTAACGGGTCTCTGATATTGCCGCTGATCGCTATAGTCAGGACTGGTGTCAGTCAAGACATGAATGAAGACGTCTGCGGCCGCGGGATAAACCAGCACACAGGCAAGCTTGTCATCAAGCGATCGCTGTCTAAAGATCGTGACGCTTCTTATCAGCGTCTAATCAACAGAGCTGCGAAAAATAATCAGCTGTGGCGCTCGCCGCGCACAGCAGCGCAACTGACGCGAAAAGAGACTAGCGATCTTGTGTCAATAGACAGAAACGTCGCTGCAGGCGGGCTCATGCGCGGTGATGTCACGCGATCCATTCACGAGATCACGACGATCCCAGCGCCGCAGTTTGTGACGATAAAATACGACATAAAGATCTGGACTGCGTACACTGTTCACATGAATCAGCTAGTCGAGCGCATGATCGCAAATTATCTGCCGCTTGACAGAGCGTATAAACTTACGTCTCCAAAAGGCTATTGGTTTGTGGCGTATGTTGAGGGCGACGGGATCACAAATGAGTCAAACGCAGACTCTGTCGGCGATGATGAGAGACTGATAAAGAGCAGCATGCAGATAAGAGTGCCAACGTATCTGATCGCTCCAGATCTTCCTGGTGCGCCGCAGTCAGTCAGATCTGTTCTGTCGTCACCAGACGTCATGTTTGAAGTGCCAGAAGTTCACGAGAATTCAGACAGCACTGTCGCTGCGCCGTTTTTAGGATCAGACGATCCGACACTTCCGCTCAGCGTCGCTCAGACTAGACGGCAAGACAAGCGCGAAACTTTTGAGGGACGCGTTGGAAAGACGTGGCAGAGAGACCCTGCGCTCTATCGCTATAAGCGAGGAGAAAAATTGCCGCGATATAATCGTGATCGAAAGATCACGATAGCAAAAATTGACGATCGGTACGTCAGGTCGAGGTCAGTCAACTCTGCAGTCGGCGAGACAGCTTATGATGGTTTGTCGATCTCTGACTTTGAACTAGCGGTGAGCTAATCGTTGAGATTTACATATCTATTTTGAGATTCGGAGAGTAATCTTTTGGAAAAGACATACAAAGCAGCAAACTTTTACAGCACAGAGACAGATCTCTCTGTAGTCACACCAGCTGGTCCGTCTGGAACGCCAGCTGTACTGATCGGCGCGTCTGTTCGCGGACCTGCGTACGTCCCAGTCACTGTCGCTAACAGCGACGATTTTGTGAGCAGATTTGGTGACTTGAATAAGAAGTATCCCGCGACTTTCGCAGCTAGAGAGTATCTGAAAAACTCTTCAGCTCTGACGTTTATCAGACTGCTCGGCGCTGGCGCGAACTCTTCAGCGACTGACATCGCGACGACTCAGACGACAGATCGAGTCAGAAACGCTGGTTTCAAGCTTGAGGGCGTGACAGCTCCAAACGACGGTTACAGTCGTCACGCTGGCTGCGTGCAGTTTCTAGTAGCTCAACACACGTTGCAAGCTGCAGAAGCGGCAGACTATCCTCTGTTCACGCGCTGCGCGTCATTCACGACATCTTCTGGCACAGTCAATCTTGTGAGAGCTATGATCTTCACTGCTTCTGGCAGCAGAGTCATGGTTCTTGACGGCGATGAATCTGTGTCATCAGCGTTCTCAGCGTACCCAGATGACGTGTGTCTTGTCAAGACTGGCTCGTTTAAGTTGATCATTTCTAGCTCAGACGGCGCAAATTTCGGATCTGCAGACGGCATGGCGGGACTGCGCGTCTACAGCGCATCACTCGATCCGACATCACAGAACTATGTCGGAAAGTTGCTAAACACAAATCCAGCGAAGTTCTCTACTGAGCAGCACGTCTTGTGGGCTGATTTCGCTGTTGACGCTGAGTTAGCTTCTGCTTCTACTGTTGGCGTCGTCTCTGGTTCTGCTAACACTGCTGCAAACGCTGCAGAAGCTTCGTTGTCATTTCGAAGAGCTTTTGGCGCGTTTGACACGAGATTCAAGACTCCGTCGACGACCTGGTTCGTCTCACAGCCATTCGGTGGCGTAGAGTATGATCTCTTCAAGATCGAGTCTGTTGATGACGGCGCTAACGCAAACACAGCGTACAAGATCACGATCAGAGATTTGCAAGCTTCAACTGATGATTCAAATCCCTTTGGATTTTTCATGATCCAAGTCAGGACGTGGGATGACACTGACGCAGATCCACGCGTGTTAGAGCAGTTTTCAAGATGTTCGCTAGATCCGACTTCAGATCGATACGTTGCTAAACTGATCGGTGATCGAAAAGTGAGCATGAATTTTGACTCGACTCTGTCTTCAGAGCGCCGACTAGCAGTGTCTGGCAAGTATGAAAACGTTTCGCAGCGCATCAGGATCGTGATGAGTGACGCTGTTGAGTCTGGTGTGATCCCGAAAAAATCTCTGCCGTTTGGGTTCAGAGGCGTCAGCGTCCTGAAGACAACAGACTCGCTGTCTGACTCGTCACCAAGCTCTGCAGCGAAAAGAATCACAGGCTATCTCAGTTCTTCAGTCGGCGCCGCTTTATCAGGCTCTATCGTGCCGCCGATCCCGTTCAGGCACAAGATCACTCGCGGCCTCGCTCCGACTTCACCTGCGTGGCTCGGTCAGCCAGCAGCGACAGAGACTGTCCTGCCTCTGCTGACTTGGGGCGTGAAATTTGAGAGAAACAACTCTCCGTATAACGTTAACATCACGTCAGAACCCAACAAGATGATCGAAGCTGTGACAAGATTCATGGGTATCTCTAAGCTTGACGTTCTTGTCACTGGCTCTGGCGCTGATCAGTTCTGCAACAACAAGTTTACGCTAGCTAATGTAGCTTTGTCAAACAGCGCGATTGCTGACGTCACAGCTTCAGCTGACGTTCACATGCTTGAAGCAGCTTACTGGCGCGACGCAAAAACAGATCCGACAGATCTACGCATCACAGATCCGACGCTGGGAAAGCGAATCACTCTTGGCACTCTGCTGACGACAGCTACTGCTCAACTGTTTAACAGATTTTCAAATTTTGCAAAATTTACGACGATGTTGGTCGGCGGGTTTGACGGTCTGAACGTGATGGACACAGAAGAAGCTGTGATGAGTGATAAAGCGTCATCATTTGACGCTGGCGGTGGCGCATCATCTGGTTACATTCCGACTGGTTTCTCTGCTTCACAGGCTGGCTCTGGCACGACTAACGGCGTCGTTGTCTCAATGAGATATGCGATCGATATCGCGACAGACCCTGTCTCAGTTGACGCAAACGTTCTGGCGATCCCTGGCATAAGAGAACCGTATGTCATCGATTACGCAGCGCAAAACGCGAAGACAAACACTGCTCTGTTTTGCGTGTTTGACATCCCTGCGTACGCCAGCGACGGAACGCGCCTGTATGCATCTTCTACACAAAGACAGAGCGTTGATAAGACTTCTTCAATGTTCGCGTCAAGAGCGATCGACAACAGCTACGCAGCTGCATATTTCCCAGACGTCTTTGTGAAAGATGATCTTGACATCGCGTCACGCGTTCCAGCCACTGTCGCAGTGCTTGGCGTGTTAGCGACAAATGACAAAGTAGCGTTCCCGTGGTTTGCGCCAGCTGGTTACAACAGAGCAGCTCTTCCGATGATCACGAACTCTGCAATCAGGATGTCAGAGACTGATCGCGACAAGCTGAGTGATGTCAGGATCAATCCGATCTCGCGATCACCAGACCTCGGTTGGGCGATCACTGGTCAGAAAACTCTTCAGATGAAGAGATCGTCACTTGATCGCGTAAACGTGCGCAGGATGCTTGTTGAAGTGAAGCGCCAAGTCGTCAAAGCTGCGCTGTCAGTGATGTTTGAGCAGAATGACGTTGAGACGCGCGCAAGACTGAAGAAGACGATTGAAGAAAAACTCGGTTTCGTCAAAGCGCAGTCAGGTATCGAAAACTTCATCGTCAAGATCGATGAGACAAATAACACGCAAGACGACGTTGATCTTAACAAGATGAACTGCGCTATCGCAGTCGTCCCGACAAGATCTATTGAATACGTCGTGATCGACTTCGTGGTCACTCGCAGCGGCGTGACATTTGTATAGTTATCAAAGGTGATATATATGAAAATTTCTATGTTACAATTTAAGCGTATGCTTAAAGAAACAGTCTCAGAAGAGATAACACATCGCAATCTAGCTGATGGGTTTTCTAAGCACATAAGACATACTGTGAATATGTGTGCTGATCAAATCATGTCAAAAATGGCAGATATTGCATCAGAATTTGAAAATGATCAAGAGTATGGAGAATATGTGTTTGAATTTGATTTTAGAGACAATGAGAATCTTCATAAAAAACTTGTTGTTGGTATGAATAAATTGATTGACGGTCTCGCAGATGAACTTATTGAAAATGCTATGTCAGCGAAAGAAACAGAATCATCGAGTGCTGAAACATTTCAAACAAATGTCTTCAATAAGACGTACGCTGCGAAACAAAAATATCGCGCATCACGCAAATATGATGCTTAACAAATCAATTGTTGATTAATTTGAAAGTGAATAAATAAATGGCGACAATGAAATTTGGTGGGCCGCGCGTCTCTACACGTGAATTTGACAACACAGGCGCTGCGCGCAGATCTCCAATCGGCGTCCCAGCAGGGATCATCGGAACAGCGACTTCAGGGCCAGCGTTTGTGCCAGTGACAGTCGCAGACAAAGACGAGCTGTTTAGCATCTTTGGCCCGACTGACGGAAAGAAAGCTGGACCGCTAGCAGCTTATCAGTGGCTTAGCACGGCGAAAGCTCTGACTTATCTCAGAGTCCTTGGCGCTGGATCTGGTCTACAGAGAGACACGTCTACGAAACCTGGACGCGTCGTTGCAGCTGGTTATGTCGTTGGTGAGAATCAACCGAGCGGTTCAGCTGCAGAGCTGAGCGCGAATCCATATGCAAACGCAAATGGCGCTGCTGGCAGAACTCTGTTTCTTGGATGCTTCATGTCAGAGTCTGCTGGCTCAACCGTGTTTAGCGCTGCAGGCTTACAAGGTGCTGGATCTGTAACTCCAGGATCTAACACTGCAGTCCCGATCTTGCGTGGTGTTTTGTTCGCTGCGTCGGGTGTCATCCCTAGACTGTCTTCTTCAGCTGAGGGTGTGAACGGGCAGCCTCTAGCAGATTTCATCGCAGCACCGTCAACTGCTACGGGTTCTGGTGTTGGAGCTGTTGTGCTCAGTGACGCTGGAACTGTGAAGCAAGAATTCGTCATGCTCCTCAACGGACACAAGGGCGCTGACGCTCGCTATCCAAACGTTCTGACTGCGTCATTTGACATGCTTGCTCCAAATTATTTTGCGAGCGTGTTTAACACAGATCCGCTAAAGCTGCAGCAAGCTGGTCACTATCTGTACGCGCACTGGGACGTGCACCCATCGCTAGCTGTCGTCAATGGTGCAGGTCTGCTTTACGCTACGTCTGGCGCGAATGCAACGCTGACTGCTAGAACTGGCGCAGAGAACTCAGCTTTCTTGCTGACGTCTTCTATCGGCAGAGACACTGGCACGTCAACGATACCTGACTATGAAAACTGGGAAGACAGATTCAGTTATGCTCACACGCCCTGGATCACGTCTCAACGTCTCGGTGGCTCAACTAGAGATCTGTTTAGATTTCACGCTCGATCAGCTGGCGTTAGCAATCAGCCGCTGAAGATCTCAATTGAGAATATCGCTCTGTCAACTGACACAGCGAACAGATATTGCTCGTTTGATGTCGTCGTTCGTGATTTCTTTGATCGCGATTCCGAACCTGTTGTCATCGAGCAGTTCAGAGGCGTGAACATCGATCCGACTTCAGAGAGATATATCTCACGCATAATCGGCGACAAGAACAAGTTCTATGATTTTGATGCAGCGCTCGTAGATCAGAGAATCGTCGAAGACGGCTCTTATGATAACGTCTCAGCTAAGATCAGAGTTGAAGTGTCAGCAGCTGTCGATGATGGTTCTATCGATCCGTCAGCTGTCCCGTTTGGTTTCAGAGGTCCAGATCACGTTGTGACGTCTGGCTCTGCTCCGATGCAGAGCGTCAGCACAACACAGCTGTCTGCTGCTGGAAACATCAAGAGAGTTGTTGAACCGCCGCTACCTTACAGGAGATCGATCACAGTCGGATCTGGTTCTAGAGCGCAAGTTGATTCGACTCTTTATTGGGGTGTCCAGTTTGAGCACGTCGCAGATCTGACAAACATGAATGCGTCACTTCTAAAGAATGACACAGTCTCAGCGTACGCTCTGCACTTCCCGACGCACATGACATCGTATCTGAACTTTAGCGTCGGATCAGAGACAGTCGGTGACATTGACACAGCTGAAAACGGCATCATTGACGCCGACAGATTCTGTCATAACGCATTCTCGCTCAGCAACATCAAAGTCGTGACGGGTTCAAACGCTCTTGCTGACTCTGACTCTTGGATCAACGCAGTCTATGTCAGAAATGGCGCGATCAGCGCTGATGATTCTGCTAAGACTCGCGCTCTGACACCAGACGACATCACAAACGCAAACAGAAGATTTGTGAAGTTCACAACGATCTTGCAGGGCGGTTTTGATGGTGTGAACACGTTTAACGCAGACGAGTCAAACATCACAGATGACGCTGTCAAAGCTGACATCGCGTCAACTCTGCGTGGGACGACGTCTGGCCCGTCAGTCGTTTCGTACACAAAAGCTATAGGTGTGATCAAAAACACTCTAGAAGCTGACGTCCAAGTCGTGGCGATCCCTGGCATCAGGCAGCCGACAGTGATTGACACAGCGATCAGCGCTGTTGAAGACAGAGTCGACGCTCTGTTGCTTGTCGATCCAGTCTTGTATGATTCAACAGACACAGTCGTGAGCGCGGCGTCATCGACGCCTCCGAGCCCTGTGTTCACAGCGCAAGAGTTTGTCGCAAGATCGCTGAACACAAGCTTCGCAGCCGCGTATTTCCCAGATGTCATAATGCGCGATCCGACAACGAAGACAAACGTTGTCGCTCCTGGCACTGTCGCAGCTCTCGCAGCGATCTCGCTAAATGACTCGATCGGTAAGCAGTGGCTCGCGCCAGCTGGTCTGACTCGTGGTGCCGTGATCGACGGCGTAGAACCAAGAGTGATCTTGTCGCAAGAGCAGATCAACACTCTGTATGACGCAGCTCTGAACCCGATCATCTCGTTCGCTAGCCCAGAATCTGGCGGCATCTCACGAAGAAGCGGAGCGGTTGTGTGGGGTCAGAAGACTATGTACGCTCGCGCAAATTCAGCTCTTGACAGGATCAACGTGAGACGACTCCTGATCACGATCAGACGAATCGTAAGAAAAGCTGTCATGTCAATACTGTTTGAACCGAATCGCGAGTCAACGCTCGCGAAGTTCACGTCAGTCGTGAATCCGCAGCTGCAGCAGATCCAGAAAGAGCGCGGACTCAACGGCTATCGCGTCATCGTTGACTCTACGACTACGACTCAAGCAGACATTGAGAACAACACTGTGCGCGGCAAGATCTTGTTAGCACCAGTGAAATCTACAGAATTTGTGTCTCTTGATTTCACTGTGACAAATAATGGAATCAAGTGATCTTAAATTTAAGATTTCATAATCTGCGTTAAGCTAAAGAGAAACAATTCACATGAATGAAATGAAACTTAAGCAGATCATCGCAGAAGAGCTGAATATCGCTCGTCTCAGTGAAACTCGCGGGCCAGTTGAAGAACCAGCTGCGCCACATGAGCGCGTCAAAAACGTGCACATTGACAGAAGTCTTGGATATTTTATCGCAGATTATCTGAAGAAGCGCATGAAAGAGCGACGCTTCAGAGAAGCTATCGTCAACAGGATGGCTGACAGAGACGATCTGTACACACCAGGAAATCGCAGCGGGCTGACGAAAGACATTGTCACTCGCACGATGAACGTCGTGATAGAAGAGATCAAGACTGATCTTGAAGAGATGATCGAAGACATCATCAAGCAGCTGATGATCAAATGGAGACTGTGGTGAAATCAGCTGCTTGATTTAACAGTGTGTCTCTAGAGTGATCACGTTGACACTGATATTGGTCTATCAAGCAGTCTAGACGGCAGTCACAGTGATGATTCTGTGGGCTGTTAAACGATATTAATATCTGATAAATGCATGTCATGAAAGTCTATCGATCACGCAGTGATATCTAATCTAGAGCAGAGGCAATAAATTTGATGACAAGAAACAGATTAAGAACGTTGATCAGAGAAGTGCTAGAGTCAGAGACTGCTGACGTTACAGATGTTGAAAAGATGTGTCGACGATTCTCTAGTGAGATCATAGAATTTTTCATCGATGACGCTGCAGCTCACGGAGCGATCATTGATGACGAACTGTCGTTTGAGCTTGAAAAAACAAGATCAAAGATTGCAAAAGAGATAAGTGATCTTGTGTTCGCTGAAGTAAAACGTCTTAGACGCAGACATAATGGTGCTGAATAACATGATGACACTAAGAGGCTCTCTGTCAGAGATGATCAGAGATCAAGACGATCTTTATGATGACGATGAAGATTTTGCAGAGAGTCATGACGTTGATCTTGATGATGAAGAATTCAGCGATGATGAATCAGATTTCTATGATCGAACGTTTTTAGATTCAGAAGATGACGAGTTTGATGAAGAGTTATATAGTGATGACATCGATGACGAAGTTGATCATGAAGATGAGTCTGACGTAGACACAGATGATCTCAGAGTGCGATTTTAGAGATCTGCAAATCAGACAAATATCTTGAAAGAAACATGAGCAAATTGCTATTAAAACAGCTGATCAGAGAAAGCATTTTTTCTAAAAAGATCGCTGAAGCATTTCCAGAGTCTGACTTGCGCGATGAAGATGAAATTGCACAGAGATATGTCGATATTGATTCTAAAGAATACACTGCAAAAGTTGGATATCTTACACGTTTAGTTGAGCGAATTCGCGACAGCTGGGTTGATGTTTTTCACAAAGACATGTTTGATCGTGACGATTACATCACGATAACTGAATATTGGGCAGATGCTAAGCAGAACAAGCTGTTTTTCGTTCCAATAGAATTACCATCTGAAGACGAGATAGAGCAGTGGTTTGATCAGTGGCGAGACAAGCTCGATGCAGACTGGTCTCTTGTTAACACTAAAGACGGCGTGACAGTTGAGATCAAAGTCTCTTATGCAGCTGTCAAAAGATATCTTGGTGTAAGATCAACATACAACAAATATAGATGATGTCTTCTTAGCGTCATAGTGTCATTTCATAAACAGCGTTCCCGCATCCATATATCTTCAAGACATTCGCTTCTGCAGCGACTTCTTTCTCTGTCATCTTACGTCTCTTGTCAGCTCTGAATCTGAAGCGATCGTATCGCTTCTGTCCGTCAGTCCACCAGAATCTCGGTGGAGTGACAGAGATTTTTTTGAAACCGACAGCTTCATATCCTCGCCCGTCACCATGTCTCAGATCGCAGTACGTGAGCAGTTTTCTTGCGCTCAAAGCAGTCGCTATCTGCTTTGCAGCGCTAAGCAATTTTCCAAGTCCACCTATTACACACGTGTCAAGAGCGCATGACCAGCGAGCGATCTCTATTGACTCCGCTGCTTTTCTTGCGTGAAACGGTCTGCGAAGAGACATGACTGCTACAACACCCATCTCTCTGTGCTGCAACCCAAACGATATCATCGCTGAGCAGTCACCGTCTAAGTGACTGCTGTTAAAAAAACTGCGCCTGTCACTGACGCTAATTTGAATGATCTCGCAGTCACGAGCGAAGAGCCTTGTTTTAGCAGCTCTGAGTCTGTGTCTGATCATTGACTCGACGATCGCTCGCTTGTCTCGCCACTCATCATCAAAGATCTGAAACAGCTTGATGTCAGCGTTTTCACACAGCTTGCGCTTGTCTTCATGATATGAGTGAGATTTTTGCTCTGAGCTGTGCCAGTACAGACCGTTGTATTCTAATCCAAATTTCTTTGACGGTATGAATATGTCAATCTCTTTTCCTCGCAATTGTTCTCTGTCACAGTTCACTGCGTCTTGTGCCACAGATTTCACAAATCTAAACAGATCAGTCTGACCTTTAGAGCCGAGTGGGTGGCAGATTTTGCACCTGCCACTATAGAGTCGAACAGCGATCTCTTTTGAGACGTGACCAGCTGTGCACTTGACAGTCAGCTCGCTCTTGTTTTCATTTGTGTATTCGTCTAAACCTGCAGTGATGATCAGATCGCTGTCAGTTTCTATCAGTGATCTGATCTCTTCTGCTGAGCGTCTTTTCTGCGAGTCTAAGCGCGAGCGCAACGCTTTGTCTCTATGTGTCGCTGAGACTTTTGCTGCCATCGCAGCGATCTTCTCGTCAGTCTCTTTTGACAAGCCTTTCATCAGCGGCACGCGCTCACCGTTTCTAAACTGCGCAGCTGATGATTCAGCCATGGCAGCGATTCGTTCATCACTGTGCTTTGTCAAACCTTTAGACCACGCTGTCGCTCCGCTTGCAAATCTCTTTAACTGACCAGCAGACGTCGCAGCGCTGCGCTCTGCGACGCGCTTGTCACTCTCTTTTGTCAAACCCTTAGACCAGCTGCTGTGTGTCTTGTAGTGATCTCGCAACGCGATTTTACGTTTGACTGCTGTCTCTGCTGACACGCACGCACGTTTTGCGTTGTGTCCCTGCAAGCAATTGCTGAATCCACGCCGCAAGCTGATCCAATTTGTCTCCACTCCACAGCCACAAGCGCATAGCGGTCTAGCTGTCAGCTGCAACACGTGCTTGACATACAGATCGATCGGATCTGCTGCGTGTGTCAGACTGATGTGCTTTAACACGCTTGATTCTCTTTTTGCTTTGAATTCACACGCTGGACAATGTGATAGAGAATTCGACTGCCTGTGAATAATTACAGTCTGATTGTCTGAAGCGTCAGCGATATCATTTTCCATTTAATGTTATGATATGCTGCTGCAGCTAAACATGACATTATGATCAAAGGAAATTATTACAATGCCTATTGAGACACTTGACGTTACATCGATGCTGGCTAACCAATTCGAGCCAAAGCGAAAGAATCGCTGGATCATTGCAATCGAGGGCGTTGATGCATTTTTGCTGAAGTCAACTGCTAGACCGACTGCGAACACTGAAGAAGTTGAGATACCGTGGATCAACAGCACTCGTTATCTCGCTGGTAAAACAAAATGGAATCCACTACCGATCACGATGCACGATCCGATCGCTCCATCTGGCGCTCAGCAGATGGTAGAGTGGTTGCGCTTAGTTTATGACAACGTCTCAGGTCGAGCTGGCTACGCAGACTTCTATAAAAGAAATCTACAACTGAAGATGCTAGATCCAGTCGGCACAGTCATCGAGCTGTGGGACATCGTCGGCGTGTTCCCGACAGAGATCAATTTTGGCGATCTGACGTATGATGACGGCACACCAGTTGAGATCACTTGCACTTTGCGCTTTGACATCGCTGCTATGCAGTTCTAGTCTGAAAGATGAATGACGTGAAGATCGCAATCAGAGATCTGAAATCAGTTATCAAGCAAGTTGTCACAGAATCATCACGTTTTAACTATGACGCTGAAGGCAATCACATCATGGATGATCTCGAGATGAAAAAGATCGCACAAGAAATCAGCGCTTTGTCTAAGAAATATAACTGCAACTTTGCAAGCGCGTGTGGATTTTTACGACAAGTCAAAGATAAACAAATTGCTATGAAAAATTTTAGCTAAAAGATGCTAGATTTGTTTGTTGAGAATAAACATGAAGATCACAGTCAGAGAATTGAGATCAGCCATCGGTCAAGCAATTCGTGAAGTTTCTGTCAAAGATATCAGATACAAGAAGACAAATCAGCGCTTACGTGATGACGGTGCTCTTGCAAAATTAGTCAGAAATGTTCATAATCTTGCAGAGACATATGATTGTAAGTTTGAAGATGTTTTAGATACTATGCTAGAGATGAAAGAACTTTATTCAAATGATAATGAAGACTGATTTATTGAAATCATTGATCAGA
>OFSE01000249.1_pt1 | contig 17939 bp, 26 predicted proteins | sample 1543261 | NCBI WGS metagenome assembly OFSE01 (sample SAMN07774225, study PRJEB24372) | wastewater metagenome | isolation source: Exp Tend VB 50WW | collected 2016-02 | reverse complement strand
TTGGCGACTTTCTCTCCGACCCGCTTTTTTTGACCTCTAGGAGGTCCGCTATGGCCTCTGTGCATCGACTTCCCACAGCCAGCGACCAGCCGGCCGAATCGGCACTGTTGCGCCAGCAGCTCGGCCGTGTGCAGGACGCCTTCTATGACGACCGGACTCGAGCCACAGACTTGAAGGCCCTCTCGGTCGAGATGCGGGAACTACGCGCGCTGATCAAAGCCGCCGAGGCCAACGAGAACAAGACGCTGACCGTCGTCGCGGACACGGACGATGAGCCGTTTAGCTGATCTCGCGAAGCATTTGATCCAGCCGGATTCAATCGTCTCGACCAGTTGGCCCAGTGTTCGAGATACATGCAATAACCTCGGGTGGGCCTTCGATGAGTGGCAGGACGATCTCGGCCGGCTGATCCTCGCTAAGGACTCAACCGGGATGCACGCGGCGAGCATCTGCGCGATGTCACTGCCTCGCCAGGTCGGCAAGACGTACCTTGTCGGCTGCATCGCCTTTGCGCTTTGTCTGACACGCCCCGGCACGATGGTCATCTGGACGGCTCATCGCGGCCGCACCGCGACTGAGACTTTCCGTGCGATGAAGGTCAAGGCGAAGTCTCCCGAGCTTGCGCCATTCATCGACCAGCGCGCCAAGGGTGGCGGCATCCGCAGCGCGAACGGCGAGCAAGAGATCGAGTTCCTGAATGGATCGCGCATCCTGTTTGGCGCTCGCGAGTCGGGGTTTGGTGTTGGCTTCTCGAATGTCGGAATGCTCGTGATTGACGAGGTTCAGCGCGCGCAGACGAAGACGATGGATGACCTCCTGCCGACTACTAACGCTGCAGAGAATCCGATTGTTTTGTGCATGGGGACGCCGCCGCGACCGACAGATGACGGTGAAGTGTTCAAGATGCTTCGCACCGAAGCCAAGTCGGGCGAGTCGGGCGATGTGCTTTACGTCGAACTGGGCGCTAGTGACCGATTCGACTTGTCGGACGATCCCGAGTTCTGGCGGCAACTGCGGAACGTTAATCCATCCTTCCCGCACAGAGTCGGTGAGCGAGCGATCCTTCGCAACAAGAAGGGACTCACCAAGGACTCGATCTACCGCGAGGTATTCGGCCTATGGGATGAATTCGCAGCTACAGAGCAGGCCATCGCCGGTGGCGACTGGTTGCGTCTGACGATTCCCGATAACGAAGTGCCGGCTGATGTGCCGACCCGGTACGCGCTCACTATGTCGCCGGAGCGTCAAGCCGCTATCGGTATTGCGATCGACAAGGATGACAACGCATTCCTTGACCTGGCGGAGTTGGCGCGTGTGGACGATTCGCGCGTTCTGATCCAGTGGTTTGCCGAACGCAAGTCACCCCGAACGGTCGTGATGATTGACCTGCGCGACCCGGCGGCGGCGTTCGTGAACGACCTACGTAATGCCGGCGTGAAGGTGAACACAACCTCACAGTCCGATGCCGGTCGTGCGTGCATGGGTTTCGTTGCCGCCGTTGACGAGGGCCGCATCTGGCATGTGGACCAACCAGCCATCCGCGCGGCCTTGACCATCGCTCGCAAGAAGCCGATCGGCAAGGCCGGACTTTGGGAGTGGGATCTAGACGATCCGACTGCCGAGGTTGCAGCACTCCGCGCGATCACCCTGGCTCACTTCGGGCTCTCATTCAAAAAGAAGCGAACTGGCAACGGTCGCTCTACTGGCAACAGGACGGCGGTGGTGCTCTGATGGCGTTTGAGAAGATCACCGTCCCCGGCCTATCCGATGACGAGTCCCTGACCCTGAACCACCTGCTTGAGAAGTTGTATGACTGCCAGTACCGCAATCTTCTGCGCGCCTCGTACTACGACGGCAAGCGTGCGATACGGCAAGTCGGCTCAGTCATTCCGCCGCAGTATTACCGGCTCGCTATCGCGCTCGGTTGGTCGGCGAAGGCGGTCGACGCTCTTGGCCGTCGCTGCAATCTTGACGGCCTTCTCTGGGCGAACGGCGATCTCGATTCGCTCGGCTTCCGTGAGATGTGGGACGGAAACAGACTCCGCACCGAGATCAGCTCTGGTGTTACCGAGTCGTTGATCCAGGGCACGTCGTTCGTGGTCAACACCCGTGGCGATGAGTCTGTCGGTGAACCTGCCGGTCTGATCCACGTCAAGGACGCCATGAGCGCGACTGGCGACTGGAACGCCCGCACGCGCAGTCTCGATAACTTCCTGTCGATAACCGCGCGGGACAAAGATGGGAAGGTTATCGGTTTCGCGCTGTACCTGTTCAACCTGACGATCACCGCAGACAAGGTTGATGGAAAGTGGGCAATAGAACGCTCTGAGCACACGTTCGGCGTACCGGCTGAGCCGTTGGTCTACAAGCCTCGTGTCGGTCGCCCGTTCGGCTACCCCCGAATCTCGCGCGTCACCATGTCAATGCATGACCAAGGGCTGCGAACACTGATCCGCACGGAGGGTCACGCCGACGTTTATTCGTTCCCCGAGATGTGGATGTTGGGCGCGGACGAGAGCATTTTCAGGAACGCTGACGGCACACAGAAGGCCGCTTGGCAGGTCATGCTTGGGCGCATCAAGGGCATCCCCGACGATGAGGAAGCAAGCAACCCTCGCGCTGACGTGAAGCAGTTTCCGGCCTCGTCGCCCCAGCCGCACATCGACCTCTACAGCCAACAGGCCAAGACGTTCGCTGGAGAGCATGACATCCCTGTCAGCTCGCTCGGCATTCAGGCTGAAACGAACTCGACGACAGAGGATGGCTCGAACAACGCCGAACGTAACCTCATTGCCGAGGCTGAGGGCGCTACGGATGAATGGTCGCCGCCGATCTTGCGGGCCACTATGCGCGCGCTGGCAATGCAGAATGGACTCAGCGAAGTCCCCGCCGAGTGGTTGTCGATTGACACCAAGTGGCGCTCCCCGGCGTTCTTGTCTCGGGCAGCGCAGGCTGATGCCGGAGCGAAGCAGATCGGTTCTGTGCCGTGGCTCGCTGAGACTGAGGTCGGACTTGAGTTGCTGGGTCTAGATGACCAGCAGATCAAGCGGGCCCTCGCCGAACGTCGTCGTCTCGGTGGTTCTGCCGCTCTGACGGCGATAACGAACGCTGTGGCTGCACGCGAGGCGGCGGCACTCGATGCCACTGTCCCCAGCGGCTAGGCGACACCGGGCGGATCTAGCCCAACTTTCCAGTCTGGCCGAGGGTGACTTGCAGGTCATCTTCCGTGACGTGAGCGACGCCGTGCGAATCCGCGAAGAATTGTCGGACGTACTGCCACAACTGATGAGGTTGTACGGGTCGGCCGCCGCGTCACTGGCCGCCGATTGGTATGACGATCTGCGCGAGCGGGCCGAGGTTCGTGGCCGCTTTCAGGCGATCGTGGCCGAACTGCCCGACAAGGCCCGCACGGACGCGCTGGCGGGTTGGTCCGTCGCTCCGCTGTTCGGCGCTGAGCCGGACGGGAAGACCGCCCTGTCGAAGGTTTCGGGCGGACTGCAGCGCATCATCTTCAACGCCGACCGATTCACCATCACCCGCTCGTCGGTACAAGATCCGCGCGCTCGCGGCTGGCAGCGCGAAGGTGGCGGAGAGTGCGCGTTTTGCCAGATGCTTCTCGGTCGCGGCGCTGTCTACACCGAGGAATCCAGCCAGTTTGAGTCGCACGATCGGTGCAAGTGCATCGGCGTTCCGGCGTTCGAGTAACGCCCCACATTCTCCCGTCACGATGACGGGCCACGCCCACGCCAAGCGGTCAATTGGCGGTCGATAGAGGAGCACCACCATGTCAGAAGCGACCGGCAACGAGGGCGGAAACAAAAGCGGAACGACGCCCACCGCTGATGAGTTCACGGCCATCACGACCCAAGACGATCTGAACAAGGTCATCAACGAAAGACTCACGCGAGAGCGTGCCAAGTTCGCTGACTACAAGGATCTGAAGGCCAAGGCCACAAAGCTCGACGAGATTGAGCAGGCGAATCAGTCCGAAGCGGAGAAGACCGCCAAGCGGATTGCGGACCTTGAGACCGAACTCAGCAATCAACGCCGCGACTCGACGCGACTCAAGATCGCGTCGGCCCACGGCATCACGGACGCCGACGACATCGACCTGTTCCTCACAGGCAACGACGAAGAGACCTTGACCAAGCAGGCCAAGCGTCTTGCCGATCGCACCGCCGAAAAGAAGAAGCAAGGCAATCACGTCCCCAAAGAGGGCGCGTCAACCAATCCCTCCAAAGACGGAGACGACCGCGAATTCGTTCGCAACCTTTTCCAGTCGACGGAGTAACCGAAAGGAACTAGTGAAATGACTTCACTGGCAACCGGATCACTCACGATCCCCAAGCAGAAGCTCGCCCCGTGGCTCGGCGGCATCAAGAACGGTTCCGCCGTAGCCAGCCTATCCGCCCAGACTCCGATGACCTTCGGCGAAGGAGAGTCATTTACCTTCTCCATCGGTGAGGCGGAGTACGTCGCTGAAGGTGGCGACAAGGGCGCGTCGACGGTCACCCCGACCACCAAGACGGTCAAGCCGTTCAAGTTCCACAAGACGCTTCGTTTCAACGAGGAAGTCCTGTGGGCCGACGAGGATCGTCAGCTCGAGGTCGTCAACACGATCCTTGACGAGATCCAGGCACCCCTCGCACGTGCGCTCGACTACGGCGTGTTCCACGAGATCAACCCCACTGGCGGTGCTGTTGTTGCTGCCATGAACGGTGGCCTCACGGACACGACGAACCTCGTCGAGTATGTCGCAGCGGACAAGCCCTACGTGAGCCTCGACGCGGCTGACGCGCTCGTGCTCGCGGACGGGTTCATCCCCCGCGACATTGCTGCGTCGCCCACCTATGCGGCGAAGTTCTCGGCGCTGCGCGGCACCAACTCCGAGCAGAAGCTCTATCCGAATTTCGTGCTTGGCACGGAGGTCAGCGAGCTCGACGGTCACCGCGCATCAGTGTCCAACACGGTCAGCGGTGCAGGCGTCATCTCCGTCGACACAAAGGTTCTTGCTTTCGTCGGCGACTTCAGCGCTATCCGCTGGGGTGTCCAGAAGTCGATCGGCCTTGAGGTCATCAAGTACGGCGACCCGGACGGCGGAGGCGACCTGAAGCGCAAGAACCAGGTTGCGTTCCGCGCTGAGGTTGTCTACGGCTGGGGCATTGCTGATCTGAACGCCTTCGCCAAGATCCACGACCTCGCCTGATGGTTCGCCTTCGCAACACCAAGACTGACGCTGTCGTGTCAGTTCGTGACGAGAAGGCCGAACTACTGGGAGCCGAGTGGGTTCCCGTTGAGGCCAAGAAGACGCCGGCTAAGAAGGCCGCGTCCAGCAAGACCGAAAACCCAAGTAGTAGGAGGCGGCCAGCATGGGGACTTTCCTCGAACCGTCCGACCTGACCCCGTTCGCGGACATCGACACGGCCAAAGCCGAAGCGATGATCGACGACGCGGAGGCTCAGGCCATGCTGGTCGCGCCTTGCTTGGGTGACCCCGACCTGGACCCCACGCTGACTGACATTCAGATCGCCGCCGTCCGCTCTTATCTTCGCGGTGCAATCCTGCGCTGGAATGAGGCAGGGACAGGAATTCGGCAGTCGGTCACAACCGGCCCGTTCGGCGAGACGACGGACACCACACAGCAGCGCAAAGGTATGTTCTGGCCGTCCGAGATTACAAACCTGCAGGGCGTGTGCTCGAACGGCGATTCGGCTAAGGCATTCTCGGTCGACACGGTTGGATACTGCGGCAACCACTCGCCGATATGTGCGCTGGCGTTCGGTGCGCTCTATTGCTCGTGTGGTGCGGATATTGCTGGCTTCCCGCTGTTTGAGCCGGAAGTCATCTGATCGTGCGCCACCCCCACGGCGAAACGGTGACCCGTTTGCGTGGCGTCCCGGTCACCGACCCGTACAGCACGGAGGCGACGACACTGGACTGGACGACCCCGACCACGCTGACTATTCCTCGTTGCGCTGTGGACGACTCCAAGACCCGCGAGACGCACGACCCGAACCGCAACGCCGTCGTGACGGATTTTGTGGTCTGGCCTGATGGTCAATACGACGTGGCTGCCGGTGACCGGCTCATCATTCGTGGCCTGACGTGCGAGATCGTCGGTCGCCCGTCAACCCCCCGCAATCCGTTCACTGGCGATGAGCCGGGAATGGAACTGTTTGCCAACGTGTGGGAGGGCTGACATGGCTAGGTCCAAGGTCACGCTCAATCACGTCGGGATGGGCCAGTTGCTCAGGTCCGACTCTGTTCGTGGCTTGCTGACAAGTAAGGCGCAGCGTGTCCTATCCGCTGCGAAGGCTGACCCGCACGACGACACGGGCGCATACGAGAACGGCCTGCATATCGAGCAGGCCACGACAGATCGCGCTGTGGTGCGTGTGGTGTCCGGCGACTATAAGGGCCACATCCTGGAAGCGAGATACGGCATCCTGTCCCGCGCGCTGGACCGAGCATGACCATCCTCCCCGTCGTCCTGTTTGACGACATCGAGTTGTGGGCCACTGGCGCTCTCCGCGCGGCGCTGGCGGCTCGTTCTGAGCCGTACACCGACGACGTGTACGTGTCGAACAAGGTGCCCACCGTTCGTCGCAACCGGATGGTGATTGTGCGCCGCGATGGTGGCGGCAGGCTCGACGTGGTACGTGAAGCACCGCGACTGGGGATCAACGTGTGGGCCAAGACTGAGCAGGACGCCAACGACCTTGGCCGTCTGGTGGCCGCGCTGCTGTGGGCCGCACCTGACGGCGACCCTGTTTCGCGGGTGACCGTCACTGGTGGCCCGTACCCGGTCGCCGACGACACCGACTTTCTTCGCTACATCACCGCCGAAGTCATCAGCCACGGAAGGGACGACGCAGCATGAAGCTCTCACACCCCGACGACCCCAAAGCCAAAGTCACTGTCACCGAGGATCAGGCCCAGGCCTACCTCGCGTCTGGCTGGGTTGAGGTCGCACCCGCACCGTCGAAGGACGAGAAGAAGTAACCCCAAGTTTCCGGCGCTAAATGGTGTCGGTTTTGTCATGCGCGCACATGGCCTCCCATCTGGCGGCAACCGCCAATCCTCAATAGGAGATCATCATGGCTTTGACGTCATCTGAAGTCAGGGTTCCTGTCAGTGGTGAGGTGAGTGTCGGCCCGACCGGCACGACCGCACCTACCGACGCGAGCACAGCACTCAACGCCGGATTCCTCGGCCTCGGGTACATCAGCGACGACGGCATCACCGAGACTGTTGACCGCAGCGTGGACGACATCACCGCGTGGCAGAACGCCACCGTCGTTCGCTCGATCGTGACCGAGGCGAAGGTGACGTATGAGTTCACGCTCATCCAGACCAACGTCGACGTGATCGAGTTCGTGACTGGTGCGACTGTCACACAGTCGGCACCGATGGGCACGTACACGATCAACCCTGCCGAGACGGGTGGTCGTAAGTCGTTCGTGTTCCAGATCATCGACGGTTCGCAGCTCAAGCGGATCTATGTCGCTGAGGGCGAGATCACCGAGCGTGGCGAAACCGTGTACGCCTCAGGCGAGGCGATCGGATACTCGGTCACAATCCAGGCTTACACCAGCCCGGTTGTGTTCGACACGGCGCTCAAGACCTGATCGATCAAAGTCCACTTGCCGGTCCCTGCGCGGGGGCCGGCAAGTGTCGCACATTACCCGCGCAATCCACCCGCGCACATAGAAAGGCCACGCGCATGGCAGAAATCAAGCAACCCGAAGATCACAAGCCGAAGTCGGAACCGTTCGTATGGACGTCGCCCGATGGACGGACCGTGACCTTGCAACCATTCGACCGTGTACCGGCGGGTGTCTTTCGCAAGATGCGCGGGCTCGACGAGATGCAACTGACGTTCGGCCTACTTGAAGCGGCTACCGATGACGAGGGCCTGTCCGTCGTTGACGACCTCCCGCTGGGCGACCTTGACCAGTTGTTCGACGCCTGGACGCAGGCCGCAGGGGTTGAGATCCCCCAATCCTAATGCTCCTTGATTTGCTCGACGAGCATCAAGGAGCATTCGAGTACGACTGGCGCACAAGGTTCCATCTGTCGGCGTCTGTGATTCCTGTCGATATGGGGTGGGCTGAGGCGTGGCGCATGGCTGAGATTTTATTGGCCGACCCATCCTCAATGCTTGGCGCTTCTTTTGCCGGCTGGCAATACCCGCTCACCCGCGGCGAGCTGACATTGCGCGATCTTTACGACCTGCAGCACCGTTCCAAGAGTCGGAAGAAGCCGAAGTTATACCCGCGTCCTTGGGATGTGCCAACAACACGCCTCGGTACGGCGTCACTGACGGTCGAGGAGTATCAAGCGTTTATGGCGGCTAACACGCATCCCACTTCCAACCGTCCTCGTTGACCCACGACTGTTCTGATTGGTTCAGTGTGGCAACGGGGTAGGTGTAGGTGGCTGTCCCTTTGTCTCCGTCGACCTTGACCTTGAGGGACTTGATCGCAACCTCGCCATAAGTGTCGGCCGCTTGCTCGGTTATTGCCGCGAAGTCTGACAGTGGCGTCGCATCTTGGCAGCGTTCCGACAGTAGCGCGTAGGCTGCAGCGCCGTCGCCGGTCAGGAACGCAGACGAGTAGTTCCTTACGGCGGCTTCCAAATCCGCTGATGGGTTCGGCGCGGCTAAGGTTGACGCACTGGTTGTCGTTTCGTCCGGTTTGTCCGAGCCGCCACAAGCTGCGAGGGCGAGCAGGCAACAGGTGGCGAGCATTCGAGTAATCATCAGGCCATATTAGGCCCACTTTCAATCCGAGGCGGTGAGTCTGTATGGCCGAAGTCGCCTCGGCGTATGTGTCCCTCATTCCCTCCGCGCGTGGATTTGGACGAGCGACTGAGGCGCAGATCGGTCCAGGGTTGGACGCCGCCGGCAAGTCTGGTGGTAAAAGGTTTGGCTCGTCGTTCGGCAAGGTGCTCGGTCCCGCTATCGGCATCCTCGCCGTGGGTGCCGTTACTGGTCTACTCAAGGGTTCGATCTCCGAGGCTCGTGAGGCACAAAAGGTTGGCGCACAAACTGCGGCGGTTCTGAAGTCGACAGGTGGTGCGGCCAAGATCAGTGCGAAGGATATCGGCGACATGGCGTCCCGTCTGTCGTCGCTGAGCGGCATAGACGATGAGGTCATCCAGTCGGGTGAGAACATCCTTCTCACGTTCACCAACATCAAGAACTCCGTGAACGGAAAGTTCACGGGGACGTTCGACACGGCTACCCAGTCCGTCCTCGATATGTCGGTCGCGCTTGGCACCGATATGAAGTCGTCCGCGATCTTGGTCGGCAAGGCATTGAACAACCCAGAGAAGGGTCTTGCTGCCCTCACCCGTGTCGGCGTGGCATTCACGGACCAGCAGAAGAACCAGATCAAGACGATGGTCAAGGCTGGCGACACTGCTGGTGCCCAGAAGATCATCCTCGCTGAGCTTGCTAAGGAGTTTGGTGGATCTGCGGCGGCTCAGGCTACTGCGGGAGACAAGCTCAGCGTTGCGTTCGGCAACCTACAGGAACAGATCGGCACCGCGCTGCTTCCGGTGATCGACAAACTCGCCACCTATTTGACGACGAAGATAGTTCCGGCGATCTCAACCTTTGTGACGTACTTGCAGAAGAATCCGCAGATCATCATCGGCTTTGGCATTGCTGTGGGCGCAATCGCGGCGGCTTTCGTTGTAGCTTTTGTCGCCGCGAATGCGCTGGTGATTGGTATAGGTCTGCTGATTGCTGGCCTTGTCTATGCCTACACCCATTTCGAGACGTTCCGCACGATCGTGAACGCCGTGTTTGCCGTCCTCGTCCCATACGTCAGGGGCCAAATTAAGCTGTTGATCGCCATCCTCAGGGGCACTTGGGCCGCAGTCTCGGCTGTCATCGGTTTCTTTACCGCCCTCTACGCGAGTGTCAGTTCGATCGTTGGCAAGGTCGTCAGCAAGGTCAAGGAGATCAAGAGTAAGATCACCGGGGCCTTCAAGGGCGCAGGGTCTTGGTTGGCAAACGCCGGCAAGGCGATCATTCAGGGTCTGATCGACGGCATCTCGTCCAAGTTCGCCGCCGTGAAGTCCAAGCTCGGAAGCCTGACGGGGAAGCTCACGTCGTGGAAGGGTCCGGAATCTCTCGACAAGGTGATTCTCAAGAAGTCGGGCCAACTTGTCATCAACGGTTTCATCACAGGTCTTGAGTCGCAGTACCCGAAGGTTCAGTCGACGCTCGGCGGCCTCACTGGCGGCCTTGCGAGTTCGGTGAATGTCCCGTCTGGTGCGCGGTTCAACTCAGCCACCAGCGACACCGTCGGCGGCGCTGGTGGCCTCGGAGATATGCCTATCGTGGACGGTTCGCAGATCATCGGCTACTTGCGTGGTATCGCTACGGGTCAGGCCCGTATTGAAATCGCCCGCAACGACCTACAGGGTTCGATGACAGCGAGGCTCGGATGACTTTCACCGCGACCCCGCAACCAGCGAACATCCCGCCGCGTGTGCGGATGGATTTCGACACTGATGACCCGTTGGCGTTCTTCTCCACCCTGTCGGTGACTCGTGATGGCAAGAGCATCCGTGAGCAGCCGGTGCTGGGTGGAACGGAGGCGTTTGCGTTTGACTACGAGATGCCGTTCGGCGTCCCGGTCACGTACCACGCGACGGGGACATTCGTTCTGCCGGTTGACCCTGATTGGACTGAATCGTGGGCGTCGCTGGCGGCATGGTCTGGTGACACGGGTTCGTTCTCTGTGGCGTCTGGCAATGCGTCGTCGTCGGTCATCAACGCGAAGATCACCCGCGACGCAACCGGGGAGATTCAGCGACTCTCGGTGACGAACCCGGTGTATGTGCGGGTCGAGTTCCTGAACTCGGTGAGTATCGTTGTGGCGTCCGTTGAGGTGACTGACAAGGTGACCGTGACGGGTTCGACCACACCAGTCCAGGTGACGGGCTCGGGGACGTTCGACGTGACGTTGTCGGCTGACACGATCGCAGTCAATGGGTCGGGCTGGTCTGTGACGAATGACTACGACGACACGGCCACGAAGGTTCGTGTTGTCTCGTTGGGCACCGCGTACATCGAGTCGTTGAACTTCTCGGCGATCGGTTCGCCGCGCGGTGTCCGCACGGACAGTTCCGGCAACATCTACGTGGTGGACCACGGCAACAAGCTGGTCCGCAAATACAACTCGTCTGGCACCCAGATCGTGTCGGGCAACTTCCCCTTCTCCACCACGGGCGACCCTCGCGGCATTGCGCTGGATTCGTCGGGCAACATCTACGTGACGGACTCGACGAACAACCGTGTTCGCAAGTTCACGTCAGCGGGTGCCGCGTCCGCGAACTGGTCGACCACCGACTTCCCCTACGGCATCTTCATCGACTCATCCGACGTGCTGTTCGTGTCCACAGCCAAGACGGGTGCGAACAAGATTCGCCGCTACACCACGTCGGGTTCGTCCGGTGGTGGCTCGTTCACCGCTGCTGGCACGCCCCGTGATGTGGCTGTGGCGTCGTCAGGGAACGTCTACTATGTCAACACGGACGACAACTCGGTACGCAAACTGAACTCGTCGGGCACCCAGCTCGCCAACTATGCGATCGGTGTCGCGTTGCAGGGCATCGCGGTTGACTCGGCTGAAAACTTCTACGTCACCAGCCAAGACGAGCGCGTGGTCCGCAAATACAACTCGTCAGGCACCTACCTCACACAGTTCCCTGTCGGTGGTCGCACCTACGGTGTGACGGTCGGTTCAGCAGGCAACCTCTACTCGACGGAGTATTCGACGTATTCGGTTCGCAAGTTCGATGCGGTCGCTGCCAGTGTTGGGCAGATCACGGAGACGCCCACGGGTGCTGAACAGCTGTTCGATGAGTCGGCCACCGTCCAGCTCGACGCCACCCAAGCGTGGCTGATCCACCCGTCACAGCCGTCGCTGTCGGTGTCGATTGACCCAGGACCCGGCAAGTTCCGCGACGATGGGATCAACGTCGACATCACATCAAGTCAGCAGGTTTCGCGCGCAGCGACCTCGACCATTCACAACCCGGTAGGGCGCACGCGGGATGTCGTGATAACGAACGGCAACCGGCGCGAAGGTAAGTGGACGTTGGTGCTGTTGTCCGGTCGGCTTGAGGACCGCGACGCGATCGTGTCAATCACAGCCGACCAGACACCACTTCTGCTTCGCTCGCCGTCGTCGTTCGGTTGGGATCTGCGCGATGATTGGTATTCGGTCGCTGACGTGACGGTGGATCGTTTGGTGCTTGGGTTGGCGCAGAATTGGCGTCGCACCACCCTGCCGCTCACACCTGTTGATGAGCCGATCGTCCGTCGCGGGACACTCCGCAACTACGGCGACCTCCTCGCAGAGTCCGCCGACTATGCGGGTCTGCCGTTGCTGTACGACACGTATCTGGACATGCTGGCCGGCTGATGCTCCACATGTCGTTGCGGTTCGCTGCCGCGTTGAACATCAGCCACAAGCGGATCACCACAGCGACTGTGACCGTACCGGGTGGCGTGCCAGTGGCGGTTGACTTCGAGCCCGGCGCGACCATCTCGGCCGCATCGACAATTGGGCCACGCCGCACCGCGTCGGTGTCGCTGGCTCCGCAACCGGGTGTGAACCTGTACGAGATTGTGTCAACGCCGGGCGCACTGTTCGACATCTTCCACGGCATCGACTTCGGTGCAGGCGACCGCGAGCTCATCCAGGTGTTTCATGGCGAAGCCGCGTCCGGTGGCGTGAACATCATCGACGGCCAGATCAGTTTGACGCTGGTCGACATGTGGGTGCGTCTGGAGCGGTGCCGCCTGCCGTACCCGTACACGTTGTCGCCGGGTTACCGTCCTGCGATCATCTCGGCGCGTGTCACTGACGCGATGCCGGGGACAACCGTGTTGCAGCTCGCACCGAATGGGCCGCTGATTAGCACCGGACTATGGGATACCGACCGCACGCAGGTCATCAAAGACTTGGCGAACGACGGCTCGCTGGACTGCTACTTCGACCCGACTGGCACATTCATCATCCGCCCCGAACCGATCATCATGCCGTCTGCCCCAGTGTGGACGTACACGACGGGTGTGGTCGGCAACCTTGAGGCCGCGTCCCGTACCCGCCCATTCGACCGGCTCTACAACTCGGTGGTGGTCAAACCAATTGACGACACGCAGACGTGGGCGCAGCAGACGGTCACCATCAGCGACCCGAACAACCCACGCCACCCCGACAAGATTGGGGTTGTCCCGTTCTACTATTCGTCGCCGACGATTCTGAACGTTGGGCAGGCGTTGTCGACCGCAAACACGTTCTTGCAGCGGGTTCAGGGCACCACGGAAACACTGTCTATCGACGCGCTCGGCAACCCCGCGCAGGAGATCGGTGACACGGTGGCCGTTCAACACCCAGCCACTGACACTGACCCCGGTTTCGCTGCCGCGCACCTGGTGGACGGGTTCACGTTGCAGCTCGACACGGGCGGCATGGATGTGGCGACACGTTCCACAGACATTGCCGATGTGGAGGAATCGTGAGCCTTGCACGTGAGGTCAAACAGGCGCTCGACAATGTGACCACGTTGCGGCTGGTGCCGTTCGTGGTCACTGATGATTCGCCGCTTGAGGTCACCATCGAGGGCGGTTCTCACGCTTTGCCTGCACGTGCGATCGCGGGTCAAACCTTGTCGATTGGTGACACCGGCCTCGCCTTGTGGCAACCGCCGATCCTTCTCTGTCTCGAAACGATCTAGGAGCGCCATGCCCACGAACGCCAACGGTGTGCAGACACCAAACCTCACCGACGCACCGAACGTCCCCGGCGACCTTGCCACAGCGGTGGCGGGCATCCTCGCCGCTTACGGGCAGACGGTGGCCGATGAGACGGCCCTGTTGGCGCTGGTGGCCCCGTTCGCGGGCCAGCGGGTGTATGTGACCGCGCTGGGCCAGACAGCCACGTACAACGGCTCCACGTGGGAGGGGTACTGGAAGTCGTACACGCCGACGTTGGGTTGGACGAACACGACCGCGACCACCGCCCGCTACATGAAGAACGGCAAGACGGTCACGGTGGAGTTCCTCCTCACCCTGACCGGCACCCCCGTGGGCACGTTCACGATCGCGTTGCCGTCAACCGCGACCGCCTCGGCTGTCGAGGCTGTCGGTACTGCGATGTTGCGTGACAACTCGGTAGGTGACGGCTCACGCCGTTCGGGCACCATCTTCCTGCCCTCAACAACCACGGCGTCGGTGCTGGTGGACTCACTCACGTCGGCGGCGATCATCTCGCCGACAGTGCCGTGGACGCAGGCGACCTCCGACACGGTTGGCGGGATGCTCACCTACGTCGAAGCGTGACCCGCACGATGACGCCGGAAGGGGACCGCTGATGTTTGATGGAATCCCTGTCTCCGCGATTGGCCCGTTCGGTTTGGTTGTGCTGGCTCTGATGTTGCCGTATCTGCAGTTGGCGCGGGGAAAACTGGTGCCACGGACGGCGCTTGAGGATGAGCGTCAGGACACTGAGCGGTGGCGGAAAGCTCACGAGGTTAGTGAGCAGGCGCGGCAGACGTATGCGGCGCAGTTCACGGAGTTGCTTGAGCACGCGCGGACGACTGATGCGTTCATTCGCTCGTTGCCGCGGCCGGAGGAGAAGTCGTGAAGTGGCGACGAGATAGTGATGATTCGGGACTGGAGGCGCTCAGGGCTGCGCATCGGCATCTTGCTGAGGCGCAGGCTCAGTGGCCTGAGGTTCGGCGGGTTGCGGGGTCGTTGCGTGAGTTGCGTGAGCGTAACCAATTTGCTGAGTCGATTGAACTGGTGATGCGAGGGGGGACGTTGTGACTGCCGCTGTGACGGTTTTGACCATTCTTGCGGCGGTCCCGGCTGTGGGATTCGTCGTCACCTATGCGCGTGTGCGTTGGTGGAGGTCGCTGGTTGGTCGGGGTGTGATGATCCAGGCCGCCGGGTTGATGTTGTTGGTCGGCATGGGCGTGCTGCGCGTGTTCTTTGGGACCGATTACGCATGGCGTGAGGCGTTGCTGTTGGTGGTTTACACCGCTATCAGTGTTGGCTTGTGGGCGATGTTCTTGGCGTTGTTGTCTGTGCGTCACGACCAGCGTGAGCGTCTGCTCCGTGACGGCATCACCAAGCCCAAGCCGTAACCCGCTTACTTACTTACTTCGCTCGTCGTCTGTGACTGCCGAGACTTCCGCCAACCCCGAGGAGTGCCACGATGACGAGCTGGTCTGCGCGCACGACCTATCAGGGGCGTGCCATCAATCAGGGCACGAATCAGATCATGGCCGCGCTGAACAAGATGGTCCGAACGCCACAGTTCGGTGGCGAGCGCGAGAACGTCACGATGGTCCAAGGCGGCTACAACAAGGGTGGCGTCGCAGCGTCCGCCGGCACCCATGATGGTGGCGGCGCGTTTGACCTGACCGCATGGAACTGGGCCAACCGTGTCCGTGCCCTGCGCATCCTCGGCTGTGCCGCGTTCCATCGTCCGTACAACTGGGACAACCGCAGGGGCGGCGCGCACATTCACACGGTTGTCGTCGGTGATGGTACGGCGTCGGCTGGTGCCAAGCAGCAGGTTTCGGCGTATCTGGCTGGGCGTAACGGTTTGGCGAACAACGCGAAGGATGCTGACAAGCGGCCTGCGGTGTTGCCGATTCTGTTCCATCTCGACGGTGACCTGTCGCCGCGCTACGCGAAGGTGGCGTGCGGTGTGTACGCGGAGCCGAATGCGTCAGGTACGGCGCTGACTGTCGCCACGGTGGGTGAGTCATTCGCGCCGGTTGCTGTGGTGAATGTGGGCGGCGATTACTGGTTCGTCACCGCTGATGGTCGTTGCGGGTTTGAGGGCAACTTCACCACTGACGCTGGTTCGTGCCCGCCCCCGCTCGAGCCAGCACCCCCGCTCGAGCCGACACCTGAGCCGACACCGCCGACTGACCCTGAACCAGGAGCGCCGCCCATGTCCGGGTACTTCCGCATGTTGTCCTACAACCAGTACGCGATGCAATACACGAACAACGTGCGTGCGATCGGCCCACAGCAGGCCGTGTTTGACGACGCCAAACCGTCGATTGCTTTGGTGACCGAGGTGAACCGTGACGGCGACCACGAACGTTGGATGAAGATCTTCGGCGGCTGGCCCAAGGTGTATTCCATCCGCGCCGCCGCCAACAACCACATCTACTTCCTACAGGACACGTGGGAACTGGTCGACACGGTGATGAAGCGTCTCGGGTCGGTTGTGCCCAAGAATGGGTTCAACCAGAACCGGGCGGCGACGTTCGCCACTCTGCGGCACAAGCAGCACGGGTTCATCCAGTCGTTCGCAGTCACCCACCTCGCCTCCACGTCTGCCGGGTACACGTCGACGGAGGCTGACCTGTCGCGGAAGAAGGAAGCCCGCGAGCTGATGCGTCTGGTCAACTCCCAAGTGCTGCCCGACTGGGACCCCTCGAGCGCGGTCATCGGTGCGGATCTGAACACGTCCGCCACGTCTGCGGGGATGCCACGCACCATCATTTCCGACACGCACGGTTTCCTCCGCGACCACGGCATTGACGTGGGTGACGCGAACATCGCCTCGCATCAGGGTTGGCCCAATCCGAAGACGTGGCGTAAAGGGTCGTGGATTGACGACATCGCCTCAGGGCCGGGCATCCGTTTGCACAACGCCCGACTCATCACGTCCACCAAAGGCGCATCGGACCACTTGGCCCTTTGCGCGACGTTCTATCGCAACGCCAAGTAGTGGAAGTAACCAACCGAAGGAGCAACATGTTCACCAAGGAATTCGCTCAGGCCGCTTTCGAGCGTGCCGTGAAAACACTCGCCCAAGCCCTCGCCGCCCTGCTTGTCGCAGACGGCACCGGCATCCTCGACACCGACTGGACCGCGAAGCTCAGCGTTGCAGGCATGGCTGCTGTCATCTCTGTGCTGACCTCGATCGGTTCTGGCGCTGTCACTGATGGTGGACCGTCGTTGACTTCCGCCGAAGTTGTCACCAAGTAACCATGCGCCTGCCGTGTGGTGAGTGTGGGCAGCGTGTCGGCCATGTGCCGTCCTGCCCGCTCTCACCGCCGCCACCACGCCACGGTGTTGGTGCGCCGTTGTTGTGGGATGCGCTGATGACGACGGGGCGACGAATGACGTGGACGGCCTGATGAGGCTTGAGCGGCTGGTTGCGCTGCTGGTCGGCGCGGCCCTGATGGGTGTCGTGTTCGGACTGGTCGCCGTCATCGTGGCCCTCACCGCGTCGGCGCTGCTGTGAGATCCCTGCGCGACTGGTTGGCCGACATGTACCGCGACACGGCGTGGGTTCTGCGCCGCGCCTACCGCAACACCCGCAACAAGTAACCCCGCATCGCCACCAACCCGCCACCGGGCGGGCCGTCCGCGACCCATCGGAGTAACCCATGCCCATCGTCCACATCGACGCCCGCGAACTCTCCGGCATCGACCCCGGCCTCACGTTTGAACGCGGCAATATTGACTTCATCCCCTACCGCGCCTACGCCGCTGGCGGCGCGCCCGACGAATACCTCATCTCATCCCAGAAGATGAACGTCAAGCTCGTTGAAGGCGTGGCTGATCCCGTCATTCCCGAGACGCCCATCGACAACCTGATGAAGATCCAGGTTCGCGGCATCGCCGGATATGGTGTGCCGTTCTACGTGCAGATCCCCGCCGGCGACTGCAACCTGTTCACCCTGCCACACATTGACCCCGACACGTTGGACCCGATCCTTGAGCCCGAGGCGGCGTGGACGGTCGCACTCGGTAACGAGATCACTGCCCGCGAGTCCGCCGACAACGCTCTTGGGCGCGTGGATGCTGTGGTGGCTGGCACGAATGTCACCGTCGATTCGACCGACCCGCGTAACCCGATCGTCTCCGCAACTGGCGGCGGTGG
>OFSE01000248.1_pt1 | contig 17948 bp, 16 predicted proteins | sample 1543261 | NCBI WGS metagenome assembly OFSE01 (sample SAMN07774225, study PRJEB24372) | wastewater metagenome | isolation source: Exp Tend VB 50WW | collected 2016-02 | reverse complement strand
TTTTTCGATTTACTGATTGAGTTGCAAAGTCTGAACCAAGGTAATTACCGTTTGTCGAATGCCTTGCAATACGTTTTGTTGGGCATGCCGGGTTATCTGTATGAATTTATGCCGATAGCGGTCTTAATTGGATCTATCTACGTGATGGCGCAGTTCGCGTCGAATTCAGAGTTTACGATTATGCGCGCGGCTGGCCTTTCTTCAACACAAGCAGGATGGCTGCTTTTTAAGGTTGGCTTGGGCTTTATCATCATTACCTTCCTTTTCGGAGAGCTGCTGGCACCAGCAGCCACACGGCAGGCAAAAAAAATCAAAGCGGCGGCATTAGGAACCAGCCTTTCACAAGAATTTCGCACTGGCCTTTGGACCAAAGACCTGATTCGGAAAGATGGCTTAAGTGGAAAAGTGATCGGCACCCGTATTTTGAACGTCAAGGAAGTGACACCAAATCGACAATTGGTCGGCGTGAAACTGTTCGAATTTGACGACGATTTCAATATGAACCGTGAGATTGTTGCGCAACACGGTGAGTACGTTGGAAAAAATGTTTGGCGACTGGTCGAGGTGACGGACACCACTTTCCCAAAAACGCTTTCCTCTACGGAAGTCTTGACCGTGCACTCTGAAAAAATGCCCACCAAGGAGATTATTTCAGAAGTGACGCCGAATATTTTGTCGGTGCTTTTCCTTGACCCCGATCGCATGTCCACGCTGGATTTAGTTGCGTTTACGCGCCACTTGGCGGAGAACAAACAAGACAGTGAACGTTACGAAATTGCGCTTTGGAAAAAAATAACCTACCCATTTGCGGTCTTGGTAATGATGGCGCTTGCTTTACCGTTTGCCTATTTACATGCGCGCAGTGGTGGCGTGAGCTTTAAGATTTTTACAGGCATCATGATAGGCATGGGATTCTATCTATTTAACAGTCTGTTTTCGCACTTGGGCCTGTTAAATACATGGCCAGCGCCGGTCACTGCCATTGTGCCAAGTTTGGTGTTTCTCGGACTTGCGCTGATGGGCTTACGTTATGTTGAGAGGCATTAAATTGGAACAAAATTCTTCAGAGAAAATTGGCAAAGCCGCCTTAGTTTTATTTGCCCATGGTGCTCGTGACCCACGCTGGGCTGCGCCGTTTCAGCGCTTACAAAAAATCACACAAGCGGGTGCACCAAGTATGGTGGTTGAATTGGCTTTTCTCGAATTCATGACGCCTAGTCTGCCTGACTTGGTCGCGCATCTGGTGAGTCAAGGTATTAACCATATAACCGTCTCGCCGATTTTTTTGGGACAGGGCGGGCATGTGCTTCGTGATCTTCCCAAGATGATTGAGGAGGTGCAGGAGCAGTTTCCCACATTGCTTGTAAAACAGATTCCAGCGGTAGGTGAAAATGAGGCAGTGCTCGCGGCGATCAGTGCGTATTGTTTAAGTCACGTTTCAAGCTAGTTGCTCGTTTTTACGTTTGTTGCCATGTGAGTTGTTCTGCTCATGTCTCTTTTAAACGTCTCTACTGATCATTTCAATAGTCTTCTTCGACGCGTTTCAGTATCATTCTAATAACGACTTAAGTAAAGTGCTGCGGGTGCTTTGCTTAAGTCGCACAAGGCGCTTTTTGCGCAAATTCCATCTTCCATAATTTACTTATTTTTTTAATCTATGCGCTCTGCTCGCCTGAAATCTTACTTTCGGTATGTCACTTTTTTTGCACTGATTCTCTTTGCTGCGCAAGTTCATGCGACCAATAAAGCGCGCATCGCTATTATTGGTGACGTCGATACAGTCAATGTTGGGCAGGACGGATTTTGCGGAGAACGTACCTCAATTCCCACCAAAGCGCTTAAAGGAATTTTTGTTGAGGGTGGACAAACGGTTTGGTTTCGGATTCGGAGCACGATTCATTTGCCAACCCATCAAATAACCTGTGATGGCGAGTATTCGTTTTTGCCCGATGCAGCGACTGCTTACATCGTGCGATTTTCCAATAATGGGGAAGTTTGCCGCGCGGAAGTATTTCGGGTAGTGCCTGGCGGCGATCCAGAGCGCGAACCGATTCAGTCAGAGCCTGCGCAAATTTGCATGGGAAAGTAACACTCGCTGGTGATGAGTCTGCGATTAGCGTCGGTGATGTATGTTTAATTTGCCGACTTTGACCGGGCTCTTAGCGCTTCACCAAACATCACAATCACCGGCCCAGCTCCCAGCGACACGCCTTGCGCGAGTTGAGCGAGGCTTATTCGTGCGATGGACTCATTACTGCGGCTGCAATTTTCTATCATGATCACAGGTAACTCGGGACTAAAACCCTTTGCTAGCATACGCTCCGCCGTGAGTTGCGCTTCTTTACCTCCCATGTATTGAACAAACGTGTCGCAATCGGGAATCCGCGTGTCGGCGTTTTCGTTGCTGGCGGTGCTTGAGGTAAACAGTGCAACGCTACGCGCCACGCCGCGCTTAGTAAGAGGGACTTTTGCGCTTGCGGCAGCGGCCAGTGCGGTTGTGATACCTGGCACGATTTCAAAACTGATCCCAGCCGCTTCCAAGGCATTCATTTCTTCGTCTGCGCGCCCAAACAACATGGGGTCGCCCCCTTTTAAACGCACGACTAACTTATATTTTTGCGCTGCCTCAACGAGCTGTTGATTGATGGTGCTTTGCGAAGCAGATCGTTGTCCGCTGCGCTTTCCAACTGAAATAATCATCGCTTGGGACGCTAATGCGAGGCACTCTGGCGTCACCAACGCATCATGCAAAACCACATCGGCTTGCGCTAACAGGCGTGCCCCACGCACTGAAATCAAATCCGCTGCACCGGGGCCGGCGCCCATTAAAATAACTTTGCCTGATGGTGATGCAGCAGTGTGGTTTGGTGAGCGCGTTGCCATCTGCATAAATTTATGCGAGACGTATCATGCCTGCCGCAACAGTTTGATGGGTGACTTCATCAATCAAAATAAATGCACCCGTCGAACGTAAATTGTCATAAGCATCACCTGCCAACGCCTGCTGAACATTGATGGTGACACGCGCGATGTCATTCAAACTGAGCGTTGAAGCAGGGCGGCGCTCTTGCGTATTAATGTCTAGTAAAGTATCCACCGCGGTGACTTTTGCGGCCACTTGGCGAGTTGTATGCTTGAGCCAATAACGACGGCGCACATCTAACGGATCTTCAGACAGCCAGCATAGATCGGCGTTGACTGTTTTTAAAAGCGTGGCTGGACGGGCTGCCGACGCCAACATATCACCGCGTGAAATATCGACATATTCGTTGAGAACGATGGTCACAGATTGCCCCACCACGGCCGACTCAAGTTCACCATCTAAGGTGACGATTTCTTTGACGGTTGCCGTTTGCCCGCCAGGTTGCACAACAAGTTTATCGCCCTTAGAGACTTTACCTGCTTCGATTCTGCCCATATAGCCGCGGAAATCATTCGCCTCGTGGCCATTGTGGCGCGCCACTAATTGCACAGGAAAGCGGAAAGGCTCGTCATGACATTCGTCATACACGCGCAGCGACTCTAGCATCGCGATCAAGGTGGGGCCTTGATACCAAGCGAGCTTATCGCTGGCCGTTACGACGTTATCGCCCGCTAAGGCAGACAAGGGAATGGGATGAATTTCACGCAAGCCTAATTGCTTTGCAAAAGTCTGATACGCAGCAACAATACGGTCATACACCACTTGATCGTAATTCACTAAATCCATTTTGTTCACGGCGACAATCACGTGCTCAATTTGTAGTAAATGCGCAATCGTTGAGTGGCGTTTGGTTTGCGTGAGTAACTCGACGCTGCCATCATCACCGAGCTTCACTTTTGATACATCGATCAAGATAATCACGGCGTCGGCCGTGGATGCACCCGTCACCATGTTGCGCGTGTACTGTTCGTGGCCGGGGGTATCGGCAATAATAAATTTGCGTTTTGGTGTCGCGAAATAACGATACGCCACGTCAATGGTGATGCCTTGTTCACGCTCTGCCTCAAGGCCATCGGTAAGCAAGGACAGGTCTATGGTATCGCCCACAGTGCGCTTATGTTTAGCACGGGACATGGCGTCGAGCTGATCAGCAAAAATGCCTTTGCTGTCAAATAGCAAGCGGCCAATGAGGGTACTCTTACCATCATCAACGGAACCGGCGGTAATAAAACGCAGTAGGCCGCGTTCTTTGGTTGCATCGAATTGGGATTGTGCAGCCGTAGTCATTAGAAATATCCTTCTTTTTTACGTTTTTCCATTGACGATTCCGAAGTTTGATCGTCCATGCGCGTGGCACCGCGCTCTGTAATTTGGGTGACGGCGGTCTCAGCAATAATCGCCTCGACGGTGGCGGCATCAGACGACACGGGGCAAGTGCAAGAGATATCGCCCACGGTGCGAAAGCGCACAACTTGTGTCTCTACCGTTTCACCATCACGTGCTGGGGTTAGGTCGGTCAGCGGCACCAACAGTCCATTGCGCGGAATGACCTGTCTTTCATGCGCAAAGTAAATCGGCGGCAATTCTAACTTCTCACGCGCGATGTATTGCCACACATCAAGCTCAGTCCAATTGGAAATCGGGAAGACACGCATGTTTTCGCCTGGGTGCACGCGTGTGTTATACAAGTCCCACAATTCGGGGCGCTGCGCCTTCGGGTTCCATTGGCCGAATTCATCGCGGAAAGAAAAAATACGTTCCTTTGCACGGGCTTTTTCTTCGTCGCGACGGGCACCGCCAATACAGGCGTCAAAGCGATGTTCTGCGATCGTTTCAAGCAATGTGACTGCTTGCGCGGCATTGCGCGAGTCTGTCAAAGGGTTGCGCAAACGAACAGTGCCGCGCTTGATGGAATCTTCCACCGACCCAACGATTAATCGCTCGCCTAATTCAGCGACCCGCTTGTCCCGAAATGTAATGACTTCGGGGAAATTATGGCCTGTGTCAACGTGCACCAAAGGGAAGGGGAACTTGCCAGGGCGGAAGGCTTTTTCCGCGATGCGGAGCAATACAACGGAATCTTTTCCGCCCGAAAAAAGCAGAGCGGGGTTGCTGCATTCAGCAGCAACTTCACGCATGATGTGGATCGCTTCCGATTCCAGCCAATCTAAATGGCGACTGCTGGCGGCATCGATAAAATGTTGGTCAACTGGCTTATTCATAAACAAACTTTCAACGCAATTTTTGCAAACTTTCGTAGGAACTTTTTTGTAACTTAGGTGGTAGCACGAATTCGGATTAACTTGCCGTCCACCATATGTAAGCCACACTCTTTTGTGTCGGCGTTTTCCCACCACCAACGCCCGGCACGTACATCTTCGCCAGGTTGAATCGCGCGCGTGCAAGGTTCGCAGCCGATGGATGGATAACCTTTGTCATGCAAAGGGTTGTAGGGCACTTGGTTGGCGCGCAAATAGCGCCAAACGTCATCCTCAGACCACGCAGCAAGCGGATTAAATTTTTGCATGTTATTGGCGACATCATCTTCTTGCACAGCTAACTCCGCGCGGGTGGACGATTGCGCGCGACGTTGGCCAGTCACCCAAGCTTTCTTACCCGCGAGCGCACGCTGCAGTGGTTCTACTTTGCGAATTCTGCAGCATTCTTTACGCAAGTCGATACTGTCGTAAAACGCATTTCGACCAAACTTATTCACATACTCATCAACTGCCGTTTGCTCAGGTTGAAACAGGGTAATGTCGCGACCATAACGCGCAGAAATGCGCGGCAGCATAGCCAAAGTTTCGGCATGCAAACGGCCAGTTTCTAAGGTGAAGATATCAATAGCTAACTCGTTACGAAAGATAATGTCAGTTAACACCATATCTTCTGCGGCCAGGCTGGAGGCAAACACGGCGGGCGAAAATTCTTCTGCAACGCGCGCCAAAATGGCTTCAGTTTCTTCTAAATGTTCGACAAAATCGACCGGTACGTTTACGAAGCTCATGCTTTGGCTCCCGCAAGTCCACTCAGATCTGCTCGTTCTGTGCGACGGAATAATGGATTTTTCTGATCCCAAGAGGTTTGGTAACTCTCGGTAAAGTCGGTAAGACCTTTGAGTGCATCATGAATGTTACGGTCTTCGCGCGTCGCAAAGGCATTAAAACCCACACGCTGCATATAGAATAATTGGTCACGCAGTACGTCGCCGATGGCACGTAATTCGCCAGTAAAAGCGAAGCGGCTGCGCAAGGTGTAGGCAATGGAATAACCGCGCCCGTCTGAAAATTTCGGAAAATCAACCGCGATCAGTGCGAACAGGGCAATATCTTCGCCTAATTGTTTTGCTTCTTCATCGCTACCAAACCAGACGGCCAGGTCTTTTTGTTGCTGCAGGCGGGGTAACAAAGCCGTGCGTTGTAATAACCAGACTTGCAAAGGGACGATGGTTTTTCCTGCTGGCACGGTGACCGCGTCGGGTGTCTCGCCTTCGGCCAATTTCAGGACTGTCCAATCGTCACTGATGATCGCTTTGTCTTTAATGATGTCGCGCATGTTGTGCTTTCAAATTCTTAATAAGTCACCAGTGAACCTGCATCTTCACCATAGTGTTCTAGCGTCTTAATCGGTGTCGCATAGACAAATTCTTTGAACGGAGTGATGCCTAAGCGTCCTACCGTATCAATGAAGCGTTCCGCGTCGATGCGATTCTTTAAATACACTTGAATAATACGTTCGATGACTTCTGGCATTTGTCCGGCGGAAAACGAGGGGCCGATAATTTTGCCGATTGCCGACTCATTGCCCTGCGCGCCACCGATGGAGACTTGGTAAAACTCACTGCCGTCTTTATCTACCCCCAAAATGCCGATATTGCCGACATGGTGGTGACCACAAGCATTAATACAGCCAGAAATATTCAGCTCCAGTTCGCCAATGTCGTGCAAGTAATCAAGGTCATTAAATCGGTCGGTAATATCGAGCGCGATAGGAATCGATTTTGCGTTTGCCAACGAACAAAAATCACCGCCAGGGCAGCAAATAATATCGCTGAGTAAGCCCACGTTTGGCGTTGCGAGGCATTGCGCTTTGGCTTCTTGCCACACTTTGAATAAATCAGCAATGCGCACATCGGACAAGACTAGATTCTGTTCGTGGGTCACGCGTACTTCACCAAAGCTAAAACGTTCGGCTAAATCGGCCACGAAATCCATTTGATCTGCCGTCGCGTCACCTGGTGGCACACCTGGCTTTTTAAGCGACAGCACCACAGCGGCGTAGCCGGATTTTTTATGCGGCTTCACATTGCGTTTCAGCCAATTTGAAAACGCCTTGTTGTCAGTTTTGTGCTGTTCAAATTCGGCGTCAGTGGCAGGCAGGTCTGCGTAATCCGGCGCACTGAAAAATGCCGCAACGCGTTTAAATTCTTCTGGCGTTAACGTGGCAGGGCCATCTTTTAAATGGGACCATTCTTCTTCAACTTGCTGTGCGAATACGTCTGGGCCAATCGCTTTGACCAAAATTTTGATGCGCGCTTTGTACTTGTTATCACGTCGCCCATGCGCGTTGTAAATACGCAAAATGGCTTCGAGATACGTCATTACGTGTTGCCAAGGCAAAAATTCACGAATCACACTACCTAAAATCGGCGTGCGACCCATTCCGCCACCCACCATGACTTTGAAGCCGACTTCGCCATCAGCACCATGCACAACGGTTAGACCAATGTCATGCACGGCAATCGCGGCGCGATCTTCCAAGGAGCCATTGATAGCGATCTTAAACTTACGTGGTAAGTAGGCAAATTCGGGATGAAATGTTGTCCACTGGCGCAAAATTTCTGCGTAAGGGCGTGGATCGATCACTTCGTCAGCTGCAACGCCAGCAAACTCGTCTGAGGTAATGTTGCGCATGCAATTACCGGAGGTTTGAATTGCGTGCATTTCAACGGACGCCAGTTCTTCTAAAATTTCTGGCGTATCTTCGAGATTGATCCAGTTGTACTGAATATTTTGGCGCGTGGTGAAATGTCCATAACCTCGGTCGTACTTACGTGCAATGTGCGCAAATTTTCGCATTTGCTGCGAAGACAGCATGCCGTACGGCACCGCCACGCGCAGCATGTAGGCGTGGCGCTGCATATATAGGCCATTTTGCAAGCGTAATGGAAGGAATTCCTCTTCGGTCAATTCATTCGCAAGCCTACGTCGTACTTGATCGCGATATTGTGCGATACGTTCTTTGATAATTTGGTGGTCGTACTGGTCGTAGCGATACATCGTGATGATCCTTATCTATACAAATAATGCGTCCGAATTTGCGTGTCTATGGCGTGTCTGTATTTTCGAATTGCTACAAAATTTAGGAAGCTCTGATTAAGTGTAGCGAGCGGTCAAAGTTTGGATCGAGAAGCGCAGCCGTACGAGAGTACGGTGAGCATCACAGATTCAAAATTTGGCCGCGCAGTAACTTAATCAGAGTTTCCTTTATAGAACCAATTTTGCCGCTACTAAAGTCAATGTGGTTGCCAGCAAGCCGCGTAAAAATTTTTCTGGTACGGCTTTCGCTGCCATCGAACCCAGCGTAATTCCCGGCAGTGAACCGATCAATAATGAGCCCAATAATTCCCAATTAATCGAACCCAACCACCAGTGCCCAATCGCGGCGATGGCTGTTAATGGCACTGCATACGCGATGTCGGTACCGGCAATATGCGCCGACGGCATACGAGGATACAACATTACCAATAAAGTCGCACCGATTGCGCCTGCGCCTATCGACGATATGGTGACCAAGACGCCTAATACCAAGCCCGCAAATATCGTCGCGGCAGCAAGTTTGTTGCCCTGCAATTGCTTTTCTGGGTGGGCGTTTAACCACGCCAACATTTTACTTTTGAAGAGCAGGGCGACGACGGTTAATAAAACGGAACAAGCGATGGAATAGCGAATGATTTGGCCGATTTCTTTACTTAGTCCGCCAAAATACTTTAATCCCAAGGTGGCAATAATCGCGGCGGGAACCGCGCCGTAGCAAAGCAAGCGCACCACATGCCATTCAACGCTACCGCGCAGGCGATGGGTAAACGTGCCAGCAGCTTTGGTGATAGAGGCAAATGCCAAGTCAGTGCCGACGGCGACTGTTGGCGAAACGCCGAAAATCAGCGTGAGCAAAGGCGTCATCAGAGAACCGCCGCCGACCCCAGTCAAACCAACCAGAGTACCCACTGCAAAGCCGGAAATAATATAGGTTAACGTCATATCGCCTCACGAAAGAGTAGGCATAGTAGTGAACGACGCGCTTTTCCCCAACTACTTACTACTCATTTGCTTATAGTTGGTTTGCGTATATGCATCTGCGTTGGCCGAGAATTGCATAGTATTTATTATACTTTGTGCAGTATTTTTCCTTAGCGCTTATTTATAAAGCGGAAATGGGCATTAAATTTATAAAATTGAGGGAGTATGCTTAAATGCAAGTGATGTTCGTACACGGAATGGGGCGTAGCCCGATTTCAGGCCGCTTGCTTATGTGGCAACTTAAGAAAGCGGGCTACCTTCCTAGCAGTTTTGCTTATAGTGCGGCGCTAGAAAACTTTGATCACATTCGTGGTCGTTTAATCAAGCGATTAGGTCTGCTGGCAGAGAAGGACGACTATGTGGTGATCGGCCACTCTTTAGGCGGCGTGCTGCTGCGTTCGGCCATCAATGCTTTGCCCAGCGACATCAGACAACCACGGCATTTATTTTTGTTGGGTTCGCCGCTGGTTTCTTCAAGAGTTGCTCGCACGATGAAAGACCAAGTGCTGTTTCGCGTTTTGACGGGTGATTGCGGCCAACTCTTAGCGTCGGCGCAGCGCATGAGCGAAATCGACCTCACCACCTGCCCGAATACTGTCATTGTAGGCACCAAGGGTTTGGCATGGCCGCCAACGCTGTTCGCCGGAGAAATCAACGACGGCGTCGTGGTTTTATCAGAAGTCAGCACGACCGCGATCAGCGATCAAATCAGCGTGCCAGTGATTCACACCTGGTTACCGTCTAGCTTCCAAGTTATAGACATAATCTTGGCGAAACTGGCGACGCTATGAGGTGGAAATTTGGCGATGGCTAAAGCGTATTGCAATCTCGTCGCAGAGGCGCAGAGGGCGTAGAGAAAAGTCCTCATCCTCTGCGACCTTTGCGTCTCTGCGTCAATATATTTTAGTTTTTCTCTAGCTACGCAATTTGAATATTGCGGAGAAAAGTATGTACTGTATAGAGTAACTTTTAACAGCGCTCTTAAACAAAGCGCAAGAGGTAGGTTTTTTATAGAAAATTCGGCAGTATATAAAAATCTCAGCTTGTTTTCTAATGCCAAATAGCGTAGTTTTAGCGCAACAGGTGCACGACCCTACTTCAATAAGCCCGCCAGTTCTACCGCCGTTTTTACCTGCATCTTGTCAAAAATATGGGCGCGATGTACTTCCACCGTGCGCATGCTGATGCCTAATTGATCTGCAATGACTTTGTTCATTTTGCCCAAGAGAATCAAATCCAAGACTTCGCGTTCGCGGGCAGATAAGGTGTTTAAACGCATTTTGATGACCGCAATCGCCCCTTCGTGACGCGATTGCTTGAGCGCTTCTTCCACTCTATCCATCAGCTTGTTGTCGTTGAAGGGCTTCTCGAAAAAATCAAAGGCCCCACGTTTTAGGGTATCCACCGCCATCGGCACATCGCCATGGCCCGTTAAAAAAATCACTGGAAAACGCTTCGTTAACTGCTTCGGGATCAAGCTATCGAATAAGGTAGTGCCGCTGAGACCCGGCATACGCACGTCGAGCAAGACGCAATCGCCCTCTGGTGAATAGCGGGTTTCTTTTTCCAAGGACGCGAAAAATTTTTCCCCGCTGTCATAGGTACTCACGGCAATTTTTCGTGAACGTGCTAACCAAGCGAGCGAATCGCGCATCACTTCTTCGTCATCAACTACGTGCAGCATAGTGCTCTCCAAGAAGCGCTTCTGGTTGAGGCGCGACCAAAGGTAAGGTGAAAGAAAAGGTCGTGCCGCCTTCGGGGTTGTTACTAAACGTGAGGCTACCACCATGAAACTCAATCGCTGTGCGGCAGATGTTTAAACCCATGCCCATGCCCGTGCTCTTGGTTGAGAAAAACGGCGTGAAAAGTTGTTGCGCAATATCGGCGGCGATACCATGGCCATGATCGGCAACTTGTATCAACAACTACCGTTGTACGCCAGAAGCAAGTTCAGCCTCATTCATAAGCGCGCTGGTGATTTTAAGCTGACGCCGCGCGCTCGGCGTGTCAGCCATGGCTTCGATACCATTGCGCGTGAGGTTCAAGAGCACTTGTTCGATCAATATTTTATCGATTAAGACATCGGGCAAATTCGGCGCGAGTTGGGTGAGTACGGCGACGTGATGAGCGCGGGCTTGCAGTTCGACTAAAGGCAGGATATTGCCAATGAGTTGATTCACATCCGTTGCTTCCCGTTTAGCTTCGCGCTTTTTAATGAATTCATGCACGCTACGAATAATTTTTCCGGCGCGTTGCGCTTGGGCATTGGCCTTTTGTATCGCTGTACGTATGTCATCATTGACTGCATGGGTGGTACTTGTGTTCGCCAATGTTGTCGAACTTGTTTCGTTGGCATCAAGCAAATTGATCGCCCCCGTGGTGTAGCTAGAAATCGCGGCCAAGGGTTGGTTTAGCTCATGCGCCAACATCGAGGCGATTTCGCCCATGGTGGCGAGGCGGGCGCTGGCGTGCAATTTTTCTTGTTGTTGGCGTGTCAAATCTTGCGCGTGTTTGAGTTCAGAAATATCCAAAATCGAACTCATCCAACCGGTTTGCTTGCCCGCTTCATTCACCAATGGCGATTCATAAATCAGCACGGGAAAACGTTCGCCATTGGCGCGCAAGTAAATCGTTTCAAAGCCATCGGCAGGCACTGTGCCCGACAAAATTTGCGTGAAACGTTCTTGGTATTCATGCAGCGCTTCTGGCGCCCAGTAGGGCATGGGCGGCAAGCGACCAATCAGTTCTTGTGGTTCGCGTCCTATCATCTTGCAAAACGAGGGATTCACATAGGTCAGGCGGCCTTCCATATCGCGTGCACGCAGCCCGGTGATGAGGGAATTTTCCATCGCCGTGCTAAACGCCACTTGGCGGCGCAATGCGCCCTCAGCAGCGATGCGCCGATTCACGTCACGCCACAGGGCAATGACGCTCCACAACAAGCCCAGCGATAGAAAAATGATCGACAGCACCAACAAATTGGACAGCAATTTGGGTTCAGTTTTAATGCTGTTGGTGCGCAGATTTAAAGAGAGATTGGGTAATTCAAGCTGGCGACTGTGGCTATAGATATTTTTGCCCAAGCCGCCGGCGGATCGATCTGCCAATATTTTTTCGTTGACATCAACCAGTGAGATTTCGTTTTCTTGCGCGAACCACCACGGTACCATTTCTTCCAAGATGCCTTGCAAGCTATAAGTAATCACCAAGTTGCCGTAATACTGCTTATCTTTTACCAAGGGAATTAGGCAACTGACTGCGGCGCTGTTTTTTCGATTGGCGTCTGACTGCGGCTGCATACAATGCGTTTTGCCGTCCAAACTACGGCGAAATTTTTCGTTGAACTGACCAGCAAATTCGCTACTCAAGTCATCGATGCGGGGCAAAGAAATTGATGCACGCGCCCCTATTACTTGACCATAATCATCGAGCCAAACGATTTTCTGAATCTCTTTATTGCTGTCGATTAAGCTGCTAAAGCTATCTAGTACCTGTGCTGGATAGAGGCGATCATGGGTAATTTCGTTACCTAGGCGGCGCAGCACTTCTTCATGGCGTTCAAGTTGGAATTGAATGGCCTGTTCAACCCACAAGGTATCGGCGATGAGTTGTTCTTGCCGCTCGGTCGCTTCCAGCTTGCGCGCCTGCCAAGGCAACCAGAGCAAGATGGTTAAGAATAACAGCAGTAACAAGATAGGCAGCAGCCACCGCCAACGCGGGATGCGCCACTTTTTGTGCGGCTTCTTGACGTTCTCTTGATGATTTTCAGTGGTCGTCCTCATATTGCCAGTTTATGCGATGTCGTAATGAGTGACCTAAATTTGAATGATTGTGGTTATCCACAGTTGTTTAAGCAAGAGTTTATGCGGATACTGGTTTCGTCACTTAGTCGACTTACGATCAATCGTTCCACTTGTATTGCTGTAACAAGCGGGAACAAACTTATGTAAGTCCTAAGTTAAAACAATAAACCTCATTTGGAGACTGCCATGAAATTGAAATCCCTTTTACTCGGCTTTTTTGCTGCAGGCGCGACCACGCTGTTTAGTGCGGCAGCTATCGCGCAAGCGCCCATTGTGATTAAGTTTAGCCATGTTGTGGCCACGGATACGCCGAAAGGGAAAGCGGCCGAGCGCTTTAAAGAATTGGCTGAGAAGGGCACCAAGGGACGCGTTAAAGTCGAAATTTATCCGAATAGTACGCTGTATAAAGACAAGGAAGAATTAGAAGCCTTGCAACTTGGCGCAGTGCAAATGCTCGCGCCTTCGTTGGCAAAGTTTGGCCCGCTGGGCGTGAAAGAATTTGAGGTGTTTGATTTACCTTATATCTTCCCTGGTAAAGATGTGCTTTACCGCGTGACTGAAGGCCCCATCGGAAAATCGTTGCTGGGTAAGTTAGATAGCAAGGGCATCGTCGGTTTAAGTTTTTGGGACAATGGTTTTAAGGTCATGTCATCCAACAAACCCATGCATTTGCCTACTGATTTAAAAGGGCAAAAACTGCGCATTCAGTCATCCAAGGTGCTTGATGCGCAAATGCGTGCGCTGGGTGCTAACCCGCAAGTTTTGGCGTTCTCTGAAGTCTACCAAGCGCTACAAACGGGCGTTGTGGATGGCACAGAAAATCCGCCTTCCAATTTGTACACGCAGAAAATGTTTGAAGTACAAAAGCACGTCACGCTCACGCAACACGGCTACTTGGGCTACGCGGTAATTGTGAACAAGAAATTTTGGGACGGCTTGCCAGCAGACATTCGTGCCGAGTTAGAAAACGCCATGAAGCAAGCAACCAAGTACGCCAATGCCATCGCACAACAAGAAAATGACAATGCCTTAGAAGCGGTGAAAAAATCCGGTAAGTCGACTGTGTACACACTGACAGACGCAGAGAAAGCAGAATGGCGCAAAGCCTTATTGCCTGTGCAAAAAGAGATGGAAGCGCGCATTGGGAAAGACTTAATTGGTAGCGTGAATAAAGAAGCCGCTGCACTTGGCTACAAGTAAGCAAGTCTAAAGCCCGCTGGGCATTGCAACGATGCCTTCGGAGGCTGCGTGAGATCTGATGATTTCAACAGCCTCCTTCAGTTCTCCCCCTTTTCTTTGCAATAGGAGTTCCCTATGAAATTTCTCGATCATCTGGAAGAGTGGCTGATTGCCGCCTTGATGGGTGCCGCTACCTTGATCACGTTTGTCGCCGTGATGCACCGTTATGCGTCAGGTTTTGCAATTCCCGGAGTGCAAGAGGCGCTGATCAAAATCAATATGAGTTGGGCACAAGAGCTCACCATTTTTCTGTTCGTGTGGATGGCGAAGTTCGGTGCCGCCTACGGTGTGCGCACGGGCATCCACGTAGTGGTTGATGTGATCATTAATCGAATGAAGCCTGCCATGTACAAGAAATTTGTCATATTAGGTTTGCTGGCCGGCGCGCTGTTTACCGGCATTGTGGGGACTTTAGGCAGTAATTTTGTCTGGGAGATCGCGCACACGGATCAAACTTCGGCAGACTTGGAAGTGCCCATGTGGATCGTGTATATGGCAATTCCGCTAGGTTCGTACTTGATGTGCTTCCGCTTCCTGCAAGTGACTTGGGCGTTTATTCAAACGGGCGACTTGCCGAAACATGATCACAGCCATGTAGAAGGTTTGGAAGATGAGGTGAAAGCATGAACGCCGCCATCATCTTCGTCTTATTGCTCCTGTTAATGCTAACAGGCATGCCAATTTCGATCTCCTTGGGTTTAACGGTATTAACGTTTTTGTTTACCATGACCACGGTGCCGATTGAGTCGGTCGCTTTGAAGCTTTTCACCGGCATAGAAAAGTTTGAAATCATGGCGATTCCCTTCTTCATTTTGGCGGGCAATTTCCTAACTCATGGCGGCGTCGCACGGCGCATGATTAATTTCGCCGCCACCATGGTAGGACATTGGCATGGCGGTTTGGCCTTGGCTGGCGTGATGGCTTGCGCCTTGTTCGCAGCCGTTTCAGGTTCATCACCCGCGACTGTGGTGGCGATTGGTTCCATTATCTTGCCTGCCATGATCAAGCAGGGCTATCCCAAGGGTTTTGGTGCTGGTGTTATTACGACTTCTGGCGCATTGGGAATTTTGATTCCGCCATCCATCGTGATGGTGATGTTTTCGGTCTCGACCAATACCTCGGTTGGGCAATTGTTCATGGCGGGTGTAATCCCTGGGCTCATGCTAGCGTTTTTTCTGGGCCTCACCACTTGGTATTTAGCGCGTAAGAAGAATTACCCACGCATGCCCAAAGCAAGTTGGGCTGAGCGTTTAGTGGCTTTCCGCAAGAGCGCATGGGGTTTGCTGTTGATCGTTATTGTGATGGGCGGTATTTACTCCGGCGTGTTTACTCCAACCGAAGCGGCTGCCGTTTCTGCGATGTATGCATTTATCGTTGCGGTATTTGTGTACAAAGACATGGGCCTGAAAAAAGTACCCAAGGTGTTGCTTGATTCGGCAGCCATGTCGGCCATGCTGCTCTACATTATTACGAACGCCGTACTATTTTCATTCTTAATGACGAGCGAAAACATTCCTCAAGCGATGGCCGGCTGGATACTCGATAAAGGCTTCGGCGTTATTAGTTTCTTGTTGGTTGTCAACGTCTTGCTGTTATTGGCAGGTAATGTGATGGAGCCATCTTCCATCGTTTTGATTATGGCGCCGATACTGTTTCCCGTAGCGATAAAACTTGGCATTGACCCCGTACACTTCGGCATCATTATGGTCGTGAATATGGAGGTGGGTATGTGCCATCCACCCGTAGGTTTGAACCTGTATGTCGCATCTGGCATAACCAAAATGGGTATCACGGAACTCACTGTGGCGGTGGCACCATGGTTGTTCACGATGATCGGTTTCTTAATGCTGATTACCTACGTGCCCATCATTTCAACTTGGTTACCGCACTGCGTTTTTGATGGCAAGTGTGGCCTGTGGTGATGATATGGTGATGATATTGCGGCGACGATTTCTTCGTGGAAATGCTGCGCTGCATTATGAATTCGCATGACGTTGAATTTTGCTTTGCGTAAGTGCCGCTTCTAACCTGAATATTTTATTTTGGTCAAGTGGTGCGACATTGACGCAACATAGTCTGGTGCCATTTCGTATAGGTATTTGAAACCCGCTGAACTGCATGCTATATTTTGCCCACTTCGAAATTTGATAAACAATTTCGCAACAAGTTTACAGGGGTGGTAGTGCAACAATAAGCGGTATGAATACCCAGCACACTGAGGAGACCAGCGTTCAAAAAAACTGCGTTTTATGGGAGTAAAACGAAACAGTCAGAGCGTATGGACAATTACAAAGGCACATCTTCGGATGTGCCTTTTTTTCTTTGGTGTACCATGGAATTTTTTGCATTAGGGCAGTTCTGTGAATAAAGAAAACGAACTTTTTTCTGCCATTGTGGCGGCACCATTTGGCGCCATCGGCGTACGCACCGAAGGAGATTTTATTTCTGAGTTAGTGTATTTGCCGCCGCGTTTTTCAGAAAAAACACCAACTGATCACGTATCCGAAAAAGCGGCACAAGAGATAGAAGCGTATTTTCGTGATCCGAACTTTCGTTTTACCGTGCCGACAAAAAAAATCGGCTCCCCGTTCCAGCAAAAAGTCTGGGCGGCGATTTCCGCTATCCCGCGTGGCGAAGTGCTCACCTATGGAAAAGTTGCCAAACATATTCAATCTGCACCGCGTGCGGTTGGTCAGGCTTGTGGCGCGAATTGGTTTCCCTTAATCATTCCATGTCATCGTGTAACCGCAGCAGGCGGCCTTGGCGGATTTGCGGGCCATGATGACGAAACAGGATTTCATCTGGGCGTAAAACGTTGGTTGCTTGCGCATGAAGGCGTTGCCGCCTATGGGCTGAAATCCCAAGGGTCATTATGGCAGGCAGTGTAAAGCACAAGGCAAAACAGCAGATCGAGGGCAAAGGCATCAAAGTTCGCGCCCCAAAAGTAGCGCTTGCCCCTGCCAGCTCAACTCTCCCTGAGAAAATGCAAGCGCAAATCGATGAGTTTTGTGACGCGTGTTGGCTCGAAGATGGCTTGTCGAAAAATACCCTAGAGGCCTATCGGCGCGACCTGCGCTTGTTTGCGGAGTGGCTGCATCAAAGGCGCATTGGTGATTTGTTTCAGGTCACGCAAGTCGACATATTCGACTACGTTGCGCACAAACACAGCGCATCCAAAGCAAGTTCTGCCAACCGACGCATGACGGTGCTCAAGCGCTACTTTCAACGCGCATTTCGCCTAAATAGAATTAGCGCGAACCCTTGCGTCAAACTGCGCTCGGCAAAGCAAGCAAATCGTCTGCCGAAAACCTTGAGCGAAAAGCAGGTAGAGGCGCTATTACAAGCGCCAGTCGATACGGAACAGCTCGGTCTGCGTGACCGCACTATGTTAGAACTGCTCTACGCTTGCGGCTTGCGTGTGACTGAATTGGTTTCGCTGCGCTCGGTTGAAGTGAGTTTAAATGACGGCGTTTTGCGCATTACAGGGAAGGGGAGTAAGACGCGACTAGTGCCATTTGGCGAGATAGCACGCGCTTGGTTGGAGCGCTATTTGCGAGAAGCTAGGCCTCAAATCTTAGCGGGAAAAAACGACGATGCGCTTTTCGTGACCGCAAGAGGCGGCGCGATGACACGCCAAATGTTTTGGGTACTCATCAAGAAGTACGGACTACGAGCAGGCATCAC
>OFSE01000243.1_pt1 | contig 18251 bp, 14 predicted proteins | sample 1543261 | NCBI WGS metagenome assembly OFSE01 (sample SAMN07774225, study PRJEB24372) | wastewater metagenome | isolation source: Exp Tend VB 50WW | collected 2016-02 | reverse complement strand
AACGTAAGCGTGCCGCTTCCAATACCGCTGCCACTGGCGCAAACCCTTCATGCACTTTCAGCACCGCGAATTCCACAATCAGAATCGCATTTTTTGCCGACAAGCCTAATAAGGTCACCAGGCCAATCTGGAAATACACGTCGTTATTAAAGTGTCGCAAATACACCGCCATCAGCGCACCAAAAATACCGAACGGCATTGCCAACAAAACCGAGAACGGTAACGACCATTTTTCGTACTGTGCTGCCAAGATCAAAAAGATCATGATCACACCCGCACTTAACGCCACACCAGAAGCACCACTGCTGCGCTTTTCCTGGAATGAAGCACCACCCCAGTCATAAGTCATTTCGGCTGGCAAGACTTTTTTGGCGGCTCGCTCCATCGCAGCAATCGCTTGACCTGAGCTAAAGCCAGGTTTTGCATCACCCAATAATTTAATCGCAGGTAACGCATTAAAGTGCTGTACCGAATCAGGGCCAGAGATAAATTTCACTGTTGTGAACGCCCGCACCGGCACCATTTCGCCAGTCGCAGAACGCACATAAATATTGCCAATATCTTCTGGTTTGGCGCGGAAACGCCCCTCCGCTTGCAACTGTACAGTGTAGATACGACCATTTTTATTAAAGTCGTTCACATAGTAGCTACCCAAAGTCGCGGCCAAGGTATTGTAGACATCGGACAACGTGATTCCCAATGAACGCGCTTTCTCATTGTCCACATCAACATATAATTGAGGAGAGTTGGCTTGCCACAAGGTTTTAACACCAGCCAATTCAGGTTGTTTTTCTGCTTCGGCAATCAATAAAGGCAATACTTCCGCCAAGCGTTTAACGCCGCCCTCGCCCTTATTTTGCATATAAAACTCAAAGCCACCGGTTTGTCCCAAACCTTGAATCGCTGGCGGCGCGAAGAATAAAGGCAAGCCTTCTTTGATGCCGCCCGTTTTCGCAAAACTTTCACCCACCAATTGCTTGGCCGATTTGTCACGCTGATCCCACGGTTTCAATGGGAAGAACATGGTCGCTGTCGATGATTTCAAGCCGCCACCGCCCAGAAAGTCGAGACCAACCAATGCAAAGCGAGTTGCAATATTTGGATTTTTTTCTTGAATCGCTTCGATCTGCTTAACCATCGCATCGGTACGATCTAAAGATGCACCTTCAGGCAAAATTGCTGCGCCGATAAAGTAACCTTGATCTTCATCTGGCACCAAACCACCCGGCACGACTTTCCAGAGCAAACCCGTTAGAGCCACCATGCCACCAAACAAAAAGATCCCTAACAACGAACGACGCAAGATAAACGCCACACCATTAGTGTAACGCTTGGTCAAGCGCAAAAACGCGGCATTGAACCAAGTGAAAAAGCGGTTATGATTTTCTGAGCCTGGCTTCAATAACAAGGCACATAATGCCGGTGTCAAGGTCAAGGCAACAAAACCTGAAAGCACCACAGCAATCGAAATCGTTACCGAGAATTGACGGTATAACTCACCAGCCAGACCGCCCAAGAAAGCAATCGGGCCAAACGCTGCCACCAATACCAGCACAATCGCCACCACCGGACCAGTCACTTCATGCATCGCTTCAATCGCTGCGTCTTTCGGTGACATGCCTTCTTCATTGATTAAGCGCTCAACGTTTTCCAGCACCACGATCGCGTCATCGACCACAATACCAATCGCCAATACCATGCCAAACAGCGTCAAGGTATTAATGCTGTAGCCCAGTAAATGCAAACCCGCCATGGTGCCGATCAGCGATACTGGTACCGCCAAAGTAGGAATAATCGTCGCGCGCCAGCTTTGCAAGAACACGTACACCACAATAAACACCAGCACCATCGCTTCACCCAAGGTTTTCAATACCTCGATGATGGATTCGGTTACAAACGGTGTGGTGTCGTAAGGCGTAGCATAAGTCATGCCTTCCGGGAATTTGGTTTTCAATTCCTGCAAGGTCTTTTCGACAGCTTTACGGGTATCCAACGCGTTCGCGCCCGTCTGCAAGAAGATACGAATATTGGCCGATGGATGGCCGTTAATGCGCCCCACAAAATTGTAATCGCGTGCACCTAATTCGACTCTTGCGATGTCTTTGATGCGAATCGCACCACCATTTTTAGCAACCTTGATCAGAATATTGCCGAACTCTTCTGGCTCCAGCAAACGCCCTTTGGCGGTCACTGTCATGGTCAATTCTTCTGTATTATTTGGCGGCGCACCGATTTTACCGGCGGCGTATTGCGCATTTTGCTCGTTAATCGCATTCGTCACATCGGCGACCGTCACACCTAATTGCGCCATACGATCAGGGCGCATCCAGATCAACATCGAATAATCTTTACCACCGATGATGCCGACGTTGGTGGTACCCGGTACCCGCTTTAAAGGATCAAGTACGTTTTGAGTGATGTAGTTTGATAAAAACAGAGTGTCGTAACGATTATCTGGCGAATACAAAGATGCCACCACCAAGAAATTGGCCGAGCTCTTGGAAACGTTGACGCCTTGACGACGCACTTCTTGCGGCAATTTCGCATCCGCTTGACGCACGCGGTTATTCACGTTCACTGCGGCGATATCGAGGTCAGTACCGACTTCAAATGTGACGTTGATGGTGATACGGCCATCGGCGGAGGAAACCGATTCCATATACAACATATTTTCCACACCATTGATCTGTTCTTCAATCGGTGCAGCGACCGTGCGCTCAACCACTTCGGCAGACGCACCAGGATAAAACGCCGTGACACTGACGACAGGCGGTGAAATTTCAGGGTAACGCGAGATTGGCAGCACATTCAGTGCCGCCAAACCAGCCAACACAATAATCAACGACAAGACGGTCGCGAAAATTGGTCGGTTGATAAAAAATTTTGAGAACATGCAGTTTCCTTTACGCTTAGAAGGCGCTGTAGTGTTTGATGTGCGAGGTTTTAATGTGCGATTTTGGAGTCTGCACTACCACTACTCACACCACTTGGTGGCGGCTCATTGGCTTGACCTGGCTTCACACTATTGGCGGCCGTTTTCGGATCCAAAGCAACCGTTTTCACCACCATGCCTGGAGTGTGTGCTTTGATAATGCCATCCACCAAGACGCGATCACCCGCCTGCAAACCTTTAGTAACGATCCACTCACCGTTAACCCAACCATCCAGTTGTACTGGGCGTGGTGCTAACTTATTGTCAGGGGTGACAGTAAATACCAGTTTGCCCATTTGTGAATCGATAATCGAGCGTTGCGGCACGGCCAATGCAGCGGTACGCGTCGCACCATTCAAAATCACGCGCACAAACTGCCCTGGACGCAAAATACCTTTCGGGTTAGCCACTTGGGCACGTGCATCAAAGCCGCCATTGGCAACATTCACACGCTCACTGACAAAATTCATCTTGCCTGTGGTTGGAAAAATGCTGCCATCGGCCAGTTTCAAGCTCACATCAAAATTGATGCTGCCGTTGCTGCTAGGCTTACCTGGTACCGCCAATTTGCCACTATCAACCTCTTTTGCCATTCTTAAAAAGTCTGCTTCTGGTACGCTAAAGTTAATGTACAAAGGGTCGGTCTGCACAATGGTAGTCAGCAAACTATCGGCCACCGTTACCAAACTGCCGTCAGATTTTGCAGCAACCCCAGTCACACCAGAAATCGGTGCCGTCACGCGGGTATAACCTAAATTCAGTTTCGCTTCATTGGCTTGCGCTTTGGATTGCTTCAAGCTCGCTTCGGCGGTTTCCAAATTCGATTTCGCATCGTCATATTCTTTCTGACTGATCGCCTTTTCCTGTGCCAGCGGTGCTAAACGCGCGAATTCGCGTTTAGCCTGATTTAGTTTGGCTTCATTCACCGCCACCACTGCCTCTAAAGATGCGAGTTGACTTTGGTAGGTCGCTGGGTCAATTTGGAACAAAGTCTGACCGGCTTTGACACGTGAGCCTTCTTCATAAGTCCGTTTTTCCAGAATGCCAGAAATACGCGCCCGAACTTCCGTTTCCTGCGAACCCGCAGTTTGCCCAGGATATTCAAATGTGGTTGCCAAATCACGTGGTTGCACCGTGACGACGTTCACTTCTGGCGTTGGTGGCGCGGCATTTGGCGCAGCACCGCCTTGGCCACACGCCGTTAATACCGCCATTGGCAAAAGGCCGATGGCCAGCAGACGTACAGGGAATGTTGAGAGTTTCATAGAGTTAAGACCACGGCGAGTTTCAGGCTGTGAGTGTTGATTTGAGTGGAGTGGGGAGATGTGCATAGCGTTTTTTCTCTTTTCAATGAGAGGTCGAACTGGTATTATATACATACACGAATGTTTGTAAAACAAATTTCTTCCGCGAAGAAAGACTTTTTAGAAATATCGACATGCCTTACGGTAACACTTAGGGCAAATTGATTTGCCTGGAAATTTTTGGGGGGAATACGTATTCTGCCAGAAACCAAAAAATTTTACGCAGATGCAGCATTTTTAATATAGTGGTGTGAGTATTTATTAAATATATTGGTTAAATATGCGGGAATTGCCATAAAAATAGGCATACTCCCCCTATTATTGAATAAATTATTGTGCTTACCAGAACTTAATGGAGAACCAGAAAGTTTTAAATAAAGTTAAATGATTGCTGAAACCAGACTCATTCTGCCGCTTTTGCGCCAGATCATGTCAGAAAAAAGCACTTCATCTAGACTACTTAGGGCTTACGCAAAATTGCGTTGGCTAGGCGCGAAGCCCCAGACAGTGGAAATGGTACAAAATGTATATTGAGACAAAGCAACAACGCCAACGTCTGTTTTGCGTAAGCCCTAATACTTAGGAAGGTAAGTAAACCTTCACCACATCACGACAACAATTAAAATTATGGCTCGTAAGACAAAAGAGGATAGCCAAATCACCCATGAAGCTTTGCTTGATGCGGCAGAAAAAATCTTTGGCGAAAAAGGCGTCACCCGCACGACCTTAAACGACGTTGCCTGCGCCGCTGGCATGACACGGGGTGCGATCTATTGGCATTTCAAAGACAAAACCGCGCTCTTTCAATCGATGTGCGACCGCGCATTCTTGCCGATGGATGCTTTGCTCAACGAAATTAACTGCACTCGCAATACCGACCCGATTGCCGCTTTGCGCCAATTATTTGTACACGTTTTCGTGCAAGCCGCAGAAAACCAGCGGCAACGCAAGGTGTTTGAAATTATCTTTCATCGCTGTGAAAAAACCGAAGAAATGGCGTTTTTTATGCAGGAACAGGAAAAACGCGCCGAATGTTTGTCGCACATGGAAGCCATCCTATTAGAAGCAGTGCGCCAAGGAAAACTACCTGAAAACACTGACACCTACATCGCCATGCAAGCGATCCATGCCTTTTTGGTTGGCATGCTACATGAATGGGTACTCAACCCCGATGCTTACGACTTGGCGGCACGTGCCGAAGAAATTGTCGATATGATGATCGCTGGCTTACTGACCAATCCACCGCGTAAGCTGTCGCTTAAAAGTTGATCGGCTGCATAAATAATGCTTAAAGGATGCAGAAATAATGCATTAATCTTGGCTCGGCAATTTCAAATTAAAATGCACCGCCACTAAGCGCATCAAAAAAGTCATCAAAATCCCCGCCAATAATGCCACTGCTTGGGTTGACTCCAAATGACTGCACAGCAGAAACACCCAGCAACCAAAAAATGAGCAAGTGGCATACAACTGCCCGCGCCGAAACACCAACGGAATCTCATTACAGATCACATCGCGCAGCACACCGCCAAAGATGCCGGTGATCACACCCATCATCACGCACACCACCATCGGCATGCCCGCATCAGCCGCCAAAGACGCGCCCGTTACACTAAATAAACCCAAACCCAGCGCATCGACATAAATCATCACACGCTCTGCCACCGCGCTGCGCACATGCTTCAAAATCGGAATCGCCAACAGGGTCATCACGAAAATCAGCATCATGTATTCCTGATGCTCTACCCAGAACAAAGGCCGCCGATCCAGCAGCAAATCACGCAATGTGCCACCACCAAACGCGGTGATAAAAGCCACCGTAAACAAACCGACTGCATCCATCTGCTTATTGCGCGCCTCAATCAAGCCGGAACTAGCAAAGGCAATGATGCCCGCAACTTCCGCCACTTGTAGCAACGCGTTCATGTTGAGATGCACTACCGCCATTCAATGACCTTATCCTGAAACATAGATACTCCCTATTTTTTATAAATTTTATGCCACATCCCGCACATTTTATATATGTTTTACAAAAATACTGGTGATAGTATAAAAATTCATTTATCTTTTGCGTGTTTCAAACGGCTTTTATCACTTGCTATTAAGCAGCTATCCAGCATACGCCGAGATGGCTCTTAGAATTCGTTCCAGAGACGCACTTGCCTTCCCTAAACTGTTTCATAGTATAATCATGGGCTTGGCAATTAGCCAAGCAAACATATTAAATTGGGCAAGTGATAAGTAATCGGGTCAAGAAGCTGGGCGACCGACGAAGTACGTATTGGCTACCTACACTTTTTAGAGGCAATTATGAAAGACGGCATTCACCCAAACTATCGTGAAGTATTGTTTCACGACGTATCAAACGATTTCAAATTCATCACTCGCTCAACGATCAACACACGCGACACAATCGAATTTGAAGGCAAACAATATCCATTAGTAAAGATCGAGGTTTCTGCTGAATCTCATCCTTTCTACACAGGCAAACATAAAATCGTTGACACCGCAGGTCGTGTTGATAAATTCCGTAAGAAATTCGGTACTGTGGGTTCAAAAACCACCGCATCTGAATAAGTACGAAGGTGTTTGCGTACAGCACATTGCACTTATGATATATGTGCAGCGATCAAAGGCAGCTACGGCTGCCTTTTTATTTTTTCTAATTTCACACTTAGGATTTCTCGCCTACGGTTTGCACACATAAATCTGGGTTAATATTTTTTATTCCTCACCACATCCAATAACATGAAGCCAGTTCGTCTGCCTGCTGCCGCCACCGTTGCCTTACCACGCTGGAGCATTATTGCACTTTGCATGCTATACATCTTACCCGGCGTGATTGGCTTAGACCCGTGGAAAGGCGAAGACGCGGCAGGTTTTGGCATCATGTGGACGATGGCACACGGTGGCCTCAATGACTGGTTATGGCCACATATTGTCGGCTTGCCGATGTCAGAAGAAGGCCCACTGGCATTCTGGTTAGGCGCGATTTGCATCAAACTATTAGGCTGGCTGCTGAGTGACCCGTTGGCCGCTAGAGTCTCCACCGTACTCTGCTTCGCGCTCGGCGCAAGCTCGGTCTGGTACGCCACTTATTCGTTGGGGCGGCGCAACGAAGCACAACCTCTTAAACTCGCATTTGGTGGACAGCCGACACCACAAGACTTTGGCCGCACCTTGGCTGACGGTGCTTTACTGATCTATGTGGGCTGCCTTGGTCTGCTGTTACGCAGCCATGAAACCAGCGCAGAAGCCTTGCAGATCGCTTTGATTGCACTCAGCATCAATCTCTGCGTAAAACTATTCGACAACCCACAAAAACGGCGTGCCGCCCAGCTTGGTCTGGCGCTCGGTTTGCTGATACTCACCCGTGGTTGGATATTGCCCACCGCACTCCTATTTTTTCTGTGTGTACTGACACGCTACCGCCGCCAGCGCGTATATGGCCTGCTGCTTGGCATTGCCCTACCAATCGCTGGTGCCGTCAGCGCCATCTGGTTAGTGCCGATCGCAATTTACCAACCTTTCGGCGGCTCACCCTATCATGCTTGGATGAACTGGAACCTGCATCAAATCGGCTGGCTAAGCAGCAATAATCTGATTTACTTTTTCCGCTACACACCTTGGTTCACTTGGCCAGCCTGGCCGTTTGCGGCTTGGGCCATCTTTGCCTGGCGCAAACAAGAGCGCTCGCTGCACATCGCCTTGCCACTTGCATTCCTACTCTGCTTTGTCGTACTGGCTGTGCTTAATCCAAACAAAGAAGAAAGCCTGTTCTTGCCACTTTTGCCGCCATTAGCCATTCTGGCAGCGTTTGGCTTACCCACCATCAAACGCAGTACCATCAACGCGATTGACTGGTTTTCACTGATGGTGTTTACCGGCATTGCCGCCATCATCTGGTTTGGCTGGATTGCTGAAATGAGCGGCTGGCCAGCAGCCACTGCAAAACGCATTCTGAGCTGGGCACCGGGTTATCAACCTGATTTCAAGCTCCCCTCTTTTGTGATCGCACTGCTTTTTACGGCGGCTTGGTTCGGCTTGGTTTACTGGCGCATCTCGCGTCAACCAGCCGTCTTGTGGCGCGCTGTCGTGCTCTCCAGCGGCGGTGTTATTTTAAGCTGGCTACTTTTACTCACCTTATGGCTGCCACTGATTAATCAGCGCATCACCTACGCGCCGGTCGCCACAGAATTGACCAAGCAATTGAATGTGCCATACACCTGCATCAACAGCAATGTCGCCCCATCACAACGCGCATCCTTTGCCTATTTTGGCGGCTTGCATTTTGCGACATTGAATCAAAAAAATTGCGAATGGTATCTCGCGCAAACTGCGCGCCGATCAAAAACACCTTCGCCTTATTTAGCACAAAAACTCAGTAAAGAAAATTGGGAATTAATCTGGCAAGGTCATCGCGCAGCAGATAAAGATGAATTGTTTTCGCTGTACAGAAAAAAATAATTTTCCTGAAATTGCACGAGCAAAAAATCTCAATTTTTCGATTTTCTTCGATCAAGATACTTGCAATTCTAGGGCTACTATGTCATACTTCTCGCTTGCGTTGCCGAGATGGCGGAATTGGTAGACGCACGGGACTCAAAATCCCGCGCCGCAAGGCGTGCCGGTTCGATTCCGGCTCTCGGCACCAGTAGAATATGAACGGCTTTCAGAAATGAAAGCCGTTTCCATTTGTGCTTTGTGTAGTTCAGCAAAAAATCAAAACACTGCTAACATGCTTGCCAGTTTTTTCTTCTGCGACAGTTAGTGTCTGTTGATATATCCATTAAGAATGCGATGCGATACTCATCGCTTTGCAGGTATTAACAACCCCTCTTCAATGAGGTTTTGAACAATACTCGCCTGTTGCGCATCGCGCCTCCGCTTCAAGGTATCGCGGCTTGGCGCTTCAGTCGCCAGCCAATTTTTGAACTCCACAAAAACTTGAGGATCGATCGTTTTCATTGTCGCCATTGCGCCATTTGCCGCGAAAACCACTCGTTCAAATTTTGGAGATTGGGTCAACACATCAGCACGAAGCGCCTGTATAACCCAAAGATCGTTTTCGTCGTTTGAAAGCTGAAATGGATGCACATCCCCTTCTTGATTTGGCCGACGTAAGAAGTCAACCTCAAAGCCTTTATCATTCACCGCAGTTTCAAGTGCTCCCTCTTTACGCTCGAAAGAGCGATCAACTTTGCGTAGAATATCGAGTATCGACACTTGAAGCTTCTCCATCTCCGCCACGAACCGCACTCTCTTTCTTGCATCCCATAGTAAATCAACGTCTTGCGTTGCCAAAGCTGCTGGGAGTATTCGTACACCTGCCGCCGTCTCGTACGCATAGAGTGCATGTGTACCAACAACTGTAAAGTGTTCCGATAAACCGGCATGTTCGAGCTCTTGAAGCAATCCAACAACAATATTTGGAACCCTGCCGACTCGCAAAGCTTTATTGAGACGACGATGTTTATCCATCTCCGCAGCCAAGGTTGCCTCTCGCATTTCAATTTCTTTCTTTTTTGAAATGTAGGCTGCGTAGATTTTTTCCGTTTCAGGTGAGCGACGACCTAATCTCTCTTGTCGCTTATGAGGAAGCGTCTTAACAAGCTGATCTCCCTCGTGCTCTTGCTTCCAATACATTCCGGGAGCATAAGCCTGAGCTTTTTTCCGAGTCTTGTGGAACTCGGTGAAAACCGCTTCAGCATCAATTGCCTGCCGAATTGCGTCTTCTGGGATTGAGGTATAGTTCATGTTAGTTTTTGGCCATGCCGTCATTTTTTTAATTTCTTAATTATGACGGAAATCTTTTATTTAAAGCGACCCCCGTCGAAATTTAAATTTTATATTTTTGACGGAAAATTTTCTTTTTATTAATATTTGAAATATTTTTCAGAATAAAAAGGAAAATTTCTATCGAAGAATAATTTCCTATAGAAGCATGTCCCTTATGTCAAACGTTAGACAGCACAAAATTCAACCAAATTACTTCCTCCAACATTCCAGCATGACAAACCAAGAAAAATTCCTTGCCTACCTCCGAGCTTATGAGTCAAAGGATTTGGCTCAGATCTCGCAGATGTTTTCAGACGACGTCACACTTCGTGATTGGAAGATTTTTGTAAGGGGGAAGGCTGCAGCAGTGGCCGAAACGAAGGCAAACTTTGAAGCGGCGCAGAGCATCCGAATTCAGCCGCTGCACCTGTACGAGACGTCAAGCGCAGTCGTGGGTGAGTTAAAGATTCTGGTCGATGGCAAGGTCGAACTGTTCGTTGTCGATGTGCTGGAATTCGATGCCAGCGGAAAGATCAAAGCGATTCGCGCCTTTCTTGGGCGTGGTGATGCGTAGCTTGATGATGGTAGCTGCGTACCTTTTTAAGCATCAAAATTTTTTTATTCATAAAAAATTCGCTTCACTGTTGCGCCACAAAATGACGCTGCATCGTATCCCGATAGTCTTGCCATCCAGCTTCGCCTTCCGCTGGCGCCCAGCTCGCTTTTTCTTCTCCGCTCAACGCTGAATAAGGGCCGGCCTTGCTTTCAAAAAATACCGTGCCGCTTTCTAAGGCAAGTAGACTGTGAAACTGATTCAGTGGAATCGTCAAGCCAAATACACCGGCATTGGCATCGAGAATCAATTGCTGAATCACCTCACCTTGTTCATCAAACAGCAAAACACCGCAACGACCTTTGACAATGAAGATTGTCTCATCTTTTTCTGCGCCTAAATGACGATGTGGCGGTACATAGGTACCCGGTTCTAATGCATTGAGTAAGCGATGGCAGCTTGATTCATTTTGCGGATGAAAATTCAGATTTTGGCGCAATCGTGGATTATTTTTTGCCCGCTCCGATAACTGCGCCAAGCTGTCGTTGGTGATGAGTTTAAACATATAAATTCCGAGATTGATTTTGCTGTTTACACGGTAAGCTGCATCTGATGTTGGGTTCTAAAGATAGGCGTTTGCAATCAATGTCGATTACAAATTAAGGTCTGTTGACCTTAATAAGCCGTATATTTCTTAGCGCTAGCTTTGACTAAATCAACAGGGTATTTTTGCGCATTACGTTTCATTTTTTCTAGCGTGGCCTGATACAAATCAACGTTTAATTGATCGGCTAAGAGAATCGGATAACTCAACACGTCGGCCATTTCATCCGCCACCGCTTGGGATTGCTGCTCGCCCAACTCATCAGCACTTCCCGTGCTCAGCCATTGAAATGGCTCCAATAATTCAGCCGCTTCTACCGCCAGTGCGCTGGCGAGATTTTTGGGCGTGTGAAACGGAGCCCATTCGCGCTCATTAGCGAATTGCTTTAATTGCTTGCGTAGTGCTTGCAATTCACTCATTTCGGTTGACATTTTGCTTTCCTGTCGTAAGGTAAAAAAGAACGTCTCGATATTTTACGGCAAGTGTTTGGCTTGCCCTCGCAGATTTTGATTGCGCCAAAATTGTCTAATACATTTCGAGTCATTTTCGCTTAGCTTATTTAGCCGTCGTTAAATAATGTCACAATACAAATAAAACATCGATGAAGTTTCCATTTTTACCTTAAAATGAGGTATGCTGCAATGCATCAATATCGTGTTCGACGTATTCATATCGGTGATCATTTTTGATAAAAAAGGAGAAATGGCGATGTCTTCCCTACCAAATCAAATTGGTGAAATAACCCAAGCGCAATTTGCAAAACAGTTTGCCTTGTATGATTCTTTGTCTAAATTGGCCTTTCGCGGTTTTGAGCGCCTGATTAATTTACACATGATGACGGCCAAAGAAGCACTTACCAGCGCAGGAGCCGCCGCAAGCACTACAAATGCGGTGCATACGCAGCCACCGGTGGAAAAATTAATGGCATTCAGCCATGAAGTGGCGATGATGTCGGCAGATATGCACAATGAGTTTTTGCAGGCATTGCGCACAGCGCAGTCAGACGAGCCTTCTTCTGTTCAATTCGCTTTCGACGGTCAAGCATTCAATTTGCCGCATTTTTCTTTATTGAGCACTTTATTTACGGTACCGAATGAGCCATCGCTTGATTCGGCAATTGAAACCGTCATTTTTAAAGAAACGAAAAAAACACCTGCAAGCAAGACTCTCGCAGGTAAAACGCCAAGCATAAAAAAATCGAAGCCGAAGGCTGCCATCGCCCAGACCGCCACGCCAAATACAGCCAAAGTAAGCACTGCGAAAAAACCTGTGCGCAAACCCAACACGGTGACGCCCCAGCCCGCCTCGACTGAAGCGAGCACAAAAACGCCAGTCGAGCCAGAGCTCAAGACTGCAACTGCGCAACTGGCGACGCCAAGCAAACCGTCGTTTCCTACTGTGCAGCGAAGCAAGCCATCAAACAAAACACCTGTCAAAAAATAGGAATGTCGTGCACCGAAGTGTGTTGAATCGCGAAATTAAACCATGCTATCAATAAGGATGTTAATTGACTGATCGAAGCACGGTATGATTGCTAAAGAATAGCTAAAGGATTGCCAAAGTCCATCGCTTCGCACTATGATCATTCAATCGTTTGGTTTTGCTCATTTGAGGTTTTTTGCAGCAGATGTATTTTGCACAAATTAACAAAATCATTTTTAGCAATACTTGATAATGCAACGACCTTCACTTAACATCAAATCAGGGGTAGTTGACCTAACAAACGAAAGACCTTTAACCAAGCGATTAAGCGATTGGGGAGCAGACTGATGGCGCTTTTAAATAATAATAAAATACCTAGCTCATATCGTCAGGGCATTCGTCAAGGTATTCGTCATGCGCAGAACCAACACAGTGCCATCAGACATGCTGCTCTTATTTTTGATGTTGAACCAAACCATTGGACTCCAAGTATATTGACCTACATGAACGCCAACGCCTCTACCACGAAGACATCGGCCATCAATTCCTACCGGCTCAGCGCTGGTGATGACGATTTTATTCATTTTCTGGATGAAGACGAATATCAATTAAGCCCTATCAAAAATCAAACCCCGTGGAAAATTTTAGTCGCAGATGATGATGTTAACGTACACGACACCACACTGCTTGCGCTGAATGGTGTTTTGATTCATGGCCGCCCGCTAGAGTTTTTGCACGCCTATTCAGCGGCACAAGCACGTCAAGTATTGACTGATAATCCTGATACCGCTTTGGTTTTATTAGATGTGGTGATGGAAACCATCGATGCGGGTCTGCGCTTGGTAGAAGTCATTCGCAATGAAATGGGGCAACATCATTTGCGTATTGTGCTGCGTACTGGCCAGCCCGGTTATGCGCCTGAAAAACGCTTGAACAATGATTTTGCGATTGACGGTTACACCACTAAATCGAAGCTGACGAGATCGATGCTGATCTCTGTTTTAAACGATACCTTGGATAGCAGTGGTGGCACACAGCAAGAAAATTAAGCCTTCCTCTGCCCTGCCCCAGCAAAAGCAACACCTCTCATCCGGTTTTTATACCGACTCTGCATATTAGTACACTGAGCACACTGCGTGTCCCCCACACACCAGTCTAATCAGCGCAATCAAGCAACCAGCTTCCCCCATCAGAACACGCATTGATATAAGTTATTGCGCATCAATTTGATTCGATGGCATCGCATCTTTAAACGCTGGCAAACTCAAGCAATGCTGATTAATTCGCATTAAAGTAGGCATCGCGCTGAGATCGCAATCAAAACGTTGGGCATTGAATATTTGCGGAATCAAACAGCAATCTGCCAGCCCTGGCGTGCCGCCAAAACAAAAATCTTCTTGATGATTAGAAGAGGCCAAGCGCTGCTCCAACACGGCCAAACCGGTTTCGCACCAATGGCGGTACCATTGATTTCGCTGTTCTTCACTGATGCCAAGATCACGGTTCAGATAGCGCAATACCCGCAAATTATTAACAGGATGAATATCGCAAGCAATTGCCAAAGCGAAAGCGCGTACCTGCGCCCGTGCCAGCAAATCGTCAGGTAGCAGGCGCATTTGCGGGAATTTTTCATCCAAATATTCGATGATGGCGAGCGACTGCGTTAGCACCGCCTCTTCATCTACCAGTGTTGGCACCAAGCCTTCTGGATTGAGATGTAGATATTCAGCAGACAAATGCTGGCCGCCATCTTTGACCAGATGCACTGGCATATGCTCAACCGCTAAACCCTTGAGATTGAGTGCAATACGCACCCGATATGCCGCTGAGCTACGAAAATAACCGTAAAGTTTCATCTTGATGCTGCCATTGAATTAATTTGCACATAGTTTGATTCGCACATTCCGTGTGATCGCGGATGATCACACCAAGGTGACCTGCAAACTACCCAAGCCCTCGATTTGCCCGACCATCAGGTCGCCTTTGTTAACTGCAGCAACACCTGCTGGCGTGCCGGTGAAAATCAAATCCCCTGTTTGCAAGGTGTAGAGCTTCGATAAACTCACGATGATTTCGGCGATATTCCAGATCAATTGATCGATCCGCCCTGCTTGCCGACGCACGCCATTCACATCAAGGCTGATTGCCGCCGCCTCAATATGTTTGATCTGCGAGGCTGGTGTGATCGCCGAAATCGGTGCCGAGAAATCGAAACCTTTAGCGGTACACCAAGGCCGCCCCTGCGCTTTGCTTTCTGCTTGCAGGTCGCGCCGTGTCATGTCCAAACCGACTGCGTAGCCCCAAATGAAGGAAGCCGCATCGCCCAAGGAAATCGCTGCGCCACTCTTGCCTATCGCGATCACCAGTTCAATTTCATGATGCAAATTGCTGGTTTCACTTGGAAACGGCATGCGGCCAATCTCGCCTTCTGCCACCGGCAGCACGGCGTCAGCTGGCTTCATGAAAAAGAAAGGCGCTTCGCGGCCAGTCCAGCCCATTTCCTTGGCGTGTTCAACATAATTACGGCCGACGCAATAAATTCTATGTACCGGAAAGGCTTGTGTTGCGTTTTTGATCGGCACGCTCGGTACCGCCATTGGGAAAATGAGATTCATGCTGCCTTTCTCCATTTATCTTTCTCCATTTGTTTTTCTCCATTGATCTTTTTCGATGCTTACTTCGCTGCTTTTATTCAAATTGCGTAATAATTTTTTCAAAGCGCGCTTGTCGTGCCGCATCCAACTGGGTTGGCAGCCGTAACAAGTCATTCAATACGGTCTGCTTATATTGCTCTGACTGACCGTTTTTTAACGATGCTTGCAAAACTTCAATCTGCAAATGCAAGCGCTCTTTAGCTAACTCACTCGGGCTATCGATCCCGCACAAAATTTCGAGTCGCAATAAATCGGCATCAAAACTGTTTAGATTGGCTTGCAGCGCAGTTAAATATTGCTGGCTCTGTTGCGCGGCCAAACCGGGTTGGGCGCTTGACTGCAAGACCTTGAGGCCAGCCGTAAAACGCTGCTCAAGTTGTTGCGCGATATTGTTTTTTCCGCTTACATGCAAATCTTCCCAAGCTTGGGTCAAGTTTTGATGAAGTTCATCAAACGACACAGTTGCTTGCTGCTCTTGTGCGCCCTCATTCAAGCTAACAATGGCATTTTCCAATTGCCAGCACAGTTGCAGTCTCTTGATCGACTGCACTTTTTGTACCGATTTTTTTCGTGCCTGCCAAGTCGAGAGACTGTTTTTAATATTCGCACTGATTTGTTGAAAGCGTTGCTCCAGCGCTGCTTCATCTGCTTTCGGTACGGCACCCAGATCTTTCCATTGCGAGCTTGCCGCCTTGTGTGCCTCTTTCACCGTATTGCTACGTTGTTCGACCTTTGCAACATCCTGCAAAGTGGCGTTTGAAATAGCCGCATTGAATTCGGTCAGCGCTTGTTCTAATTGCTCGCAAAGTGCTTGTTTGCTGCTGAGATTTTGTTGTCGCTGCGCGTCTGCCGTGACCGCGAACTGCTTGCGTTGCGCAAAAACGGCATCACAAGCGGCACGGAATTGTTCCCACAGCGCTTGTTCATCTTGCCGCTTTAATGGCACTTGCGCCGCCTGCTTTTGCCAGCGCTCTTGCAACTGACGCAAACTATCAATCGCCGAGCGCTGCTGCACATCAAGCGCTGCAACGGCAGCAATCATCGCTTGGCGACTAGCAATTTCTTCAGCACGACGTGCCTGCAATGGTTGCCAAAGTCGTTGAAATTGCGCTTCAAATGCGGCATCGAGTCGCGCACGATGTTTGCGATCAACGTGTCCAATTTTTTTCCACTCTGTCAGTTGGGTTTGGCAAAACTGGGCATACGCTTTCCAGTTAGCATCTGCCTGTAACAATGCGGTGGCCTGCTCTTGCATCGCGCTTAAAAATTGTTCAGCTAAACCCAGATTAGCTTTACGCTCATCGGCCTGCTGCTGAAAGTGCAGCGCTGCCGGGGCATACGCGAGATTACATGCGGCGTCAAAGCGTGTCCATAATTCTTGGCTGGCTGCGCCGCTGAGTCTTTCCATTTCCTTCCAGCGTTCTCGCAAGGTCGTAATTTTTTTGGCTAATTGACTGGCGGCGAGATTTTCTGTGGCGAGATCGTCCACCGCTTTAATCAATTCATCACGCGACACATTGCCGCCCCACTTTGCCCAAGCTAACAGATGGTTTAACTCTGCGCGCAATTTTTGCAAACGTTCCCGCTGCTGTGCGCGCAGGCTGGCTGCTCCAGCATCGACGTCGCGTAATTGTCGATCATGTTTCTTCGCATTTTGCACACTGCCTTGCTCTAAGGCTTCTTCAAAAGCGTTTAAGGCCGCATCGATTTCTGCGCTACTCAATGCTGGTGTGACTGGTATTGATGCTGCGGGTTCTTCTGGCACTATATTGGTTACAGCATGATCAGCATTGTCAGCACTCTGGCTCGTTACTGTGTTGTCCTCCGTCGGCAAGTTGTCCAGCACATTGTTTGTCAACGCTTGGCTCTCAACGGCTACTACTTCTGGTTTCTGTTGCTTGCGCTTGCTTTCTAAGATATCCAATTGCTGGTGACAATTTTGCAGCGCCGCAACGCAGTCAGTGAGTAAATTTTTCGGCAAAGAAGCGCGCATAGTATGCGTGGTGAACGCTGCCAATACGGCTTCAAGTTGAGCGACATTCGTGCTGAATTGTTTGAATTGCTCTGCCTGCAAAGTAGCGTCTTTCTCAGAGATGAGTTCAGAGATGACTTCAGAAATGACCAAGGCCATATCCCGTAGCTGTTGCAATACATCTAGCACCTGCCGTTGCAACTGGGTTTGGGCTTGAAATTTTTGCTCAACCTGATCACGTACCTGCGTATATTGTGCGACCAATTCAGACATATCGGTCAATGCACCTATAGACGCGCGCTGTTTATCGAGCTGGTTAACTTGGTTTGCCAAAATCTGCTCTTGGCTTGCCAACTGCTGTGCTTGTTCGATGCAGGCTTGTAGTTGCTGCGTCATTTGCGCTGCGTGTTGCATGATGTCAAGCCGACTTTGCATTAACTTTGCCACGCGCCGATCATGATTACGCATCGCATTGCGTACTTGCAGCACGGCATCGTAAGAATGAACGTGCTGCGCCGCCTGCAAACGGCCGTCGGCAAAATCACAACGCAACAATAGCGCTACCACCGCCGCTTCGTCGTGTGCATTTTGCGCCAGCTCAGTCAAAAACTGCTGGCGCTGAGGTTCGACTTGATTGTGCTTTTTCTTGGACGATGGCGCCGACGAACCATTGGAAGATCCGTCAAAAGTCTTGCTGTGCGAATGGGCTTTTGGGTCTGTCGTTGCGGGAGCAGGCTTGTCGCGTGAGGTGAGACGTTTTATTTGTGAAAAGAAAGCGAACATGATGGCCGATGGCGAATGAAAAGAGAAAACAGGCATCATAACAAAATATGTGCCTAGTCTGAGCCAATTGCGCTGAGGATAAAAATAGAAAATTTCCCACGCAAGCAAAACCCGCTAGCAATCGCTTGATCAACGCATTAATCGCAATCATATTTAATACTGATACCAGTATTTTTTAACTTATGTTGACTAATTTGCGGGAATGGCACTATTTTTTACAGAAAATGGGGAGTATATCTATTTTCTTTA
>OFSE01000242.1_pt1 | contig 18289 bp, 9 predicted proteins | sample 1543261 | NCBI WGS metagenome assembly OFSE01 (sample SAMN07774225, study PRJEB24372) | wastewater metagenome | isolation source: Exp Tend VB 50WW | collected 2016-02 | reverse complement strand
ATAGATTTATGAAATTTTTATCGCATGCTTCTGAAAAATAAGAAAAGATTCATCGAAGTTTGTTAATTAAATATACTTGGGGGTATTTATGATTGAAAAATTATTATCTAAATCCGTTCGCCTAGCGTGTCTAGGTGGGGTTGCGGTGGGTGTCGGTCTTGTATCGCAGGGTGCATTCGCGCAAGAGGCGAACAGCACCGCGGATGTTCAACGTGTAGAAATTACGGGTTCATCCATTAAACGGATTGCAAAAGAAGGCGCTTTGCCTGTGCAAACCCTGTCGCGTAAAGACATCGAGCAAATTGGTGCACAGTCTGTTGCTGATTTGATTGTTGCGTTGCCTGCATTTCAAGGCTACATCACCGCATCTGCGTCCGTAAACGGTGGTGGTGGTGGTGTACAAAGTGCCTCTGTTCACGCGATTGGTACTGCATACACATTGGTATTATTAAATGGACGACGCGTTGCCCCATATGGAACTGGCAGTGCGGTCAATTTGGCAAGTATTCCATTGTCTGCCGTAGAAAAAATTGAAATTTTAACGGATGGCGCATCAACGCTGTATGGTTCAGACGCAATCGGTGGCGTTGTGAACTTTATTTTGAAAAAGAATAAGACAAATTTAGATATCGATCTAACGGAAAATATTCCTGAAGGTAAAGGCGGAAAAAGTACCAATTTTTCGATCTCCAAAGGCTTTGGCGATCTTGAATCAGATGGGTATAACGTCCAGTTAGCCTATAGCCATGATGAACAAAAGGTATTGCGCGCCTCTGACAGAAGTTTTGCGAAATCAGGGATTCGTAAATTTACCGAAGGTGGAAAGCAATATGCTATTTACCAAACAAGTATTAATTCAATTCCGGCAAATGCGGAAGTCGTGGATTCTTTGGGTAATGACGTTGCATTTTCTCCTGATTTAGCAACTACTGGTAAATGCAATGGCCCAAATACTTTTGTTCGGGGCGATTTGTGCCGTTACGACTATGCAGCGACAGTGGATTTAATTCCAAAATTAAAGCGTGACTCCTTTTTTGGAACCGGTAGCTTGAAATTAGGCAAAGAGACGACTTTATTTGCAGAAGCCATCTATAGCAGTTTTACAAGCCGTGCACAGTATGCAGCACCAGCGCAACCATTGACGGTATTCAGTACGGATCCAGTCACTGGTGTGAAGACAGTGAATCAAAATTACATCGGTGCATACAATAAATCGGTTGTACCACTGCTAGGAAGTTTTGGTATCAATCCTGCTGATGCGACAGATGCATTTTTCTATTTCCGTGCGCGTGATGCGGGTGGACGTGCAGATGATTACAAAACAGATGCAACCCATTTGGTTTTGGGATTGGATAGTACTTTTGATGGCTGGGACTATTCGGCTGCGGCAACTCACTCAGAAAATACGCAAAAGGATAATGCTGTTTCAGGTTATTTAAGTTCAAATACATTTAATTCCTTGGTACGGTCGGGAGCGTTCAATCCATTCATTATTAATCCGAATGCAGAAGCAGTCTTGGCGCCGGCGGTATTACATCAAAATTTATTGACGACAAGGTCAAAGCTCGATTTTGCGAACTTTCATGCATCCAAAGAACTATTTGACGTCAGTGCAGGGAAAGTTGCTTTGGGTTTAGGTGCCGACGTAACTAAGCAACGTTACAGCGATACCTACAGTGCGATTTCAATTGGCCCAGGCCCGCAAAATCCAGATACAACATTTACCGATACACAAATCGGTGGTGGCACCGGCGCTCAAAATCTGAACGCAAGTCGTGTTAGCTGGGGTACGTTTGCCGAATTGTTGGTTCCTGTCTATAAGAACTTCGATGTGACTGGTGCAGTTCGTTACGATAACTACGCAGCCGCAAAGAAATTAAATACTACCTATGACACTGACGGATCAGTTAATCTGCCCGGCACCGTGGGAAATTCATTTTCAAAGGCAACGTATAAATTATCTGGAAGATTCCAACCAGTTGATACCTTATTGTTGCGTGCGTCTTACGGAACGGGATTTAAAGCGCCAACGCTCAACAATTTGGCTGATCCTGTGAAGAATGCGGGTTCTTCTAATTTCTTCCCTTGCCCAATTACAAATCCGACAGACTTTAGATTCCCATTCTGTCGCGGTGCGCAGGAGTATGGTTTATTGACTCAGGGTAATCCATTAAAGGGTGATGCTGGCTTGAAGGCTGAAGAGTCAAAACAATACACATTTGGTGCACGTTTTGAGCCGATTAGCAGCTTGTCTATTGGTGTTGATTGGTGGGATGTGAAGTTGAGAAATCAAATTCAATCTTTATCGCAAGATCAAATTTTCACTACACCTGAATTGGCTAATCAGTACATTCGTCTTTATAACGATCCAATTCAAGGATCACGAGTTATTGTCGCTCAATTATCACCCGTCAATTTGGCCACTTCACACTATCAAGGTATCGATATTGACTCTACTTTCAAACTGGCAACCCCGATTGGTAAATTCTCCGCCAACTGGGCAGCGACTTATTTCTTGAAAGCTGAGCAAAATGTACCTGGTCTTGGAGTAATCAGCAGTTTGGGGCGATTTGATTCTAACGATAACGTCACTTTCCGTTGGATTTCTCGTTTAGTGCTTGCTTTGCAATCATCAGAAAAACTCACAAACTCCATTACTGTGAACTATCGTAGTGGCTATCATGACAAAGAAATTACGGCAGATGATGCTCAATTGCGTTTCGTGAATGCGGATGGTTCCATTGGTGGGTTGGCTGGTTTAACCCGTGATGTTAAGCAATATACGACTTTTGATTATCAAGTGAGAGCAAATATCATCAAGAATTTGACACTGACAGCTGGTGTTAGAAATATTCTTGATAGAGACCCACCACTGTCAATTAGAAATACTGGTGGCGGAAATCAAGTTGGCTATGATGGTCGTTATACAGACCCAATTGGCCGTGCTTATTATTTAACAGCAGGTTATAAATATTAATAAGTAAGCGATAAAAAACTCCGGAGTAATCCGGAGTTTTTTTTATTTAGAGTAAGACAATTAGACGTGTGTCCCAATACCATTCACAAAAACCACCTCAACACACCGATCATCCCCCAGCACGGCCAAGACAAACAACAGCTCATCAATATTCTCCACTGTCGCTGTACGCCGCGCCAGCAAAGGTGTTGCGTTTGGATTCAGCACCACAAAATCGGCCTCAGCGCCTACACTCAAATGACCAATTTTATCTGCCAGTTGTAAGCTGCGTGCGGCGCCCAGTGTTGATAGATAAAACAATCTGCTGGCAGGTAAATAATCGCCGTTCATACGGGCAACTTTGTAGGCTTCGCCCATGGTTTTTAACATTGAAAAACTGGTGCCAGCGCCGACATCGGTGGCGAGTGCCATTGGTAGTTGTGCTGCATCGGCTTTGTGGAAGTTGAATAGGCCGCTGCCCAAAAACAAGTTGGAGGTTGGGCAAATCGCTGCGGCGGTTTGGGTGGCTGCCATGCGGGCGCGGTCTTCGTCGTCTAGCCAGATGCAGTGGCCATACATGGCACGTGGCCGCATGAGGCCGTATTGGTCGTAGATGTCGAGATAGCTTCTGGCTTGTGGAAATAAACTATGTGCCCATCCACATTCGTCGCGATTTTCTGCGACGTGGGTTTGGATATAGGTGTCAGGGTATTTCGCGGCAAGTTCGCCAGCAAGTTGCAATTGCACTTCGCTGGAGGTGATGGCGAAGCGTGGTGTGATGGCGTAGAGCTGGCGGCCACGTTTGTGCCATTTTTTGATGAGCGCTTCGCTGTCTTGAATGCCACCTTCTGCGGTATCGCGCAGAAAGTCCGGGCAGTTTCTGTCCATCAGGACTTTGCCTGCAATCATACGCAAATTGCGAGCCTCGCTTTGCTCAAAAAAGGCATCGACCGATGCTGGATGGACGCTGCCATACACCATGGCGGTGGTGGTGCCGTTGCGCAGCAGTTCATCGAGAAAAAAACTTGCTACCTCGCCGGCGTGTTGCGGATTGCCAAAGCGACGTTCGGTTGGAAAGGTGTAATGTTCCAGCCAAGGCAGCAAACCCTCGGCTGGTGAAGCAATCATGTCGGTTTGTGGGTAGTGAATATGACTATCAATAAATCCTGGCATGATAATTTTGCCGGGAAAGTGTTGTATCGCGATGCCCGGTTCGAGCTGATGTTTGAGCTTGTCGAAGTCACCTACCGCTACAACCAGGCCGTTGGCCACGATCAACAGGCCATCGCTATGCCATCGCAATGCATCTGGATTGGTTAGTGGGTCATCGGTGAAATATAACAGGCTGGCGCGGTAAGCTTGTTGCTTGGTCATGGCGTATTCTTTATTTTGTGGCTGGGCGGCGTGTTATTTCAAAAAGAGCGTCAATGTTGACATCTGGTTTGGATATCGAAAATATAAAAAATAGGGAGTATAGTTAAAAATATAGGTATTTCCGCAATAAATACGGGTGTAATAAAATTTACTGTACCCAGTATATAAATTGACGTTAGTCGCTGTGGGCTGGTAGGCCGTCTAGCTTTTTTATGGCGTTAATTGTATTTATCGCGTTTAAAATCGCTTCACTGGTCGCTGGCGCATGTAACGGTGGGCTATATTGATGCGCACCGACGCTGGAAATTGCATCACGAATCGCAAAGAAAACCGAGAAGGGTAACAGCAATGGTGGTTCGCCGACGGCTTTTGATTGGTGAATACTGTCAGGTAGTTTCGGATTATTGAATAAGGCCACGCGAAAATCCTCCGGGCAATCTGAGACCGAAGGGATTTTATAGGTCGATGGCGCATGTGTCATCAATTTGCCTTGCGCATTCCAGACCAATTCCTCTGTCGTCAACCAGCCCATTCCCTGAATGAACGCGCCTTCGACCTGACCGATATCTATCGCTGGGTTCAAGGATTTACCGGCATCATATAAAGCATCAACGCGCAATAATTTCCATTCACCGGTTAAAGTATCGACGATCACTTCGGACACTGCCGCGCCATAGGCAAAATAAGAAAACGGATTGCCACGCATGGTCTTCGCATCCCACGATAAACCTGGGGTGGCGTAAAAACCGTCTGACCAGAGTTGTATGCGTGCCAGATAAGCTTGTTGTACCAAGTCGCTAAAGCTGATTTTTTGTGTCTGTGCTTGCCCAAGCAGATGGCAGGCGTCATTGAAAAACTGTAGCTGGTCCGCTGAGCAATTGAATTTTGATGCTGCCAGTGCAGCCAGCCGTTGGCGAATTTGTCGAGCCGCATCTTGCGCGGCTTTGCCGTTCAGATCAGCGCCAGTGGAGGCGGCAGTGGCGGAGGTGTTGGCGATTTTGCTGGTGTCGGTGGCACTGACTTTGACTTTGTTGAGTGAAATACCCAATTCATGCGCGACCACTTGCGCGACCTTGGTATTCACGCCTTGCCCCATTTCTGTACCACCGTGATTGACCAGTACCGAACCATCGGTATACACATGCACCAAGGCACCGGCTTGATTTAAAAACGTGACGTTAAAAGCGATACCAAACTTGTGCGGTGTGAGCGCCAAGCCTTTTTTTAGTAATGGGCTGGTGGCATTGAAGGCAGCGATTTCCGCGCGGCGCTGATGGTATGCGCTGCTGGTGGTCAGTTGTTCGACAAGTTCGTGAATCACATTGTCGCGCACTGGTTGGCCGTAAGGCGTGGTGTTGCGAGCGCTGCTTTCATCGCGCCCGTAAAAATTTTGCGTGCGAATTTTTAGAGGGTCCTGTTTTAAAAACCGTGCAATATCGTCCAATAAATATTCGATTGCAATTGCACCCTGCGGGCCACCGAAGCCGCGAAAGGCAGTGTTTGACTGGGTATTGGTTTTGCCGCACAGTGCTTTGATATCGACATCGGATAAATAGTAAGCATTGTCGAAATGGCAGACCGCACGGGTTGCCACCGGGCCGGAGAGATCGGCTGAAAACCCGGCGCGTAACACCATCTCTACTTTCGCACCAAGTATCAGGCCGTTTTGATCGAAGCCTACTTCATATTCATAATAGAATTCGTGACGCTTACCGGTCACCAGCATGTCGTCATCGCGATCAGCGCGCAGTTTGACTGGCAGGTTTAAGTGATGAGCGCACAGTGCTGCACAGGCTGCCCACAAGGCGGATTGCGATTCTTTGCCACCAAAGCCGCCACCCATGCGACGGCATTCAACTTGCACCTGATGTGCGGCTAAACCCAATGCGTGCGCCACCACATGCTGCATTTCGGTCGGGTGCTGGGTCGAGCAATACACCAACATGGAGCGATCTTCTTTCGGCAGCGCGTAAGAGATTTGGCCTTCCAGATAAAATTGCTCCTGTCCGCCCACTTGCAAAGTGCCGCGCAATCGATGCGGTGCATGATCGATCGCTGTTTGCGCGTCGCCACGTTGCAAATGCAGCGCGGGCAAGACCATTGCGTTTGCCGCACGTGCTGCCTGTGGTGTCAGAATAGCGGGCAAATCGTCGTAGTCAATTTGCGCTTTGCGGGCGGCGCGGCGTGCCAGATCGTGACTGGTTGCGACCACGATAAAGATGGGTTGCCCGACATATTCGACCTTCTGATCGGCCAAAATTGGATCATCATGAATGATCGGACCACACTGGTTGGTACCGGGAAAATCATTGGCGGTATAGACTGCGATGACGCCTTCGCTGGTCAATACTTGATCGAGATTAATCGATTGAAGCACGGCATGAGCGCGCTGCGATAAACCTAAGGCGGCATGCAAGGTGCCTTGCAGCTCGGCAATATCGTCGGTAAATACAGCTTCGCCAGTCACGTGTAAATGGGCAGATTCATGCGCGCGCGATTGGCCGACTTCTGACCACTGTGGCGCTAGCGACGCAGGTGCGGGCGAGTTCATTGATGATCTCCATACGAAAATGCTTGGCTTTGATTGACTGCCACTGGTGCATGCGGGCGCGTTTCAAACCAAAACCGGCGCAATAAATTTTGCGCGCTTTGTAGGCGATATGCGCTGCTGGCACGCATGTCTGAGAGTGGCGAAAAATCCTGTGTCAGCGCCAGACAGGCCGCTTCCAATGAGGCTTCATTCCACGGATTATTTTCCAGGGCGGCTTCAGTCAATATGGCGCGTTTGGGTGTCGCCGCCATGCCGCCAAAGGCGATGCGCACCTGGCTCAAGTCACCTTCTTGTAAGTTGGCAGAAAAGGCGGCGCAGACTGCAGAGATATCCTGATCAAAGCGCTTGGCTAATTTGTAAGTGCGAAAAATTCCATGTGGTCGTAAAGCCGGCAAAGGAATTTGTACTGCACTGACAATTTCATCTGCTTGCAGATCTTTCTTTTGATAGCCTAAATAAAAATCCTCTAGCGCTAGCTGGCGTTCACCGCGCAGGCTGCGCAATACAAGCTTGGCACCCAGTGCGATTAGCCAAGGCATGGAATCACCAATCGGCGAGCCATTCGCGACGTTGCCGCCCAGCGTACCGGCATGACGAATCGGTAGTGAGGCAAAACGCTGCCAAAGCTCGTTTAATTCAGCTGGGTAGTGTTCGCAAATGGCTTGGTAGGCCCGGTCCAGTGTTACCGCCGCGCCGATTTGCAGAGTGTGATCCTGCACGCTGACCTGTTTCAGTTCGGCCACGCCATCGAGATAAATAATGTCGTTGAGTTGCCGAAACTGCTTGGTGATCCATAAGCCCACATCGGTGGAACCCGCCAGAATTGTCGCATCAGGTTTGCTGGCGCGTAACTGTAATAATTCAAGCAATGTGCGTGGTGCGAAAAAAGATTGTTGACCAGCGCGATAGTGCAAGGCGGGTGTTTTTTGCAGGTCACTTAGTGTGGCATGCAAAGCGGCGCGATCAAAAGACACTCTAGGTAATTCCAGCATGCGTTGCGCCGCGTCGATGATGGGGCGGTAGCCAGTGCAGCGACATAGATTGCCTGACAATGCCTCATTGATGTCGCTGCGCTGCAAGGGCGCTGTGCTATCCGCGTGGCGTAAATACAGATCCCACAATGACATCACAAAGCCCGGTGTGCAAAAACCGCATTGTGAGCCATGACATTCCACCATGGCTTGCTGTACCGGATGCAAATCTGATCCCTGTTTTAAATCTTCAACCGTGAATAAGGCTTTCCCATCTAGGCTAGGCAATAGCTGAATGCAGGCATTAACCGATTTCATTTCCAGTCGATCATTGCATATTTGTGCGACGACCACCGTGCAAGCACCACAATCGCCCTCGGCGCATCCCTCTTTTGTACCGTTGCAGTGCAACTCGGTGCGCAGGTGCTGCAATACGGTTTGGGTGCAGCTTACATCTGACACCTCATGAATTTTATTTTGATAAAAAAATCTGATCGGCTGTGACGCTGGTGTGGGTGTTATCACAGGCAATGGGTCAGCCGCAGCAGACGAAGAAGCAGAAGCAGACGAAGCAGACGAAGCAGATAAATCGGAGGGCATACACGCGCCTTATTAAATAACGGGATTGGGTTAGGATCGGCTGAGAGAGGCATCACCTGTACGGCGAAGATACATCGATTAAATGAATTTTATTCGGTTTTTTTAAAAGCTGGCGGTCGTGTGATCGACATTGGCGTATTTATTTCTCGGCGCGTCGCATTTTCGCGCGGGGATTTCTTGGCCGGCGATAAGAAAATCGCGATTGGGCATCGCACTATCTCCTTGTTTTGGAGTAAAGATTTTCTGGTAAATGTTAAAGCAATAAATATTAAAAAACATAACTGGTACGACAAAATAATCAAAGTTGCGGACGGAACAGAACTTGCTACAGGTAAAATAAGGTATATTCTTAAACTATTGATCCTCGGCAATTTTAAGTCCACGAGGCGCAATTATTTGACAAGTGTATCCCAGCACTTTTGCTGTGAGCGACTCTTCGTCGCAAGGTGCAAGCAGCTTTTCTGAATACTTCTGACATCTTGCTTTATAGAGAACTGCCAAGATTTGTGGCGGAGTTTTTAACTTTTTTACATGGCTTAGACAGAAATATGAACTTGACTAAAATGAAGATTGGTAAACGTCTTGCTTTGGGTTTCTCGCTGGTGTTGGCGCTGCTCATCATTGTGACTGCGCTCGGCATTACTCGCATGTCGCAAATTCAGGACAGGTTGGACAAGATTGTCGGTGTGACGCAAGTTGAAACCCGATTAATTCTGGATATGCGCGCAATTGTTTATGATCGTTCCGTGTCGCTGCGTAACCTGACTCTGCTGACCGATGTCGAAGACATGGCACCAGATTTGGCCAAAATTAAAGATCAATCAAAAAAATACTCTGAAGCAGAGCAAAATCTGGCGAAGATTTTTGGTAGCGATGAAAATACCATGTCAGCGCAAAAAGCCTTGCTAGATAAAATCAAGGAACAGGCGACCGCTGGTGAAACCTTACCTGCTATCGCACAGGCGCTGGGTGTCGCCAATAATCCAGAAGCAGCGACAATTGGTTTAATCAAAAAACTTCGCCCGATTCAAAATAAATGGCTGGCGGCACTGGATGAATTGGCTGATGCGCAGGATAAGCAAAGTGTGGTGATTGTTGACGGCGCAAAATCGGCTTTTGCCGTTGCTAAAAATTTGATGCTGGTGCTAGGTATTCTGGCTTTATTGGTTGGCATCATCGCTGCGCTGGTAATTACCCGCAGCATTTTGAAGCAATTAGGTGGTGAGCCAGATTATGCGGCGCGTATCGCGGGGCAAGTCGCATCTGGTGACCTGGCTGGTGTCATTGAGTTGAAGGCAGGTGACGATAGCAGCTTGTTAGCTGAAATGAAATCGATGCGCGATAGCCTGGTGAGTATCGTCAGTCAGGTACGCCAAGGTACCGACACCATCGCTACCGCTTCCAGTGAAATTGCTACCGGCAATGTGGATTTATCCTCGCGTACCGAACAGCAAGCTAGTTCGCTGGAAAAAACGACCTCTTCCATGAAGGAATTAACCACTACGGTGAAACAAAATGCCGATAACGCGCGCGAGGCAAATCAGTTAGCCGCTTCCGCATCGGAGGTAGCGCGTCAAGGTGGTGTCGTCGTTGCGCAAGTGGTTGATACGATGAATTCGATCAATGAATCGGCTAAAAAAATTGTTGACATCATTAGCGTGATTGACGGTATCGCGTTCCAAACCAATATTTTGGCGCTGAACGCAGCGGTTGAAGCTGCGCGTGCCGGTGAACAAGGGCGTGGTTTCGCCGTGGTGGCCTCAGAAGTGCGTAATCTGGCGCAGCGTAGTGCCGCCGCCGCAAAAGAGATCAAGACCTTGATTGGCACCTCGGTTGAAAAGGCAGAAATTGGTAGTCGTCTGGTTGGTCAGGCGGGTACCACGATTGAAGAAGTTGTATCAAGTGTTAAGCATGTCACCGATATCATTGCTGAAATCAGTGCCGCCAGCCAAGAGCAAAGTATTGGGATTGAAGCGGTGAATCAATCGATTATCGAAATGGATGGCATGACGCAGCAAAATGCTGCGCTGGTGGAGGAAGCGGCGGCTGCCGCGCAAAGCCTGCAAGACCAAGCAACAGAATTGGCGAAAGTGGTCAGTATTTTCAAGTTAAACGGCAATGAATCGATGATGGGCATGAAGCCTGCGATGGCGGCAGCCAGCAAACCTGTAGCCACCATATTGCGTGTTGAACCGGCCATGTCCGCTAAGCCAAAGGCGAAACCGGCGACAATTAAATCATTGCCGAATACGAAAGCCAGAGCCCAAAAAGCTGCAACGGCGGCGGCGCCAATGAAAGATGAGGATTGGGAAGAATTTTGATGAGATGTTTAAATTTGAATAGGAAAGCCAATTCGGCGTCGTGAATGATTTGTATGCGAAGCTTGGTGTCATACAGATTTCTTTGACGGTCGTTAAAATTGGCTAGCCTGTTGTTATAATTTAAAGTCTTTATAATGATAAAATCCTAACGAATCATCGCATATCTTATTAAATTGATTTAGAAAAAGTACATATATGAGAACTACACTGTTTACCCGTTTATCCTTACTTGCTGGAGCGAGCTTGCTCGCTGCTACGGCTTCGTCTTTTGCGGCAGATACCGCGCCTGTTCTGGATAGTAAATCTTGCGATCCACCGAAATATCCAAAAGCGGCTTTGATCAATGAAGAAACAGGTACCGTTGTGATGGGCTTTTTGATTGGGCCAGATGGCAAGGTGACTGATTCCAAGGTTGAAAAAAGCAGTGGTTCGAAAAGTTTAGATCGTGCCGCATTGTCAGCCCTTTCCCTTTGCAAATTTAAACCGGGTACCAAAGATGGTAAAGTCGATGCGGTCTGGGCGAAACTGGATTTTGTATGGAAACTGGAATAAAGTTTTGTGAAAACTGAGACAAAACTAAAACAGAAGTAAGAAGAATTAATTAAAAAAGGGAGCAATATAAATTGCTCCCTTTTTCGTTTTTAATCATGTTTTGATTAGCCGAGATTTTCCATTAGGATTTGAGATGATGGCGGATGCATTTTTCGAGGCAATTTTGACGTGAATGAGGCGCTCATGGCTAGCCATCAAGGAATGACAATAAGGAAGAACGCCGAAATTGACCGAAAATGCGCCGCCAGCACTCAAATAGCACTTATGGTGCGTCTAATGGAAAATCTCGGATTAGTGCAATTGGGCTGCTTCAATCGAGTTAATCGAGATATCAGCCTATGTTCACTTATTTACTTTGTACACTCAACCCGCGTCTGAGTAATAACGGTTCAATCTTCGCGTCACGGCCACGGAAAGCACGGAAGGCCTCGGTTGTTTCCTGACTACCACCGACCGACAATAATTTTTGTCTGAACCAATCACCATTTTTGCGCAGCAAGCCACCGTTTTCTTTAAACCACTCTACGGTATCGGCGTCTAGCACTTCACTCCATAGGTAAGCGTAGTAACCAGCGGAATAGCCGCCACCAAAGATATGTGAAAAATAAGTGCTGCGATAACGCGGTGGTACCGGTGCAAAATTGACGCCAGCTTGTTTTAAGGCGTCGGCTTCAAACGTCAAAGCGTCAGTGGGAATCTGTGCGGGCGTTATCTGGTGCCAGCGTTGATCCAGTAAAGAGGCGGCAATATATTCAGTGGTGGCAAAGCCTTGATTGAATTTACGCGCAGATTCGACTTTCTTTAATAAGCCTGCTGGCATCGCTTCTCCGGTCTTGTAATGTTTGGCATAATTTTTCAAGACTTCGGGCCATACCATCCACATTTCATTGACCTGTGATGGATATTCAACAAAATCACGTGGCACGCTGGTGCCGGAAAAACGGGGGTAGCGCACATTTGAAAACAGGCCATGTAAAGCGTGGCCGAATTCATGGAATGCGGTTTTAACCTCGCTGAGTGTTAATAATGTTGGTTCACCCGCTGGTGGTGGTTTGATATTCAAATGATTCGCCAGTACCGGGCGCTGTCCGAATAAATCAGATTGTTGAACATAACTATTCATCCAGGCGCCGCCACGTTTATTGTCACGGGCATACATATCGGCAATGAAAAAAGCCATCGACTTGCCGTCGGTATCGAATACTTCAAAGACCCGCACGGATGGTTGGTAGACAGGTAAATCTTTACGTTCCTTAAAGCTAATCCCATATAACTGATGTGCGGCATAAAACACGCCATCAATCAGTACGTGATCGAGTTCGAAGTAAGGGCGCAATTGTGAGTCATCGAAATTGTATTTGGCTTTGCGTACCTGTTCACTGTAATACGCCCAATCCCAAGCGGCGACTTTGAATCCGCCTTTTTTGGCATCAATTAGTTTTTGAATTTCAGCGGCTTCTTTTTTCGCATTGGCAACGGCAGCAGGTGCTAAACCACTCAACATATTATTGACAGCGGTAGTGGTTTTTGCCGTGCCCTCTTCCAGGCTATAGGTGGCGTGATTGGGGTAGCCGAGTAATAGTGCACGTTCAGCCCGCAGTTTGGCGATGCGGATGATCGTTTCGCGATTATCGAATTCACCGCCGTGGCTGGCACGCTGTGCTGAGGCTTCAAACAAGGCTTTGCGGGTGGCGCGGTTTTCCAGTGTTGCCAGATAAGGTTGGCCGGTGGTATTGAGTAAAGGGATTAAAAATTTCCCTTCCAGATTACGCGCTTTTGCCGCATCGGCAGCGGCTTTTATTTCGCTTTCTGACAAGCCTTTTAATTCTTCCCTGGTATTCACAATCAGGGCTGACGCATTACTCTCCTTCAAAACATTTTGATTGAACTTGGTACTCAGGCTGGCAAGTTCACTGTTATAGGCTTTGAGCTTGGTCTGATCTTGCTCTGACAGATTAGCACCGGCACGTACAAAATCGGTGTGATAGCGCTCTAGCAAGCGTAATGATTCTGGGTCAAGATTCAGACTGGCACGTGTTGTGTAAACCGATTTAATCCGCTTAAACAGCGCGGCATTGAGAAAAATACTGTCGCTGTGGGCAGAAAGTTTTGGCGCAAGATCACGCGATAATGCTTCCAGAGTTGGATTGGTATTGGTTGCCGTGAGATTGGAAAAAATCCGTGATACGCGTCCCAGCATTTGACCAGCGCGCTCCATCGCTACCACTGTATTATCGAAGTTCGGTTCGGCGGGGTTGTCGGCAATCGCCTTTATTTCTGCCGCATGTTGGCGTAATGCTTCGGCAAATGCAGGTGCAAAATGCTCGTTCTTGATTTTATCGAAGGCCGGAAATTCAAATTGCAGCGTACTGACCGAAAACAAGGGATTATCACTATTGGCGTTATCGTTGTTCGGATTATTTTGATTGGCCGTATTCGGGTTTGCCGATGGCGTAACTGCTGGTTCGGCAGCCAGGCTTGCTTGTAGAGCGAAGCCACTGCACAGCAGTGTGATCAAGGATTTTTTCATCGCGGTTTTAGAGTAAGGGTTATTCGGAAGAACATACAGAAGACAAGACTTTATCATAGTAAGACTCACGCAAAACAGACGTTGGCGTTGTTACTTCGCCTTGCCGTACTAGATGTACTGTCTGCGGCTTCGCGCCTAGCCAACGCAATTTTGCGTAAGTCCTACATAGGATGGGTGCAAAATTATCCCACCAAGGTTTGATATAAAAAATCACTTCAACACAGCACGAAGCGGTTTGCCATATCGAGCACAAATCCCGGTTGCAGATAGCCTAAAAAAGCAATCGTTAATACAGCAAGCAACAAAAAAATCATCAAGACTTTGATGATGATTGTTGATAGCCGTTTGTGCGTGTTGGTTGGCATGTTAAGCAGGAACGGTGCGCTGTCGTTGAATGGCTTTTTCGTTGATAGGAAGATTGATCAGTGCTGCCAAGATGCTGAGCCCCAAGATGATCATCCACACCATATTATAGTTACCGGATTGGGCAAATAAATAACCGCCCAGCCATGCGCCAAGGAAGCTGCCAAGCTGGTGTGAGAAAAAGACAAATCCCGACAGCATCGATAAATATTGCAAACCAAAAATACTGGCGACCACGCCATTGGTGAGCGGTACTGTGGATAGCCACAACAAGCCCATCGCCATTGCAAACACAAACACAGAATATGACGATAGCGGTGCCAGTAGAAACAGGCTAATCACAATAAAGCGCCCGAGATAGATGGATGACAGCAAATAGTGTTTTGGCAGTATTCCGCCCAGCTTGCCCGCATAATATGAGCCAAAGATATTGAACAAGCCGATTAATGCCAATGCAATCACAGCCACATTGGTATCGATGATGCCTTTGTCTTTGATGTAAGAAGGCAAGTGGACGCCAATAAACACAACCTGAAATCCACACACGAAATAACCCGCAAGTAACAACCAGAACGAGCGATAAGCAAACGCCTCGCGCATTGCTTCCATGACGCTTTGTTGTGATTTAACGCGGACTTCCCGATCTGGTTCACGCAAACGCCAAGCCATACCGAGCATCACGCAAATGATCAATAACGCCAGAATATAAAAAGCATTTTGCCAGCCAGTGTGCGTGATTAGCTGTTGTTCAATCGGTATCATGATAAATTGACCAAAAGAACTCATGGCGGCCGACAGGCCAAATGCCCATGAGCGTTTGGCTTCTGGCGCATGACGGCCAATAATGCTGCTGACGGCACCAAATGTCGTACACGCCAACGCTGCGCCCAATAAAATACTGGAGCCAGCAATAAATACCAGCGGTTGATTTACTACTGCCATCCAGACCAGACCAGCCGCATATAGAATGGCACCAATCGCCACTACTTTTGCCGTGCCAAATTTATCAACGGCGGCACCGGCAAACGGGCCAAATACGCCCCATAACAAATTTTGCGTCGCCAATGCCAGCGAATAGGTCTCTCGGGTCCAGCCATGTGCCTGGGAAATCGGCTGCAACCAAAAGCCGAAGCCATGGCGCACACCCATTGCCAAAGTCAAAATTGCACCGGTGGCAATCAAGATCGCTTTCAAGTCAGGTTGCTTGTGTGCTTGCATAAAATTTAAGAGTGAAAATTAAACTAAAAATGGTTACAGATCCTAGTAATCTTGAATAAAATTTTGGGGAAGTTCTGATTGAGTGACTGCGCGACCAAATTTTGAATCTGCGATGCTCGCTGTACAGTCGTACAGGTGCGCTTCTCAATCCAAACTTTGGCCGCTCGTTACACTTAATCAGAGCTTCCTTAGGTAATATCTTGTGTAATACGGGCAATTCAGTTTATCCCAGAATAGAAAAATAAACTTAAAGGCCGCATCCTATAATGCTCCGATGTTGCGAGTTGCTGGTTAGAGCAATGCCATTTCAACGGATCTTAATCTTCAAAAAAATGAATTTGTATCGACTTCCTTTAATGCGCCTTTTGTGGTGTGCAATTGGTGCTGGCAGTGGCATATTTGCTGCGCTGTATTTTGCTGGCCCAACGGCATCGCCATTTTTACTGGCGTCTTTGGGTGGCTCAACCATCTTTTTATTTGGTCTTACCACTTTTCCAGCCGCGCAACCACGTGCTCTAATTGGCGGACATTTGATTGCTGCGATGGTGGGTATCGCCAGTTTTCAATTATTTGGTGGCGCACTGTGGGTGTATATCTTGGCGCAAGTTGTGGCGATGTGTTTAATGTTTGGAACAAAAACCATTCATCCTCCTGCTGGTGCCAACGCCATTTTGATGGTGCATGCGCATGCTACCTGGAGCGCTTTATGGTTGCCGGTATTGGTCGGCGTGTTGATTTTGGCTGGCGTGGCGATGATCTGGAGTCGTCTTTATCCGGGTTTGGCGCATTACCCTGTAGGCTGGCTGGAACCATCCCCTACCACGGGTCTTTCCTGGGGGGGATGGGACGACTCAAAGAACGATAGTCAGCGCTGAATACGCTAAATACGGTAATTACTATGCGACTTTAAAATTGGCAAGTTCTTCTTGCAAAGTAGCCGCTTGTTGCGTTAATGCGCTTGCAGCAGCGGAGGTTTCCTCCACCAGCGCGGCATTCTGTTGTGTATTTTCATCCAGCGTTTGAATCGCGATCGTTACCTGACCAACACCTTCGGCCTGCTCTCTGGCGGCGACAGAAATATCGTTCAGGTAAGCATTGATTTGTTTTGCATTGGTCACCATAGTTTGCATAGTAGCGCCAGCTTGTTCTACCACGGCGGTACCGCTGGCGATTTGATCAACACTGTTGGAAATCAGCTCTTTGATCGCGCGCGCCGCATCGGCGCTGCGTTGCGCAAGACTTCGTACTTCGCTTGCCACCACCGCAAACCCGCGTCCTGCTTCACCTGCGCGGGCTGCTTCAACCGCAGCGTTGAGCGCCAAAATATTGGTTTGAAACGCGATGCCGTTGATGACGCCGATAATGTCATTAATCTGGGTAGAAGACGCGTGAATGTTTTGCATGGTTTGCACCACCGTGCTAATCACTTGACCACCCTGCTCTGCAACTTTGGCATTTTGGGCAGCAAAATTTGCAGCGGTGCTTGCCTGTTGTGCCGTGTTGCCCACGGTGGAGCCGATCTGTTCCATCGCAGCAGCCTGCTCCTCTAGTGTCGCGGCGGCAGATTCGGTGCGCGCCGATAAGTCCAGACTGGCGGCGGCAATTTCTTCGCTGGTGGTATACAGCGTATTGGATGATTGCCGTACCGTGCCTATTAATGTGTGCAATGAATCATAGGCTTTGCGTAAATCGGTGATGACCAAAGCCGGTTCGTCGCGCCCCCAAGGTTTGGTGGGTTGCAGACGCAAATCACCTTCAGCCATTTCTTGTAGATGTTTACTAATTAAGGCCAACCCGCCACGTGTTACCAGAAAAAAGGCATAGAAAAAATAGGCGGCTAGCAGAATACTGATGATGGCAAGCGCGTCGATTAGATATAAAGTTGTTTGCGTGCTGGAAATGCGCTTTATCAACAAGCCATCCAATTCATTCAGCATACGGGCAGTTAACGCGTATTGGTCATCAATGGTTTTATTCGCCGCATTCAGGTACGCTGTCTGCGCTTCAGGTGTATAGACTTGCTGCTCGACGACATTTTTTTTAGCAAGCTCAAGAAACGTGGCAGTGTCGTTGAGTACCTGTGTTGCATTGATCTTGTCAGTAAGTGACGGGTTATAGGCAATTGACTTGGCCAGACCATCACGCATATTGCGGGTTTGAAATCCGGCAATCGGAAATAAATCGTTCAGCTTTTTTTGCTGCGCTGGCGTGATGGCACCGGCTTTCATGATGGCTAACCCTAATCCACGCAATTTGCCACTATCTTCAATAATGTCGGGCACTCTAAAAAATGCCGCATCCATAATGTAGTAGCTGTCGATATCAGGATCCAGCGTCAGATTGGAGGCATCGGTCACTTTGCCTAGCAGGCCGATCAGCGCATCAATGTAGGCTGTGTGCACATCAAATACCGAGTCAACGTCTTTGCCACTGCCAATATGGTCGAACGCGCTGCGCATATCGGCAAATTCTTTTGCGGTGTCCAGTTGCCCACCCAAGCGCTGATCCACCGCGTTTAATTTGTCTTGTGCCGCGCGTAAATTTTCTTTTAATCCGGCCAGAGTGTCAGGTTCTTTGCCAGATGCTATTGCGCTAGTGGCGTCACGTCTTAATTGCTGCGCCAGGTTTAAAACCGGATAAATTTCCCGGTTATATTCAACTCCCAGACGTTCTTTGGCGGAAAATTGAATCGCCTCCATCACACTGCTGTTATAGAACCACGCCAGCACACCAAGTGGAATTAAAAACATGGTGCAGATAATCAGCGCTTTAATCGTAAATTGCAGATTGCGCATTAAAACGACCCCAAAGGTCCAAAATCCATGTGCCTCGAATGCGCTGCTGCTAGGGTTA
>OFSE01000241.1_pt1 | contig 18310 bp, 14 predicted proteins | sample 1543261 | NCBI WGS metagenome assembly OFSE01 (sample SAMN07774225, study PRJEB24372) | wastewater metagenome | isolation source: Exp Tend VB 50WW | collected 2016-02 | reverse complement strand
TCGGCAATAAACCCGCACGCCCCTGTACGAACTTTTCTTCGCCAGCAATCTTACTAGCGCGAGCACTCGCAAATTGTGGATCATTCTCCAGCGCCTCTTTATATAGTTGCAGTAAATCGCCCGCATGTGCATTGAAAGACACAAATGCACCAGCAATCAATGCGGCAGTGAGTGAAAGACGCGAATAACGCATAAAGTGCTCCGAATGAGTAGTGATTCAAAAAAAAATGCTTGTAATTTTGTTGCGTGCGAAGCTAAAAACGATTAATACGTTGGCATACTGGGATCAACATGCATCGCCCAGGCATGTACGCCGCCAGTAAGATTTGTTACTTGTGTAAAACCATGTCGCTCTAGAAATTGTGCGACTTGCATACTGCGCGCACCGTGATGACAAATACAGATAATTTCTTGCTCTTCATCCAGCTCTTGCATGCGTGCTGGTACCGTTTGCATGCTCATCAAAACCGCGTTGGGAATATGACAGGTTTCAAATTCCCAAGGTTCCCGCACATCGAGTAACAATGGTTTGGTTTGCAAAGGGTCTGCTAGGCGATCAGCTAATTCTGGTGCGGTAATATGTTGCATAGGCGCTCGTCAAAGCAGGTTAACAAAGCAGTTTAGAATTTAAATGTAGTTTTCAATTGCGCTTGCGGCAGGCGATGTATTGATGTCTCGAATACGGTCTTCACATCGAAAAATAATTCTGATTCGCGTGTAATCAATTGCGCCGACATAATGGGGGCTTTGCCAACGATCACAAACAAGCGACCTCCTTGATTTAACTGATTTTGCAAATCAACCGGTAGCATTTCCAACGAGCCGCTGACGACAATCGCATCAAAGCCCATGCTGTTTTTCACCTGCAAGCCATCACCCTGCATCACATCTACATTCATGACTGCATTTTTTCTTAAATTTTGCTCAGCCAGCGCTTTTACTTCAGGCAGCACTTCCATTACTGTTACGTGCTTGCACATTGCGGCCAACAAAGCGGCCAAATATCCAGTACCAGCGCCAATCAGCAAGACGGTTTCGGTTTTTTTAACAGCAACCTCTTGCGCAATACGCGCTTCGATTTTTGGCGTTAATGAATATGCACCAGCAACCAGCGGCAGCTCAGTATCAAAAAACGCCATGTTCTTTTGCGCATCAGGGAAATAATTTTCCCGCTTGACGAGCGATAAGTTTTCCAACACCTCTTGATCCAACACATTCCAAGGGCGAATTTGCTGTTCGATCATGTTAAAGCGAGCTTGTTCGATATTCATTTTGATTACTCTATAAAAATTGCGTGGAAGTGAAGTCAACCATCCATGATGGGTTTCAATCAATCTCACATTCTATCAAAGTGCTTCCCCCGATATAACAGAATTCACTCTACAAGATATAAATTTGACACAAACTTACTGCATTGGCAGATTCGGTGCTGCGCGTGCCAGCAAGATACTATTCAGCGTCAACTCCATGTAATGTTCAAAATAGGCGTCTAACTGTTCTGGTTCAATCTGACAAACACCGTTTGAATGTTTCCACATCATGATCATAATGACCGGAGCAATCAGGATGCGGGGCGTGAATTCCAACTCGACGTTTCTAAATTCACCGCTTGCCATGCCACGCTTTAAAATGGTTTTGACCATATTTTCTGCGCGATCAATCACTTCCTCCTGATAAAAGCGTGCCAATTCGGGAAAATTGCCCGCTTCCGCCATCATTAGCTTGGGTAAGCCAGATAATCTGGTGCGCCCCATTTTCTCCCACCAAATTGCGACGATGGTTCTGAACAAGGCCTCACTATTACCATCAAATCGCTCAATCATCCCTTCGGCTTCGCCCAACAAGGGAATCACCGATTCTTGCACCACTGCTTTAAACAAATCTTCTTTACTCGAAAAATACAAATACAACGTGCCTTTCGAGACGCCCGCCGCGCGCGCTACGTCATCCAGTCTAGTCGCGGCAAAACCGCGCTCAACAAAATGGTCTAAAGCAGCATCCAGCAATTCTTGCGGACGCGCCTCTTTACGGCGCTCCCAACGGGGCTTAAATGGGCATGACATAATAACAAATATTTAACTTACTCAAGAGTCAGTAATATTATCATGTCCATTGCCCGCGTCAATGTTTGCATTGGACTCAGCACCGCTGTTACTCACGTACAGCTAAGCACTGCTAGCCAAATACAGCATTTCGCTTACCGGTATTTTCAACGATTCAATTCCGGCATGCATGCACTTTATGATGAAACAACCAAATCGACGCCTGAATTGTCGATATTGAGGGATAAACTTTATTCGAGTACCGCAGTTAAGGAAAGCAACTGATTGTCACCACTGATCGTCACATTTGATTGTCACAATTCATAGCGCGCTCGATTACAATCATGTGATGAATCCAAATTTGTCCTGCCGCCCATCTTGCGCAGCCTGCTGCATTGCCCCATCGATTACAAGTCCGATCCCTGGTATGCCAGACGGCAAGCCCGCAGGCGTTCCTTGCATCCAGTTAAACCCTGATTTAACGTGCGCCCTATTTGGCCACGCCAGCCGGCCAATCGTTTGCAAGAGCCTGCAACCTAGCGCCGAAATGTGCGGCAGCAGCGCGCTCCATGCGATGCAATGGCTGACTCAGCTTGAACAAGCAACACTACCCAAGAAAACCTAGTCTTTAAATATACTGCATGTAGTATTTTTCAAGAACACTTATAAAACGTGTGGGAAGTTGCCTATTTTTTATAAAAAATGGCGAGTATATTACAATGAATGAAATTTTAATCACGTACAACGGCGCTTATGGTAAGCTTCTCCATACCGTGTGGCGCTGATATATACAAGTTTTTAAAGCTTCATCAGCACGATATTGCCCCCTATTTTCGCTAACCTCTCAATTTTCTCGTACTCATGGATCTCCTCCTCGCCGTAAAAATCATCATCATGGGTATCGTCGAGGGGCTGACCGAATTTCTACCGATTTCTTCTACCGGTCATCTGATTTTAGCGGGTAGCCTGCTGCAACTCACTGGTGAAAATATCAAGGTGTTTGAAATCGTGATTCAGGCTGGCGCCATTTTGGCGGTTTGCTGGGAGTATCGACAAAAAATCGCCGCTGTGCTCTTGGGTTTGGGTAGTGACCCTAAAGCACGTAAATTTACGCTGAACCTGATCGTTGCTTTCTTACCTGCGGCGGTGTTGGGTTTATTATTTGGCAAAAAAATCAAAGCTTACTTATTCAACCCTGTTGCAGTTGCCTTGGCCTTTATCGTCGGCGGTATCATCATTTTATTGGTGGAACGCCGGCAAGCAGGCAAGCAGCCCCATGAAACAATTGCCGTCACCAGCATTCAGGAAGTGGATGACATGAGCTTACTGGATGCCTTCAAAGTCGGATTAGCACAAACCTTCGCTTTAATTCCGGGCACTAGCCGTTCCGGTGCTACGATCATCGGTGGCTTACTATTCGGCCTCTCGCGCAAAGCGGCGACTGAGTTTTCGTTTTTCCTAGCGATCCCAACCTTGCTGGGCGCCACCATCTATTCGCTTTACAAAGCCCGTGAGGATTTATCGTGGGCAGATTTGCCTTCGTTCGGATTAGGTACGGTCGCCGCCTTCATCTCGGCATTTTTTTGTGTACGCTGGCTGCTGCGCTTTATTAGTACGCATAATTTCAATGCCTTTGCTTGGTATCGGATCGCCTTTGGCATCATGATTTTACTGACCGCCTATTCTGGCGTCATTGTCTGGTCTGAATAATAGTGGCACCGTCCATCCAGTACTCTATCTGTCAATGAACGCCCCCGAAATTGTCACAAACAATGCGGCATTGCATCTACTGCAAACCGTTTTTGGTTACCCTGCTTTTCGTTCACAACAAGAGCAAATCGTTGCGCATGTAGTCAACGGTGGTGATGCGCTAGTTTTAATGCCGACTGGCGGCGGCAAGTCACTCTGTTATCAGATTCCCGCCTTAATTAGACATGGGGTCGGCATTGTGGTTTCGCCCCTCATCGCGTTGATGCAAGATCAAGTCGATGCGCTGGCAGAAGTTGGTGTGCGAGCGGCGTTTTTAAATTCCACGCAAAGTTTTGATGAAGCACTGCGCATCGAAAAACAGATGCGCGATGGTGAGCTTGATTTAGTCTACATTGCACCAGAACGCTTAATGACCCAGCGCTGCCTAGAACTCTTGGCGGTGACACCACTGGCTCTATTTGCGATTGACGAGGCGCACTGCGTATCACAATGGGGGCACGATTTCCGCCCGGAATATATCAAGCTCTCAATTTTGCACGAACGCTTTCCTAACGTGCCGCGCATCGCCTTAACCGCGACCGCTGACCAGCAAACCCGCGACGAAATCATCCACCGCCTGCAACTCGAAAACGCACTGCAATTTGTTTCCTCATTTGATCGGCCAAACATTCGCTATCAAATCGTTGAAAAAGAGAATGGCCGCAAACAACTCCTTGACTTCATCAAAGCCCAACACAGTGGGGATGCGGGCATTGTGTATTGCCTGTCACGCAAAAAGGTAGAAGAAACTGCCGATTTTTTAAACGAACATGGCATCACCGCACTGCCTTATCACGCAGGTATGGAGCTGGCAACGCGCACCAAGAATCAGGCGCGCTTTCTGCGCGAAGATGGCATTGTCATGTGCGCCACGATTGCGTTTGGCATGGGCATTGACAAGCCCGATGTGCGCTTTGTTGCCCATCTCGACTTACCAAAAAGTATCGAAGGTTACTACCAAGAAACCGGACGCGCCGGGCGTGATGGTGCCAGTGCCAATGCGTGGATGGCTTATGGCTTGCAAGACGTGGTACAACAACGCCGCATGATCGATGAATCTGAAGCCAACGAAACTTTTAAACGTGTGCAAAGTGCCAAGCTCGATGCCATGCTAGGTTTATGCGAAACGCTTAATTGTCGGCGCGTGCATATTCTGGATTACTTCGGCCAAGCGTCTACACCGTGCGGTAATTGCGACACCTGCCTTAATCCACCCAGCGAATTCGATGGCACTATCGCCGCCCAAAAAATTCTCTCAACCGTGTACCGGGTCGATCAACGTTTTGCTACTGGTCACGTGATTGATGTATTACGCGGCATCAGCACAGATCGTGTAAAACAATGGCGACACGATCAATTATCCACCTTCGGCTGCGGCTCAGACAAAAGCGAAGCTGAATGGCGCGCCCTGTTACGGCAATTGATTGCACTTGGCATAGTCTCAGTCGATTACGACAACTACAGCGCATTAAAACTGACCGAGATGTCACGCGCTGTATTGCGTAGTGAAACCAGCATCCGACTGCGCCAATACAAAAAAGCAGAAAAAGCCGTCAAACACAAACGCCAAAGCGCCAAAGATTATGCGGAAAGTAATCTAAGCGAGGCCGAACAAGCCATCTTTGAAAAACTACGCTGGTGGCGCGTTGAAACCGCCAAAGCCCACAACGTCGCGGCCTTCATCATCTTCCACGATACAACCCTACGCGAAATCGCCAAGGCGCAACCCAGATCCTTAGCCGACTTACGCGGCGTCACTGGGGTTGGTGAAAAAAAGCTGGAAAGCTATGGCGCGGATATCGTCGCGCTAATTTGCCAGACAATGGCTGCCTAGTCAGATATAAATCCATTTCTAGTTACATACTATAATATTTACAAAATAACTGTAATTGAACTCTTAGCTATTTTGACAAACCGCCCTATCACGTTTCATTGATTAGAGTGATCTAACATTAACGTGAAATCAGAAGGGCTGACTGCACTTAGTCTTCAATATCAACATAGATTAACCAAAGGTGATCACAATGAATACTCGTACAACTCTTAAACATTATTTACTCGTTTTTGGTCTAATGTGCAGTTTATATTCACCGAGCTTTGCTGTGGAAACGGGGAAACGCGCGCCTGATTTTACTTTGCCCGGTATTTCTAGCCCGATTCAATTAAATGCCTACAAAGGTAAAGTGGTTTATCTAGATTTTTGGGCCTCATGGTGCGCGCCCTGTAAGCAATCCTTCCCCTGGATGAATTCATTGCAGGCTAAATACGGTGAGCAAAATTTTAAAATTATCGCCATTAACGTGGACACCAATCCAGAAGATTGGAAAAAATTTCTAGAAACAGTCCCAGCCCAATTCGACATTGCCTTAGATCCCAAAAATCTTACTTTAAAACAGTATGGCGTCGTGGGAATGCCGACCAGTTTCATCATTGACCGTAATGGAAAAATCAAAGCACAGCACGCTGGCTTCAATGAATTAACGCGTGAAGAATCCGAAAAGACGTTGCGATCTTTGTTAGAACCCAAATAAAAGCAAAATAGATGCTTAATTTTTTCGATATGTGTAATTTCTCTATATCAGGCTAAATCCCAATATTTTCCTAAAAAATATGCCCATTATGTTATTGAACTGTACATATTAAAAAATATGATACTGCTTTACCTCAAGGAACAAGAATGAGTGTCGCAATGACAGTATTTGCCAAAGCGTTGATTGTGGTGCCTGTCACGCTCTTGCCGATTGTCAATCCGATTGCAGTCGCCCCGATTTTTTTGTCGATGACTGGTCCGTTGGAAGAGAAAGTAGCTATTCGGCTGGCTAAGCGGATTGCTGTTAATTGCTTTTTCTTGTTGATGGGTGTGGTATTTACCGGCTCTTATGTATTGGAATTTTTCGGCATTTCCCTGCCCATTGTGCGTGTGGCTGGCGGGATTATCGTGGCGATGGCTGGCTGGCGTTTATTGAACGATCAAGGTAAAGATGCGCTGCACTCGTCGGTTGAGGCGTCAGCCAATACTTGGACTCGCGATGAAATGCGCAAGCACAGTTTTTATCCGTTCAGCTTTCCCCTAACAGTTGGCCCGGGCACGATTGCCGCCTCCATCACTATTGGCACCCAATTACCAGCGAAACCGGTCGATTGGATTATCACCAGTTTTGCCTCAGCGCTTGGCGTTTTACTGACGACTATCGTGATTTATTTGTGCTACCGTTACGCGCGCCACTTGGAGCGCTTTATCGGTGATGTGGGTGCCACCGTGCTTTTGCGCCTATCGGCTTTTATCCTGCTTTGTATTGGTGTTGAAATTGGCTGGTCTGGCCTATCAGCGTTAGTGCAAGAACTAAGATAAATTCAAATCAATAAAAAACGGGAAGCCAAAATAAAAACTGCTTCCCATTTTTCATCATCTGTTCAGTCTATAAAAACTAGGTAATTGTTTAAGCAAGATTCTCGGTTTCAACCTTCGGCACTATTTCATCCAACAACATCAAGGCATGTTCGACTTGGGTTGTTTCATCACCTATCTTACTTTTCCACGCTTTCATAAAATAGATTTTTTGCGCCTCTGTCGGTGCGGAATACCAAATCACCATCAAGGTGCCCTTATGATCGTGAATTTTAGCGACCTTTCCGATACATTCATCATCGCCAGCAACATCGGCCAATGCAATCGCGTAGCCGTACACGCGATAAAGTCGTTCTAAACGATCCGGTTCGGTTTCACTATGGGTTGCTGAAATTTTTGCGTGATCCAAATACATGCCTGTCTCCATCGAAGCGTGAAAGGTGTGCTGCGTTTAGCAATTTTATCTGATCCTCACTTCAACAATACAAATATTATTTTGCTTATGGGCGGCGGCTACGCTTTTCCCATTTACATTCCTGTGTCGCCACCACCCGACCATTGTGATCGACCGTTTCTAGGTAAACATCAAAGCCCCAAAGTCGTGCCACGTGCTTGAGCATTTCATTGGTCTGTGTATTCAATGGACGACGCAGATATTGTGCGTGCCTGAGCGTCAAGGCGCGATCGCCCTGCATGTCAACCGACCAGACTTGAATATTTGGTTCACGATTACCTAAATTATATTGCCCTGCCAATTGCTGTCGAATAGTCTGATAACCACTTTCATCGTGAATCGCTGACACCATCAAACTATCGTTTTCATCGTCATCAATAATCGAAAAAAAATGAAAATCGCGAATCACTTTGGGTGATAAGAACTGGGCGATGAAGCTCTCATCTTTAAAATTACGCATGGCAAAATGCAGCGTTTTTAACCAATCGCTTCCTGCAATATCAGGAAACCAAGCTCTATCTTCCTCGGTTGGCTGTTCGCAAATACGTCGAATATCGCGCATCATTGCAAACCCAAGTGCGTATGGATTGATGCCATTGAAATAGCGACTAGAAACCGGTGGCTGGTACACCACATTGGTATGGCTTTGCAAAAACTCCATCATAAAACCTTCGCCAACCACGCCCTCCTCAAATAATTGATACAAAATCGTGTAATGCCAAAACGTTGCCCACCCCTCATTCATCACTTGGGTCTGTCGCTGAGGGTAAAAATATTGCGAAATTTTTCGCGTAATTCTCACCAGCTCACGCTGCCAAGGTTCTAACAAAGGAGAATATTTTTCGATGAAATATAGGAGATTTTCTTGCGGCTCAGGAGGGAAGCGCTTCGCCTCTACTTGTACTACTGATTCATCGCGCCGCGGCAAGGTACGCCATAAATCGTTCACTTGTGATTGCAAATAGCTCTCGCGCTCATTTTGCCGTTCACGTTCTTCAGCGAGCGATAATTTGCTTGGTCGCTTATACCGATCAACGCCGTAATTTTGCAAAGCATGGCATGAGTCCAGTAACAACTCAACCGCTTCGATACCATAACGTTGTTCGCATTCACTCACATAATTTTTCGCAAAAACCATGTAATCGATGATGGCATCGGCATCAGTCCAGGTGCGAAATAAGTAATTGCCTTTAAAAAAAGAATTATGCCCGTACGCCGCATGAGCGATCACCAAAGCCTGCATGGTCAGACTATTTTCCTCCATCAGATAAGCGATACAAGGATTGGAGTTGATCACAATTTCATACGCCAAACCCATCTGGCCACGCTTATAGCTTTTTTCGGTGGATACAAAATGTTTACCGAACGACCAATGGTGATACGACACTGGCATGCCGACCGAAGCGTAGGCATCCATCATCTGTTCTGCGGTGATGACTTCGAGTTGATTAGGGTAAGTGTCCAAACCAAATTTTTCAGCCACACGCCGGATTTCAGTATGCGCCTGTTCAATCAAATCAAACGTCCATTCAGATTGATCAGGCAAACGGTTAGCCGCGTTAGCCGCTTTTGGCGCGGCACAGATTGTTTCGGCCGATGCTGCGGTCGCCGCCGTGCCTGATGCTGTTAACACACTATCACTTGAACTGCTCATGGCGCCCTCACTTGACCTGTTTTTTAAACAGCTCCCTGAATACCGGATAGATATCCGACGCTGATTCAATTTTTTGCATAGCGAAGTTGGTGTGAGTTTGCATTACATTGACATACTCTTGCCACAAATTTTGTGGCTCACCCTGTGTAATTTCAACATACGCGTAATACTGCACCAGTGGCATCACGGTATCGTTCAGTATCTCACGGCAGGTGGCTGAATCATTGTCCCAGTTATCGCCATCTGAGGCCTGCGCTACATAAGCATTCCACTCTGCGCCCGAATAGCGTTCTTTAATGATTTCAGTCAATAACTTGAGTGCCGAGGAAACGATGGTGCCGCCTGATTCTCGCGAATGAAAAAAATTTTCCTCATCTACTTCAAGCGCAGAAGTATGGTGACGAATAAAAACCACTTCGATTTTTTCATACGCTTTGGTCAAAAACAGATACAGCAAAATAAAAAAGCGCTTTGCGATATCTTTTTTCTGCTCATCCATCGAACCAGACACATCCAGCAAACAAAACATCACCGCCTGAGTTGACGGCATCGGCACCTTGACGCGATTACTGTAACGCAGATCAAATGGATCAATAAATGGAATCGCCAGCAAGCGCAAACGTAGATGATGTATCTCCTGCTTTAAGGCGACGATGCGGGCATCTTTCGGATCATCCAACTTTTGTAGCAAATCGAAAAGCTCAGTCTCAGCCTGCTTCAAACGTTTAGATGATTTACCACCCACCGCAATACGCCGCCCCAAGGCACCGCGCAATGAGCGCAACACGTGTAAGCTGGAAGAAGTGCCCGAGGTGGTGTAACCCGCACGCTTACTTTTAAAATCGGTGGTTGAAGCGAGCTGGGTTTTGACCAGATTAGGCAACTCTAGATCTTCAAAAAAATAATTGAGGAATTCTTCGCGGCTTAATTGAAAAGCAAAATCGTCTTCGCTTGGGTCATCACTATTGCTGGCCTGTCCCTTTCCTCTGCCACCAGCACCGCCTTGTGGCCGCGGAATTTGATCGCCCTTCAAATACTCCTGATTACCGGGTTGCACTGCTTCCCACACACCTCCATGTGCATGACCAAAGCTCGGCTCATTGACATCTTTAACGGGTATAGAAACTTTTTCACCGTTTTCCATGTCAGTGATGGAACGCCCTTTAATCGCACGTGCAACTGCCTCCTTAATCTGCCCCTTATATCGTTGTAAAAATCGTTCCCGATTGGGTGCGGATTTATTTTTCCCCTGTAAACGCCGATCAATTAAATGCACCAAAACGATCTCCTAAAGAAAATGACTGACTAAAGTCAAACCATTTATCATTCAATCAGGACGATTTTCTAACTCGCAAATACCATTCGCACAAAAGACGAACCTGCTTCGTGGTATAACCTTTGGCCACCATACGATCAACAAACTCCTGATGTTTATTCGCATCATCGGCACTGGCTTTAGCATTGAAAGAAATGACGGGCAATAACTCTTCTGTGTTGGAAAACATTTTCTTTTCAATCACAGTACGCAGTTTTTCGTAGCTTGTCCAAGTGGGATTTTTGCCTTCGTTTTGCGCACGTGCGCGCAAAACGAAATTAACGATCTCATTGCGAAAATCTTTTGGATTAGAAATCCCAGCAGGTTTTTCAATTTTTTCAAGCTCGTTATTGAGCGCTTCCCGATCAAAGCTCTCGCCGGTATCTGGGTCACGGAATTCCTGATCTTGAATCCAGAAATCAGCGAAGGTGACATACCGATCAAAAATATTCTGACCGTATTCAGAATAACTTTCCAAATACGCGGTTTGAATTTCCTTGCCAATAAATTCGGCGTAGCGTTGTGCCAGATATTCTTTGATATACGAAAAGTAGCGCTGCTCCACTTCGGGGGCAAATTGCTCGCGTTCGATTTGCTGCTCTAATACGTACAACAAATGCACAGGATTCGCGGCAACCTCAGTATTATCGAAATTAAACACCTTCGATAAAATCTTGAAAGCAAACCGGGTCGATAATCCATTCATGCCTTCATCTACGCCGGCGTAATCGACATATTCCTGACGCGATTTCGCTTTGGGATCGGTGTCTTTTAAATTCTCACCGTCATACACCAACATCTTGCTATAAATGCTGGAATTTTCCGGCTCTTTCAGACGCGACAAAACCGCGAATTGCGCCATCATTTTTAGCGTGCCCGGCGCACAAGGTGCTTCTGCCAATGACGATGTACGCACCAATTTTTCATAAATCTTTATCTCATCCGATACGCGCAGGCAATAGGGCACTTTCACGATATAAATACGGTCTAAAAACGCTTCATTGTTTTTATTATTTTTAAAGGTTTTCCATTCCGATTCATTTGAGTGCGCCAAAATAATGCCTTCAAATGGAATCGCACCAAAGCCTTCGGTGCCTTTGAAATTACCTTCTTGGGTCGCTGTCAGTAATGGATGTAGCACCTTGATCGGTGCTTTAAACATTTCGACAAATTCCATCAAACCCTGATTTGCCAAGCACAGACCACCAGAATAACTGTAAGCATCAGGATCATCTTGTCCATAATCTTCCAGCTTGCGAATATCGACCTTACCTACCAGAGAAGAAATATCCTGATTGTTTTCATCACCTGGCTCGGTTTTGGATACCGCGATTTGTTTTAACACCGAAGGGTAGCGTTTGACTACGCGAAATTGATTAATATCGCCATTAAATTCGTGCAGCCGTTTCACCGCCCAAGGGCTGGGAATACCGCGTAGATAGCGACGAGGAATGCCAAAATCTTCTTCTAGCAAAGTACCGTCTTCCTCTTCACTAAACAGCCCCAGCGGTGATTCATTCACGGGTGAGCCTTTAATGCAGTAGAAGGGAATTTTTTCCATTAAATATTTCAAGCGTTCGGCAATCGATGATTTGCCACCGCCGACTGGTCCCAACAAATACAGAATTTGTTTGCGTTCTTCCAGACCTTGCGCAGCGTGGCGAAAATAAGCGACGACTTGTTCGATTACCTCTTCCATACCATAAAACTCACGGAAGGCGGGATAAAGCTTAATGACTTTATTAGAGAAGATACGCGAACGACGCGGATCGTGACGGGTATCAACTTGCTCTGGCTCGCCGATGGCAGCCAACATGCGCTCTGCTGCGGTCGCATATACCAAAGGATCTTTCTTGCACAAAGCTAGATATTCAGATAGCGAAAATTCTTCTTCGCGAGTTCTTTCATACCGGGCAGCGTAGTTATCAAAGATTTTCATTACGATCTCCATGAATAACAACTAAAAACAAGCAAAAACGATGGTGCAATAACCCACCAACTAGCGACAGCAATCCCAGACCTGATCCCTAGAACGCGGCTCGCGCAATTCTGGTGGACATCAATATTTCTATCTAGCAGCTTTAGTGTAGGTGAAATTTTCCGGCTTGGTGTCAATATTAAAAATATTTTCAGCAGTGTGTTTCAAAATACGATGAACTTGTTGTAGAACAAGAACGCAAACAACGTCCGTCTCAGACATCTAACAACGCACACGACTTTGCTTAACTTGGACAACAATTTTAAGCTGATGTTCTGGCGATAGTGGCTTAAAAAATTTTCTTCACTCAAGCCAATAAAATATACTAGGCCATGTATTTTTTATATACGTTGATAATATTGCGGAATATCGATGATTATTGACTATACTCCCATTTATTTTAAAAAAATGGGAATGCAGTGTAAATCGAGATAATGATCATTGGTTTGCAAAAGACGCCGCGCTGCGAATGCTCAACACTGTGCCGCATTTAGTTTTAATAAACTTTGCTTGTCTAAAAATGATCGTAATACGAAGATTGATTGAAATTTGAATTTTATTGCTCAACAATTTTTTACAAAATTGCGCATACCGATGGCGTGTTTTCCAGCTTAACGAGCCAAATCCGGCCACATCATCAACACGTTTATTCACTCATTGACGAAGCGACATAAGGTGCCGTGGTTGCACCGAGCATTAGTGTAGGCTGCCAAAGCGTCTGCAGCTGTGCGGCTGGCGTACCATTAATTCGTGCCAACAACATTTCACCCATTTTAGCGCCAGCCGCGCCGGGATCGGGCTGGTCTATGGTCGTTACATGATGTTCTACCAGCATATCTTCCATGCGACCCCAAACGATGATGGAAATATCCCGCCCTACCTGAACCCCGGCATCAATCAAGGCGCGCATTGCGCCAACACCGGACAAGTGATTATCCACAATCACTGCTGATGGCCGTGGTGAACATTGCAGTAACTGTTGCATCGCAAGATAACCGCTGCGCCGATCAATCGCATCGTGCAATAAATAACGGGTATCAATCGCCAAGCCAGCAGCACTGATTGATTCGATAAAACTATTTAACCGCTGCTGCGCAAAATTCAATGTCAATGGCGCGCTGATTAAACCAATCCGTTGGTGCCCCAAGGACAACAGATGATCCACCGCTAATTTAATCCCGGCTTCGTTATCATAATCAAACCAGGCATAAGCTTGATCTAGACGAGTTCGTCCATGTGCAATAAAGGGAAAGCCCTGTTTCGATAAATAGGCAATGCGCGGATCTTGTACCAGAGTACGGCTCACCACCAAACCATCGACGCGCCGTCCCTTCACCATTTGCTGATAGGTCGGCATTTCATTCGCTGGTGATACCGGCGCAATCATCAGATTTAATTTATGTTGTTCAAGTGCTGCGGCCATGCCGCCCACCACACTCAAAAACATCGGGTCGCCCAGATCAGACGGTTGCAATAAATAGATCAGACCAATCACATGCGAGCGGCCAACCGCTAAACTGCGCGCCATCGGGTTGGCTTCATAACCAAAGGCTTTGGCTGCTGCCTCAACCTTTTGCCGGGTTTCTGCATTCACTTCGGGATAACCATTCAGCGCACGGCTTACCGTGGCCTTAGACATGCCCAAGCTTGCAGCCAGCTCTTTCAAGGTCATCGCCATATTGAATATTCACCCCATCGCGGGCACCCCAGCTTCAGGTTCCCAAGCATGTTGAAATGCAATGTTTAGACTTTTTCCAAACGATCAATCGCCCGTTTAAAGAAATATAAAGCGACCAAAATAATGCTGAGTGGTACCAACGACAAATAGAAGGCGATTTGCCCGCTTAATGCACCAAACACATAGCCCGTAATCAATGATCCTGTGGTGCCACCCAAAGCAGAAAATAGAACCAGCAACCCCGTCATCGCTGAATGCTGGCGAATTGGTAATGAGCTTAACATGACTGAATTAATCCCCGGATAAATTGGTGCCATGAATAAACCAATCATCGGAAAAATAAACGCAGCCAATGGCGCGCTACTCCACTGCATATTCGGGTTGACCGCAATATCTTTAGTCAAAGGCAAAGTTAGTAACACCAACGCCGCAATGCAAACTAAGCAGATATTTAAAAACGGATACCAACTCATCTTACGCAAAACGGCTCCAGCGCCAAGTCGCCCAAGCGCTAAGCTGGCAGCAAAGATACTGGTCGCTTGTACGCTCATCGACACCGGCATCTTTAAAATTTCATTATTAAATGTCGGCAACCAGGTGCCGATTCCCTGCTCCAATAAAACGTAAAGCGCTGCCGATATGATATAGACACATACCAATGGCCGCGTCAGCAAAGCCAGCATGTCAGTAAAATCTTTTAGCGCACTGCTATCTGACTGCGCTGGTTGCCGATCACGCCCTTGAAAGTCGATGCTTAAAACTAGGCAGAAAGTGATCGCGCAAAGAGCAGCCAACAACCAGTACACATGCAGCCAAACCGGCGAGGCCGGATTCTGTTGATCAATAAAATAACTGAAAATCCAATAACCGCTCAATACGCCGACCATGAAAAAACCTTCTAGCGTATTCATTAAACTGGCGTGTTGTTTGCGATCAGCGCTCACCAAACCAAGGGTCGAATACACTGACACTTTGACCAAAGCAAAGGCAACACCGACACATAAAAAGAGAATCTTGGTCATCAAAAAACTGGGCAATAATGGCATCGCCACGCATGCGCCAGTGACGATGGCGAGTGCAATCAACATCGCATTTTTGTAACCGATGCGCGGCAAAAAAGACGCCACTGCAAACGACACAATACTAATCGGGATATCTTTAAAGCCCTCTAAGATACTTGCCGCAGATTTACTGACGCCGTAGGTATTAATCACCTGCAAAATAACGGTACCGACGCTATTTAATAAAATCGCGCATACAAAGTAAATCAGAAACAGTGCACACAATATGCGCCGGTTTTTCATACAGTCTCCTAGTGATTATTTTTTACTTTTATTTCTTGCTATTATTTTTGTTTGACTTCTGTTACTACACTGTTACTACACTGGCACGACAATTGGATGCAGCTACTTTAGATCACTCGCTAGTCTGCCAATAATCTTCCAAATGAAACTGATGCAATCCATCGATCACCACATCGGCGTCGGTCAACACATTCGCCTGACCAATTCCCAAAGCAAACATTCCAGCTGACTTAATCGCCTTCAAGCCTGCAATCGAATCTTCTACGCCCAAACAATCGGCCGGTGCGATTCCTAAATGTGCCGCTGCCGTCAAAAAAATTTCTGGATCTGGCTTACTCCGTGCAATCAACGCCGCATCGACCACGTCATCAAATAAATCAGCGATCTGTAACTTACTGATAACTGAAAATGCATTTTTACTGACCGATGCCAAGGCTGTTTTTAAGCCCGCAGCACGCACGCTGAGCAACGCTTCCCGTGCACCGGGCAATAAATCTGCCGGACTCATGTGCTCAATTAATTGTTGATAATGCTGATTTTTCTGATCCGCCAGCACCAGTTTTTCTTGCTCGGTAAAAGTGCGCTCGGTGGTTGCTAGAATCAGGTTCAAGGAACCCATTCTATCTACCCCTTTTAAGCTTTCATTGAAGTGCTCATCAAAGCTTGCGCCAACACTTTCAGCCAGTTTTTTCCATGCCAAGAAGTGGTAATGGGCGGTATCGGTCAATACACCATCGAGATCAAAGATGACAGCCTGGTAGGCATGACGCGCTCTGGGATTTTTGGTTTGCATAATCTGCATAATTTAAGCGCCTTCCAACAAAGCTAGAGTGCAGGATGCTTTATCTTGATCAAGTTCAAGCAACTGCGCACGGTGCTGAAAACGCAGTTTATCGCCGCGCAGGAGCTGATATTCAACTGTGTCTGCATTCACCTGCACCTGCAACAATGCGCCTTGCAAATGCACATGAAAACGGTAGTGCTGCCATTGCTTAGGTAATACAGGGGCGAAATGTGCCATGCCATTTTTAACACGCATGCCAGCAAACCCATACGCCACGCCCAGCCAAGTACCTGCCATTGCTGCCGTGTGAACGCCATGATGTGTATTGCCATGGGTATTATCAATATCCAACCGAGCAGTTTGCATGAAGTAATCGTAAGCCTTGTCGTGATAACCGACTTCGGCGGCGATGATACTGAAAATGCAGGTGGACAATGAAGAATCGTGGGTCGTCACGGTTTCGTAAAAATCAAAATCGCGCCGCTTGTCATCGAGCTTAAACTGGTCGCTCAGCAGTAGCAATGCCAGCACCACATCAGCCTGTTTGCAGACCTGATGCCGATAAATCACCAAGGGGTGGTAATGCAACAGCAGAGGATAATTTTCTTTCGGCGTGGCCGCAAAATCCCAGGTTTTTTTGGATAAAAAACTATCATCCTGCTCATGAATCTGGCGCTTGCTATCGTAAGGCAAATACATCAGATTGGCCGCCTTTTGCCATGTGAGCGCCTCATCAGTTTGATAATGAATCAATTGCGCAACCCGCGACCAGTCTTGTGGATACTCCGTTTGCAATAACTGCACTAGACGCGCCGCAAATCCTAAATGCATTTGCGCCATCGAGTTGGTGTAGTAATTATTGTTAACTTGCGCTGTGTACTCGTCCGGCCCAGTCACTTCATTAATGCAGAAGCGCTCACCCTGTTGCGTGCCATTGTCGGTAAAATGCCCCAGCCCCATCCACAAACGCGCCGTTTCCATGACGATTTCTGCACCTTGCTGCAACATGAAATCGATATCGCCAGTGACTTCAAAATACAATTTGATTGAGTACGCAATATCGGCATTGATATGGTACTGCGCAGTACCTGCCGGAAAGTACGCTGAACACTCTTCACCTGCAATCGTGCGCCACGGATACAAGGCACCAGTTTGATGCGACATTTGGCGCGCCCGTTGACGTGCTTGCGGCAAATATTGATAACGATATTCGAGCAGTTTTTTAGCAATCTCCGGCTTGTTATATAGGAAGAAGGGAAAAATATAAATTTCCGTATCCCAGAAATAATGCCCTTCGTACCCCTCACCCGTTAAGCCTTTGGCGGCGATGTTGGTTTTGCCGTCACGCCCAACAGATTGCAGCAAATGGAATTGATTAAAATGAATACCCTGTTGCAGCGCATCGTCACCCGCGATCTGCACATCGGCCTGCGCCCAAAAGTCGCTTAGATAGGCATGTTGCGCAGCCGCCAAAGCGGCAAAGCCTCTGGCTTGTGCCTGCTCCAAAGTCAAGCGGCTATGCGTCAACAAAGTCGCTTCGGGAAAATCGCGAGATGAATAGTAACTGCAAAATTTGCTCAGGCGAATCGCTTGATTCACGCTCGCATTAATTTCAAAATGCTGCTCAACGCGTTGCTCCTGTTGCACTAGCTTGCTGCTAACTGCGCCCTCGCACTGCACATAATTCAACATCGCGGTCGCCAAATGAAAACCGCTATTGTGGGTCGCATGCAATAACGCCGAGAAATCACCCGATTGTTGTACACCAATTTGACTCAACACAGGCCCACTAACGGCAGAACCCACGCGCGGATCATCACCCGCCTCAATATTTTTTACAACGCCATCTATCGCCGACACCAACTTCACTAGACCTGAAAAATTTAGTGGTGTGACTTGATAATCAATCGCGAATAAATGTTTATTTTCAAAGCAAACCAGGCGCTCGCTATGCAAACGAATTTTGCGTCCTGCCGGTGAGCTCCATTCCAGACTACGCGTCA
>OFSE01000236.1_pt1 | contig 18647 bp, 19 predicted proteins | sample 1543261 | NCBI WGS metagenome assembly OFSE01 (sample SAMN07774225, study PRJEB24372) | wastewater metagenome | isolation source: Exp Tend VB 50WW | collected 2016-02 | reverse complement strand
GTGAGCCAGACTTTCCAAGCGAACGCATTCGAGAACACCGCCTTTGAGGCTTCGGCTGGGGGCGGGTCGAATACTGGGACGTTGGCCTTCACCACTGCTGACGCGATCGCATCATTCGCTGGCGGGACCAGCATCAGCGGGACCATTGGGACCACGACTGCGGCAGTGACCGTTGCCCTTGCCGGTGGGACCAGCATCAGTGGGTCGATCTCATCCACGACTGCGACGGTGACCGTTGCGCTGGCGGGTGGGACCAAAGTTGGTGGGACGCTGGCAACCACCCTAGCCGATGCGGTCGCCTCGTTCGCAGGGGCCACAAAGGTACTAGGGACGGCGCCGGTCACCCTCGAAGATGCCGCCGTGGTGATGGCAGCGACTCAGAGCGGAGGTGGCTCCAACACCGGGACCATCTCGATCACCCTAGATGACGCGCAGGTGCTATTGGTGCCTGGTACCAACCAGGGCGAGATCGTAGCAACCCTTGGGGATGCCTCGGTGCACCTGGCCGCGGTGCTGCCGGCTGAGCAGTTCGGTACGCTGGTCTTGGTTCTTGGTGATGCGTCCTTCACTGGCGCTGCTGGGTTCCCAGTGACGAATGAGGGCAGTTGGGCCAGCACACTCGATGATGCCGATGTAGTCTGTATGGGTGAGTTAGCAGCGTAGGAGCGGTCATGCAGCGCATCGGCGGCGAGTATACGGTCCAGGATCCAAACGGCAACGCCGTCCCCTACGGCACGGTGACGGTGTACCCCGCCGGGAGCGCGACCCCCTCGGTGGTCTACCCGGCGACCGGCAGCGCTACGCCTACGGTGCCGATGGCGAACCCGATCACGGCAGACGCCTACGGACGATGGCAGTGCGCCCTGCCCGATGGCCGCTACGATCTGACCTTCAGCGGCGGGAGCTTCCCGAGCTACACCCTCCCCAACATCTGCGTGTTCGACAACACGATCACCTACCCCAGCCCGATGCTGGGCACGGTGACCAGCGTCCAGATGGCAGCGCCGGCTGAGTTCACGGTCACTGGAGGCCCGGTCACCGGGACCGGTACGCTGACCCTGGCCTACGGTTCCTGGGCGGCAAGCAAACTGATCATCGCCCCTACGGGAGGCGGAACGCCCACCCTGAGGGCCTTGGTACTCGCGGACCTCCCTGCGCATGGTCCAGCTGCCGCGACCTACGGAAGCGTCACCCAGACTCCGGTGCTGACGGTTAATGCTCAGGGCATCGTCACCGGGATCGCCAACACGACCATTGCCCCAGTCTGGACCAGCGTGACCAGCAAGCCGACTACCATGTCCGGCTACGCCATCACCGATGGGGTCCGGGTGATCTACCGGCAGACCAGCGCGACCAGCGTCTACAACACGGCAGTGAAGACTTCGCTGGTGGGCACCGGGGTCGGGACCACGACCATCGGCGCCAACGAGTTGGTTGCAGGTTCGACCATCCGAGTGAAGGTCACCGGGGTCATGGGCGGCGGATCTGGCGACACCCTGATACTTGAGTTGAAACTGGGAACCTACGTCTTGATGACCTTGCCTGCCCAGGCGCTCGGCGTTAACGCCACCACGGGGGTCGCATTCGACATTGAGGCGACCTACACGGTGCGGTCTGCTGGCGCCCCTGGGTCCGGGGTCGGTCAGATTCTCCTCCGATATCGCGGATCTAGCGTGAACGGCGCCATGTGGCCACCGGCTGGCATCACTGGGGTTTCCAGCATTGACACCACGCTCTCTGGCGCGGTTGACCTGTTGGCTCAGTGGGGGGCTGCTGGGGCGTCTACGGGCTTCACGATTCACACGCTGCAAGTGTTCGTGGAGGCGTAATGACCACCGTACTCAAGACCACCGGCTACACCACCCCGACCCTGCTGGCGCTGGTATCCCGCTGCCGCCGGGAGGTCACCAAGGAATCCCTGACCTCGCTGAATGACGATCCGATCAACAACGTCCTGGTCGATGCGATCAACGATGCGGTCTCCGACATCTACTTCAAGTCACGCTGGAACTGGCGCAAGCAGTCGTGGAACATCCTCTGGGTGGACTCCCAGACCGACTACGCCCTGCCGGCAGACTTCGACCAGCTTGCCACCGAGATCGTGGTGAACAACGTGGCGCTGAAGGAAATCAGCCCGGAGGAGTGGTGGCGGAACACCTACGCCCCTTCGTGGAACAGCAACTCCTCGATCTCCGGCCAGCCTTCGATTTACACGGTGGACCGCGCACTGCTCAAGATCTGGCCGCTGCCTTCGACCGACTTCGTGGCCCAGACGCCGATCTCAGTGGCGTACTACTACCGCCAGCCCAGCAGTATGTTGACGCTAGTTTCGGACTCCAGCAACTCGCCAGACGTTCCGGCTGACTTCACCGAAGCCCTGGTCCGGTTTGCGGTAGCGCGGCTCAAGATCTTCCTGCAGTGGACCGACTTCGCCATCGACCAGAAGCGCTTCGAAGAGATCGTTACCAACCGACTGCATACCGATATACTCACCGCGCACCCGACCAGGGTTCGCCCCCGCAATTGGCGCACGGCGAACTTCGGGTAACCCATGTTTGAGAACAGGTCCGTCCAGGGAGTTGAGAACCGCCAGTACGGCGGGATCAACGAGCTTGCCAACATCATCAGCCTCAAGCAGGGCTATGCCCTGGACATGGATAATTTCGAGATCGACCCGACTGATGCGATCCGGCGTCGGGATGGGTACACCCTGACCGCGGACCTTGGCAGCGACCTCCGCTACCTGGGCACCTACTACACCGCCGAGGGCGACCAGGTATTCGTTGCGGTCTGCGACAACAAGTTCTGGGAAGCGACCGAGATCACCGGCCCCTGGACAGATCGCACCGGGGGCCTCACGCTTAGCAGCGTGGACGGCCCCTGGATCGGCGCCGATCTGGGAGGGCGGTTCGTTCTGGTCAACGGGACCGATGCGCCGATCACCCACAAGTACGGCGAAGACGCCAACACCCTGAAGATCGCAAGTCAGGTCGAGACCCCGACCAACTGCTACGTGATCGTTGGTTCAACGACTGGGACCGCAACTGCCTACTGCGTGACGGCTATCACGGCTAGGGGCGAGACCCCCGCAAGCAACCAGTATCCGGCGGCAAACTCAACCTGCAGCGCGACTGAGTTCAATACGATTACCTGGGATCTGATGGCGGGCGCCCAGGGCTACAAGATCTACAAGTATGTCAGTGGCGTCTTCGTATTCCTCGGCGCCGTTGGCGCGTCCAGCAGCAACTACGCAGATACCGGTCAGACGGTCGGAGTTGGCAATCCCCCGGTCACCAACACGACTTTCAACACGCCCACCGACTGGGACAACACACCTCCAACCGGGGTGATCGTGGTGGCGCGTGGTCGGTCCCAGAGGATGCTGATCTTCCACAAGAGTTTCTTCTGGTGCTGCGCCCAGGGGGACCCGCTCAACTGGCTCCAGCCCAATGACGCCTTTAACCAGCCGGTATACGGTGGGCGCGACAACAACATCATCGCTGGTGGGACGCTCTACGATTACACGATGCTCTGCAGTATGACGAACACGTTCGTCTACAGTGGCAGCACTTACCAGGATTTCAACCTAGTGAAGATCCTTAACGTAGGGTGCCAGGCACACAACTCCATCGTGAGCGCCGGGGATGACCTGTACTTCTGGAGCGAGATCGGGCCGAATTCCTTCTCGCGGGTGATGAGCGGCCAGGACATTCAGACCGTGCAGGACATCAACAGTCTGGTCCAGAACACGGTCTCCAGCGTGTCGAACCGGGAGAAGTGGCCGAAGATCGTGGCGTGGAACCATCTGAGGAACAACCGTCTGGGGTGGGCCTACCCCAGTGGGACCAGCACTACGAACAACAAGGCGCTCCTGCTGAGCTACAGCGGCAAGCGGGCGTGGTCGCGGCACTCGATGCCCGCCATCGTCAACGCCGTGGTGGACACGCTGCGCTTCGTCTACGTGGGCTGCGCGGACGGCAACATCTATAAGCTCTACAGCAGCAACACCGACAACGGCACGGTAATCCCGGCGACCTACGAGACTGGCTGGTATGATAGCCAGTCGTTCCTTAACCGGCAGATTACGTGGCTGGACGTTATCACCGACAAGACGGTCGGGACGTACAGCCTCCAGGTTGAGATCTTTTTTGACTTCGCTACCACTACCAATAGCGTTCATGCCTTGACCGAAACGACTACCGATGGCGTCAACGTGGTGATCCAGACCGCGTTGGCAAACATTCATCGGCTCTACGTTAAGGGCTTCGGACGCTACTTCAAATTCAAGTTCACGGTAACCGAATCTCCGACTGCCCCGCGTGTCCTGGGGTGGAGGCCGGAGATGTACTCAAAGGGAACCCGATGATGAGGATCTCCTGGGATCAGCCGAGGATCGCGCCGGAAGAGTTGTACATCCTGCTCCGGCGCCACTGCCTGCTCCCCCTGCACCTGGATGACAAGGCGCTACTGAGGTCTATCAAGGCGACCGCTGACGCTAGCCGGTTCGGCATGGTGCTAGACGGTGATGGTGTCCTAGCATCCACACTCACCCTGATGATCGAGCCGGGGATCCTGTCGTTCCACTGGATCCCCGAGGTGAAGCGGTTGCACACGCGGCGCAACGAGCTGATCGACCTGGGCGGGGAGTTCCGGTCGGTCTGGTTTGTTGATGGGATCCGCAGGGTTGAGGCCCGGTGTCCAATCCTAAGGACTCAGACAATGCGGTGCCTTCAGCACATGGGATTTCGTTTGGAAACCACTGACAAAGGCTTACGTAAGGCCGTAGACTATGGCAAGGGCTTTGAGGCACTTGCGCTATTTGGGCTGATCGAGTCTGATCCACCCCGCGAGAAACGGGTTGAAGAACCCGAGGCACAGCAGGAGGAAGTAGCCAATGTCTAGCGCGGGAAGCAAGGCCGGTCAGGGCGCCATCAGTGGTGCAGCAGCAGGGTCAGCGTTCGGCCCTTGGGGAACGGCTATCGGCGCGGTTGCTGGTGGCATCGGCGGCTACCTGCAGGGTGATGACCCCACTGCGCCTGCCTACGTTGCCCCTCCCCCTCCGGTGACGCCGGGCGGGATGTCCTCCCAGTACGGCGGTTCCCAGGTGGATCCGGTCACCGGCAGGGTGATCTACACCGACAACACGGTCAACGGCTACGATCAGGCCAGTAACTACCAGCGGCAGTTGATGATGCAGTCGATGCTGGGGGGCAACGGCGCCCAGGTCGGCATGGATTCCCAGATCGCCCAGGCGAAGGCGTATCTAGCTCAGCTTCAGGCCCAGGGGAGCAAGAGTACCCCGCAGAACATCCCGGCTGAGTACCGGGATATGCAGAAGTTCATCGGCCCGGATGGGAAGCTGCCCGACATCAGCGACACCAACGCGATCTTCGATGGGAGAATCAACACCCCCCAGGCGAAGGCGCTGGTCGAACAGTTTCAGAAGGACACTGGCGGCAACTACGGTGGCAAGGGCGCCATCGGCTTCGGCAAGTGGGTGCGGGACTTCAACCAGAGAAACCTGCAGCCCATGATGCAGGCGTTCCAGAAGATGCAGGACGTTCAGGGTGGCAACGCGGATACCAACGCGCAGGCCATCCAGGCGGCTCAGCAGCGACTGGACAACCTGCTGAGGGTCCAGGGGTCCGGCGCCCAGACCGAAGCCGACTTCGCCAAGAACCCGCTGATGAACTTCCTGAACCAGCGGAACACGACTCCGGGTGCCCCTGCCGACTACGATGCACTGCGGGAGAAGTACAACGATCCTAACGCCGCGGTGATGCAGGACCAGTTCAAAAAGTACCTGGGGCAGGCTGACCAGGTGACCGACTCGACGGCATTCAAGATCGCCGGCGGAACCGACCCTGGGATGCCCGATGTGCAGGCGGCGAACGCTCGGCTGCTGGGGGCGACTGGTGGGGCCGGCGGCGAGCGCATGGCCCCCCTGGATCCGTTCCACAGCAACGCCGGAGCAGTAGTCAACAACCTGAACCGGACGGCAGAGAGGAACTACGCTTCGCAGGCTGGGCTGCAGTCCCAGTTGAACGCCCGCCGGGGCGTGATGGGCGGGTCGGGCGACATGAACCGGCTGGCGATGGAGCAGGCGCTGGAGGACAACCGCGCCGCCAATGCCGCTACCGGGTACGGCCTGGAGCGCGGGGACCGCACGGCCTACGATCAGTTGAACTTCAACATCAACGCCCACAACTCGGACGTGGCCAAGACCGGCGCCCAGTTCAACCTGAATGCTTTGAATCAGACCTTCGGAAACGAGTTGGCAGCAAAGGACTTCTACAACAAGATGCAGCAGCAGGCATGGGCAAACAACCAGGGCGAGCAGCAGCGGAACTTCGGCAACGCGATGACCTCCCTGAACCAGACCACCGGCCTGAACCAGAACGCGATCAACAACGCCCGCTACGAGCAGGGCTACGAGGACACGGCGAACCGGCAGAACTTCGGTGACCGCATGGGCCTGCTGGGCTTCCTGCAGGGCGCCGACCAGCAGAGCTACAACCAGGGGATGGGCAACAGCCAGATGGCGCTGAACCAGTCGGGTCAGGCGTTCGGCGTGAGCGGCCAGATCGCGAACAACACCAACAACTGGAACGCCAGCAACGCTGCGGGGCAGAACGCCCAGAACGCTGCGTCCCAGGGTCAGGCGATCAACAACAACGCCCAGTGGATGAACACCATAAACCAAGCCGCTGGTGCGCTGGGGCAGGTTGACTGGTCGCAGTGGGGTAGCCAGCCGACTACCCAGGCGGTTAACTTCACCCCCGCAGCGCAGCAGACGGCAGTTCCCACCCAGCAGCGCCCCACCGGCGGTGGGCTGTTCGACACCGCGCTGTCCAGCCCCCAGACCGCCGCCGCTCCGAGCTACGGCGTCTACAACCCGAGCCAGCCCGCAGCCGCTGCCCCTCCTGCAGCCGCGCCGTGGTCCTACACGGGCGGGGTATGGAGTCCCCCTACAGCGCCCAAGTACGGAGCGAGGTGACCGATGGACTACTCCTACGTTCCCCAGATGTACCAGCAGGGTGTGACCCACAACCTGGACAAGCAGTTCCAGTTGGCAGGGCAGGCTCAGCCGGTGACCCAGTTCCTGGCGTCCCTGCGGCAGGCGAAGCAGATGGAACTCCAGCAGCAGATGGAAGAGGACCGGCAGCGGCGGCTGGATATCGAACAGCAACGGGCTGATCAGCAGGCGCAGTACCAGAACGCGAACAACCAGATGGGGTTCATGTCCCACATCAGCCAAGAACTCACCCCTGGCAATGCACAGTCCTACCGAGATCTAAGCAAGAGCGTCTACGGGAAGGATCTTGTCCCGCAGCCGACTGTGATCCCTGGCGGCGATGTCGCCGCGCAGGACTACGGCCCGGATCAGGGGTCGGCTGAGTTAGGGGCTGGCAGCATCCCGCTCACCCCAGGGTCAACTCCCGCCATGTCATTCTCCGACATCATCAAGCAGCCCACCGGATCGCGGATGCAACTCCAGCAGGACACTCTCGCCGCCAAGGAGCGGATGGCGACCGAGAAGCGGAATGTCCAGCAGCAGATCGAAGCAGCCAAGATCAAGGTCCGTCAGGACGCGCAGGCATGGCGGTCGGATGGGGCAAACCCGCAGAACATCCAGCGTGCTAATCTCGCGGACAAGTACGCACTTGAAACCCAGAGAATCCAGGAAGCGCTTGATGCAGGTGCTGAACCGGCGAAGGTCGCGCTCATGCACGCCCAGGCTGCGAATGCCTACGCTTCGGCCCAGGATCATCTCTCCAACGCATCGACCCGCGGAACCTACACTGAGGGGATGCAGGGCCGGGACGCTGCTGCGATGGAACGGTCGCTGGTCGGGTCGGATACCCGCGTTGCGATGGACCCCCTTGGCCGGACGATCACTCCCATCCGGCCACGGGGTGGCGGTCCTCCACCTCCTGCTGTAGAGACAAAGCCCCTCCCGTCAGATCTGAAATCGAAGCTGATGGAACTTCAGGGGAACCCTGCTACCAAGGCTGATGGTGATGCCAAGGCAACCAAACTGTGGAACGCTGGCTACAGGTGGTGACCGATGTTGGATGATGCCTACAACATCATGGGCGAGACTCCACCTAGCGTCCAGTTCTCTGACGCTTATGACATCATGGGGGCGCCGTCATCTCAGCAGCCAGCACAGGCCAAGCCGCGCACTGAATCCGGGTTCTTCGCCAAACTAAAGAAGAAGTCTACCGAGATCGTCCACGGGGCGAAGGATGCTTACGATGAGATCAAGGCCGGTGGATCTGGATGGATCGACGCATCGGTAGGTGCGATTGATGAACTCGCCAAGCCTGCGTCTATGTTCGGCGCGGTCATGACTTCCGGGTTGACCAACGCCGGGAACAAGCTTGGGTTGGTCTCCGATGAAACCAACACTGGGGTCCAGGAGGATATGTACCGCCGGCTCACGGGCGGGACGATGACCTCGGATGCCGGCCTGGCCCGTCAGTTTGAAGAGTCTCAACAGACCGCTGCTGGTAAAGCAGGAAAGGTCACCGGGGCGGTTGGAGGGATGGTTCTCCAGGGTGGTGGTCTGGCTTCACTGGGGAAGAACGTAGTCGGGCTTGCCCCCCGTACTCTCCTCCGCGCTGGGCAGGGGGTTGCCCTTGGTGCCCCTGGGACTGTTGAGCGGGCACTCCAACCCAACAGCACGTTCTCCGACATTGCGAAGAAGATTGCTTCCGATGCCGTCATGGGCGGGATGTTCTCCAACAGGGTAAACAAACTGTTCGACGGCAAGACCGCTATGCGCGTGGTTGGTGGTGCTGGGGCCAAGGCTCTTGGCATCGGTGGGGCGCAGGCAGCGGTACAAGCAGCAGCCGGGGACGATGGCACTTTCATCGAACGCTTCGGTGAGGCACTCCCTGAGTCCGTTGGCACGATGGCAGCGATGGAACTCGGCATGGCCCCTGGGAGGGCGCGTGCGAAGAGCATCGAGAACCGCGCTGCATCTGAATGGGCTGCGCGGGAAGAAGCGAACCGACCTCAGCGTGAACTCGATTCCCAGGTAGATCGCTACCACGAACTCTCTGCGGAACTTGAAGTGCTAAATGCCAAGCAGAACATGGGCATCAAGCAATTAAAAACCGGAGAAGGTACAGGTGAACAGGTAGAGTTGGCTGGGTATGAGAAGCCACTATCTGCCGCGGAACTTGCTCTCGGGAAGCAACCGAAGCCAAACCCAGTACAGGCCGATCTTGAACGAATCCAGTCTGAACTGAATGCGGTGAAGCAAGACCTTAGCGCCAAGGGAATCGAACCCTGGTTAACCCCAGCGGATCCCACTGCCGTTGAGCCTTCCCTGTTCAATGGTCCCGATCCTGTCGAGTTGACCGCACAGAACAGGGCGGCAGAGGCGCAGGCCGCGCAGATGGACCCGCTGAACACCCCCCAGCCGCAGGCTATCGTGACCCGTGGTGGTCCTGTTGAGATGGGACCGCCGATGCCATCAGCACCGGACCCCTACGCGAATCCGCAGCCACCGTTGAAGCCCAAGGTTACTGGCCCCGCCAAAGATGGGCGTGCTGTTGATGACCTCCTCTCCGGGCGGCAAGGCGAACCCGCCCAGCCGACTGATACTGAAGGTCTTCAGTACCTCAACGCCGGCCTGAACGTGAAGCAGATTCTCGGAGAATGGTGGAAGGGGAAGGGGCAGGAAGGATCCATCAAAACGAAGGATGGGAAGGATGTCTTCTACACGGTAGATGCCCAGGGGCAGATCCAGTTCCATACCGACAGTAAAGGTGCGCCCCTCCCTGGTCATACCGTTTCTGGGCACAAGTTCTGGACTGAAGAGTTGAACGAAAGTGAACGCGCCCAGGTGTTGAAGTTGGCACAGACTCCGAATGGGGTTGCCCCCAACGAGAAGATCGCCAAGGGTCTGCTGCTGGCATCAACTCCCGGTGGGTTGCACCCGGATGTGGAAGCACTGGCCCCGTTCAAACAACTGCGTGAAGACTTCCACGGGACATGGGCACCGGGAGAACTTAACAAGACCGCCAGCGACACCCGCGACATCGCACGGCAGCGCATGGCCGAGAGGGTCTTCGAGCAGGGTCGGCTGGCCCGTTCGATTGAAGTCGACCGGAAGGCGCATGAGAACGCCAGTCTCGCGGACTACAACAGGGTCATGGACTACGCCGATGGGCATGGCGGTAAACTCACGCCATCGGAACAAGCTGCTTACGACAAACTTCGCCCAGAACTTGACCGGCGCGGGAAGGAGATGGCCGATCTTGGGATTCTCAAGGAAGGCCAGCTGGTCGATGACTACCTTGGCCGGTCCTACCAGCAGGAGAGTGGGGAAGGGGCGCTTATGCGCGACTCCAACCGCCCACTTGAGGGGCAGAAGTCGTTCGCCAAGAACCGAGTTTTCGACACTGCACGCGAAGGCGCCCTCGCTGGGTATCTCCCTGAAAGTACAAACTTCGTGGAGACCCAACTCTGGAAGATGCGCCAGATGGACAAGGCAATCGCTGGGCGCAAGATCATGAATGAGTTGGTCGAGAACGGGACGGCGATGAAGGCCGATGCACCCAACATCCCGAAGGACTACATCCCGGTGAAGGGGCTTGGCGCCGAATACTACGTTGAGCCAGGATCGGCTAAGGTACTCAACAATATGCTCAGCAAGGGGTTCAGGGGGAACAAGTTCTACGACACCCTTGCCACCGTCAATAACGCCATGAACCAGGCGCAGCTTGGTGGTTCCGGGTTCCACGGTGGGTTTGTTGCGATGGACTCTGGCGTGTCGAAACTCGCAAGCGCCGGGAAGAAGTTCGCAGAAGCGATCAAGTCTGGAGACACCAGCTACGCAGCCGATGGGATGAAGGATCTGTTTTCCGCTGGTACGATCATCGGGCCTGCGGTTGAGAACACCTACAAGGGGTTGAAAATATTGAAGGACATCAAGTCCGGGGTCATCAGCGACACGACCAAGTTGGCGCTTGAGGGTGGGATGCACTACGAGATGGACCCGATGTACAAGTCCGGGTCTATTGATAAGTTCAAGCAGAACATCCGCGATGCGAAACTGGCGAAGAATGCAGGCGCGGTTGGGAAACTCGCGTGGGCATCCACTAAGGCGCTGGTGAACACTCCGCTTGCTGGGTTGGAACTGGCGTTCAAGCCGATTGGTGAATATTTCGTCCCGGCGGTCAAGGCCGCTGCCGTCCATGATCTGCTCACCTTTGAACTCAAGCGGCTCGGGCCGAATGCCACCCTTGCGGAGAGGCGTGCCACCGCCCGGAAGGTGGTGGACTCCATCGACAACCGCATGGGCCAGTTGGCCTACGACAACCTCATGTGGAACCGGGGGGCGAAGGACATCTCCCACCTCCTGGTCCGGTCGGTAGGGTGGAACCTGGGTACGGCCAGGGAACTTGGCGGCGGTGCGCGTGATCTGGTCACGAAACTCCCGAAGGGCGAACTCACCCACTCGGCCAGCTACACGCTTGCCCTCCCGATCATGACGGCGTGGGCTGGGATCGTGTACCAGTTCCTGAAGACGGGAAAGTACGACTTCGATGAGGTGGACAAGAAGACCCTGATGGGGATGCCGAAGACCGGGGTCACCGCTCCGACCGGGGAAGAGGAACGCGACCAGATGCCTGGTTACATGGGGGATGTCTGGAAGGTGTCCCGTCATCCCGTGTCCACCGTGATGCACAAGACTGGGCCGATGGTTAACGCCGCTGCGCAGTTGGTCCAGAATAAGGATTTCTACGGGAACCAGATCTACGACAAGACCGCCGATGCAGGAGACATCGTCAAACAGGTTGGTAAGTACGCAGGATCCCAGATGACTCCGTTCTTCGCCAAGAACGCTGAGAAAATCACCAAGGAACACGGCGCTGACCCAGTCCGCATCGGGACCACGTTCGTTGGGATCAACCCTGCCCCAGCGTGGGTGAACAAGACCGACGCCGAGAACATGATGGGCGAGTTCATCGGCGCGAAGGGTCCGATTGGTGGGCGCGACTACCGATCAGCAGAGAAGAAGGACAGCAAGAATGAGATCACCAACTTGGCTAACAAGGCCAGGAGTGGCGACCTCAAGGCGATGGCGCAACTCAAGGAGATGGCGAACACCAGAGACCTCCAGAAGGAGATGGTCAACATCGGGAAGCAGTCTCCTGCCGTCCGCGCCCAGCGCGATACCAAGTCGTTCCGAATGCTAACCCTCCCGCAAGCCAGGAGGGTGTTTGAGGTTGCCACTCCTGAAGAGCGCAACGTCTGGAAGGACATTCTTAGGGTAAAGGCTATGCGGTACAACGCAAGTCAAGACAAGAACAACGCCGATGACAAGGCGTACGAAGCAGTCAAGAAGATGCTGGGGATGTAATGGCTAACCTCTCCGACCATTTCACACTCGAGGAGCTGACCGCCAGCAACCGGGCGAAGCAGTTGGGCATCACCAACATCCCTGAGGATGCTGACCTGATGAACCTGATCCGCCTCTGCACCACTCTGCTGGAGCCGATCCGCGAGGCGGTCCATGCTCCGATCAGGATCAACAGCGGCTACCGCTGCCCCCGGCTCAACGCTGCGGTCGGCGGGGTGCTGAACTCTGCTCACCTCGACGGGCGGGCCGCGGACTTCATCGTGCCAGGGTGGGATCTCAGCGCCGTCTGGGAGAAGGTCAGCAAACTGGATCTCCCCTGGGACCAGTTGATCTGGGAGTACAACGCCTTGGGGTCGCAGTGGATCCACGCGGCCATTGCCAAGGACGGGGAGGAACCTCGCCAGGAAGTCCTGCACCTGCAGGCCCGGCCCTTTCGGAAGTATGTGGGATGATCAAGTCGCTGCTCTCGAAGCTCTCCCCTATGCCCATCCTGAACTGGATTGGCAAGCTCATTTCTACCGACCCGACTACGAGCAGCAGCCGTCTGCTTCAGACAATCATTGTCTTGAACCTCGTTATTATCCTATGGCTGGTGGTGGCACGCTCTAACTGGACGATCACCGACAACGTCCGCCTCATCGCCATCAGTCTCATCGTCAGTGGGGCAGGTTCCTACATGGTCGGCAAAACAATGGAGTCGAAATGATCGAGCAGATCAAGCAGAAGTGGTCCGGGCTGGCACTCCCGATCCGGGTGGGAGCGACCGCCGCCCTGGTGTTCTTCGTAGTCTGGGGGTTCCTGGTGCTGTACGGGAATGCCCAGGAGACCCGTGCGAACCGTGCCGAATCCATCGCCGCCGCCGAGCGCATCATCTCGGACAAGCTAGCGAAGACCGCTGCCGCTGCTAACATCCGCGCTTCCAAGGCCGAGGTCAAGGCGCTAGCCCTGGAGGAGGAGGTCAACCAGCTCAAGGCTCGGCGGGCATCCCTGCCCACGCCGAAGCCCACCCCGGCGCCGGACGATGAACAACTCCACGTGCAGTTGATCGCCGCCGGTTTGGTCAACCCACCCCTGTACCGGCCCGATGCTGTCCAGATCTGGGAGTGGCGGGAGGGCGCCCTATCGGTCCCGCTCTGGATCGAGAAGCTCGCAGCCAGCGATGCCGTGGTGAAGGCCCAGGATGATCAGATCGGCGCCCAGCGGGGGGCCATAGCGGAGTTCAAGAAAGGAAGCGAGAATTGGAGATTGGCGAACGAGGCTAGCGTAGCTCGCGCCGCCAACTTGGATGCTGCCCTCGCGGCAACCAAGCGTCAGGTCAAAGCCCAGAAGGCCCAGAAGTACTGGCTCATAGGCGGCGCCCTGGTGACCGGCTACCTGGTCGGTCGCAAATAACCTAACGTCCGGCGGGGGTCGGACATCATGGCGCACCGCGCCCATCAGCCCTAGGAGGGTATCCCAATGACCAACACCCGAGTCGGACAAATGCCCGGCATCAACAAGGCCACAGGGGGTCTGCAGTTCGCCTACCCCTACTATTTCGTGGCGAACACCCTTGGCCCGGTGATTCTGGGGACTACGAGCTACATTCCCCACATCGTCAGCGACATCCGCTTCAAGATCACGACCAACGGCGCCGAGACCATCAAGGTCAGCGGGTCGAAGGACAACAGCAACTTCACCGATCTGACGCCGATTGACGAAAGCACCGGCCTGCCGTTCGCCAGCGTTAACCTCACCACCGGCGCCTTCGTCCTGAAGGTCAAGAACAACGCTCAGTGGAACTTCTTCAAGTTCACCAAGTCGGCTACTACCTCGGCTGGCTTGGTGGTCCTGACCTGCGCGTTGACCCGCCCGGTTACGGGTTCGTACTTCTAGCGCAGTACTCGCGCCACATCTCACGGTACGCTGCTTCAACAATGGCAGCGTACCGTTTCACGTTGCCTGCGTCCGAGGCCAGTAGCCTCTCGCGCATGGTGGTCCTGATCTCCTTCAGGTTCTCCCAGTTCTGCTCAGCCGCTAGCGTCAGCGCAATGCGGATGTACTCCTCGTTGTCCTTGGCCGTCAGGAAGTCCAGTCCTACGGCCTGGTTGATCGCCGGAGTCAGCAGGCCGGGCATGGTGCTGCCGCGCTTGCAGATGACCGGCGTGCCCATCCAGAGCGACTCCCAGGTGGTGACACCGCCCCCCATCGGGAACGGGTCCAGACAGATGTCCACCTCGCCGTACATCCTGATGTGATCGTAGTGGGGCGTACTCCCCATGAAGATCAGCCGGGCACCATCAACGCCGAGGGACTGGAAGCGGTCGAAGACCTTCTGCCGGTGGATCTCATCCTCGAAGTAACTGTCCTTGAGCAGTAGCTCGGCAGTCGGCGCCAGCCGCAGGATCGCCGCCCAGACCTGTTCAGTCTCTGGCGTAGCCTTGTGGTAGCGGTTCAGGCAACCGAAGAGGATGTGACCCTCGCGCTCGAAGTGCGGGGGCAGGATCTCCGGCATCGGTGACGGCGTGGTGTAGGTGATCAGGCAGGGCAGATCCCAGACCTTCTCAGCGAACAGGGGCCGGACCTCGTTCGGCACCGAGATCGGGTCCGCGAACGTGTAGTCCATTGCCTTGAGGCCGGTGCCGCCCCCGTGCCCCCAGGCGCTGATCTGGATGGGAGCGGGCTTGCGGGCGAACGCTAGCAGCCGGTTGGCTACGCTATGCCCGGAGAGGTCAACGAGGATGTCGATCTTGTCGGCGTAGATCAGATTGGCTAACTGCTCATCATTAAGCCCGACAACGTCATGCCACTGGTCGGCCCGGCGCTTGAACGCCTGGGTCATGGCATCCTGCATGGTCCGGTCGTTGGCGTAGATCGTCACGTGGAAGTCTTGCCGCGCATGGTGGTCTACGATGCCGATGATGGCGAAGGCTGCGCTGTGGTAGTGCAGGTCGCCGCTGACGTAGCCGATCCGCAGTGGCCGGTCTGGGTTACGCTCATCGGGGTGCAGTTTCCAGGTCAGGGTCTCGGCGTGGATGCGCTGGTACTCCCGGCGCTCATGCTGGAGTAGATCGAAGCCTTCGGTGTGCAGGAAGTCCAGGCAGGCGATCATGCTGCTGCGCGTTGTGGCGAAGTCCGGGTTGATCTCCAGCAGGGTGCGGTAGTCCGCGATGGCATCCTCATGCCGCGCCAGCAGGTGGTACGCTGCTGCCCGGTTGGCGAGGACGTTGGTCTCCCTGGGGTTGAGTTCCAGCGCACGGTTGAGGCAGTCGATGGCCTCGTAGGGGCGGCGCAGGTGGACCAGGGCGGCGCCCTTGTTGAGCAGGGCTTCGGTGTCTTCCGGGTCCAGCAGGATGGCCTTGTCGCACGCTACGATGGCCTCCATCAGCCGCCCCGCTGCGATCAGGCCAGCCGCCCGCATCACCCAGACATGGGAGTTGGTCGGCGCCACGCAGAGGGTCAGGTCCACGGTGGACACGCCCTCCGCTGCGCGGCCCAGGGCGATCAGTGCAGAGGCTTTCTCGTAGAGTGCCTGCGGGTCCACCGGGTTTTCGGCTAGCCTGGCGTCAGCGTCTGCGAGGACTTCATCGTTGGTCATGATGCCTCTTCAACAGGTTTCATCGGGAACATGGGCCGCTGGTGGTCGTGGTCGTTGTAGTCGCTGATGTAATCGTACTTGTGGTCCTGCCGGTGGTCGCTGCGCCAGATGGTCTTGCCTGCACGCTGGATTCGGAACTCGACCATCTGGGAGGGGAACAGCAGTTCCAGATGGTCCAGGTCAGGTTGCTTGTGGAACTTGTCGATGGTGCGCCACGCAGTCCAGACAGGCTTAAGCCTGACCTTACCGTTGACATGGCGAACAAGTCGGCGGATTTGGAAGACGTACATTAGCACTCCTGTCAGATATTAGTTGGGGTGGCAGGATTCGAACCTGCGTCATTCGGGGTCAAAGCCCGACGTTCCACCAGCAGAACTTCACCCCAGTTAAACACTAACGCCTCCGAAGGATCGCCCATGTCACGTAGACCGCAGCGACGAAAATGATCAGGATGCAGCAGAGGATAGTGATTTCATCCACCGACATTGTAGGATACCTCCACGCCTGCAGCACGAAGACCCATCGCGAGGACTGCCTTCGCTTCTTCAGCGTGGTCGCAGATCATGATCAGGTACTTCATATCTTGCCAGCGTTTAATTTCGAGTTCCTGGGATTCGGTGAGTTTCAGTCCGGGCGATTTGAACTGAATAAGTAGGGGGCGCCCACCGGGAACCCAGAAGGAACAGTAGCCTGATGGACCTGTGGTGGTGATGACATCGAAGTGCTTGGCCCATCGGGTCACGTCGGACTGGATGGTCTTGGCGGTGATTCTCACTTCCCCTCCCCTATCTTGGTTTGCTCTAAATTCCCACAGAGTGGAGTGGTTCTAACGATAACGGCGACACCAGAAGTGCATTTGCATCCCTGTTGGGGAGCGTATGTGTGCCCTTCTTTTAGCAGATGGTCTACATTGAAGTAGAATTGGAATGGCATCCCGCAATTCCCACAGACGATCATTTCTCCCCCTCGCCCAGTAATCGAACCAGAACCAAGCAGATGGCACAGTCGCAGTCCGGTGAAATCGAGCGCATCTCCCGCAGCCCAGCCTCAAGAGCGGCAATCCTGGCTTCTGCGTCTTTCGCCCATAGGTCTTTGACTTCGGACGGCATGGTATTCCGGTATCGTTCCATCATTCCCCCTCCCCCAGCAGGGCCGCGAGGCCGCTAGCGACCCAAAGGTCCGGGTCTTCAGTCGGCACATCGTTAACGGCCCGCCGTAGAGCCGCTTCGGTGGCGGTGCGTTGAATATCTGCAACCAGATGTCCGCATACGCTGTGTTCTTCTTTTAGTGCAGATAGGCTTGCATAAGCGGTGTACCGATTTCGGTTAGCCTCAGCAATATCGAAGTTCCGTTGTTTGATGAACCCGGCAATGGTCCGGTTGTGCGCCTTGAGACGATCAACCCGTTCCTTCAGCCGCGCCACTTCCGCCAGTGCCTTATCGCGTTCCTGCTCCATCCGGTCTGCGGTGTCACTGAGCGCATTGGCTTCCGCCTCCGACTCTACGCGCCTTGACTGCCAATAGTTGTGGTTTCGCACGAGTTCTTCGTTCTCCGCCTCCGCAGCCTGGAGCTTGGCTTCTAGTTCTGCGTTCTCACAGTTCGGACATTTTCGCCTCAAGCACCCGTGTTCGCAAACATTGCTCACGGCTGCACCTCCGGGAAATGGTCTTGGTATAGACATTGGCGGATAGCCTCCAACCGCTTTCCGTTGTGGACTGCCAGCCGCTTCCACTTGTCCCGTGAAGCCTCGGCCTTATTTGCGCGGTCCATCGCGGCGTTGAAAAACCCCCGTTGAAGATTTGAGGTTATCTCGGAATCCGTTAGTTTTTTGGAAAGGTCATTAATCTGTTCAAGCCGGGAATCCGCGCCGCGTTTGAACAGGTCGCGGACTTCCTCTAATTCAACTATCCGTTCCTCCGCAGCCTGGAGCTTGTCCTTCAGTTCATTCATGGTCTGCATGGCATCCGTGATCATCCCGTTGTCGGTTTCGATGATCAGATCCAGTTCCGCAATTCGTTCCTCCGCAGCCTGGAGCTTGGCGCGGAGATCAGAACACTCGGGACATTCGTATGGCGGTTCTGGCTTTGATCCATCGTAGGTTCCGTAACTGTCTCTCACTTCCCCACCTCCAGGGCTGCACGGGCGATTTCCTCGGCCTTGTAGGGTCCGAAGTCTTCGTAGGTTCCACCCGCAATCTGCTCCAGCGCCTCCCGCAGTCGGGCCACTTCCGCAAGGAGACGCTCTGCCAAGTCTACGCGCTGATCCCATTGCCTCTGGATTTCGTCCACTTCCGCCTCCGCAGCCTGGAGCTTGGCGCGTAGATCGGTCCTGTCATCCATTTGTGGGTTCGGGTTGTCTATCATTCCGGCAGCAACACCGGGGACAAGGCCAGACCAAACACAAGGGTTGGTGTGGTTGTATGCCTTGGAACAGTCGGTTTTCCCGCACACTGGGCACTGGATTATGACGTGTCTCAGGGTGTATTCGTCCGCACAGGCGCGGCAGCACGTATCGAGCTTGCTCACGGCTTCACCTCCAGGGCTGCACGGGCGATGTCACGCACCGCATCCATTCGGTTGGCAGGAGTGATCACCCAGTCGCAGTCACGCAGTCGGATCAACGCCTTCCGCAGCCGGGCGTTCTCGGCGCGGAGCCGTTCGCACTCTTGGCAGGGTCCAGTGATTCTATCGT
>OFSE01000233.1_pt1 | contig 18835 bp, 48 predicted proteins | sample 1543261 | NCBI WGS metagenome assembly OFSE01 (sample SAMN07774225, study PRJEB24372) | wastewater metagenome | isolation source: Exp Tend VB 50WW | collected 2016-02 | reverse complement strand
ATTATTTCAACGATTCACGTCAGTTTCTCTGCGTGATCACAGCGAATTCACGTGAAAGTTATGAATTTCTTGTCGCTATGCAAGATGGCACATTCAGCAGGATCGTGCACGTTATTCGCGACAGCAAACACGAGCAAGCGTGGTTTCGTGACAGCGATCAGACGCTTGCGTCTGACATCTGAACACAGCAGAGAAACATGAAAACACGCAATCTGCATCGATGCAAAGAGTGTGGCAATCATCTCGCTCCGCCGATCAACACAAAAGCGATCATCACGCGATCGCGAGATCCGTGGGCGGGACATGAACGAGGTTGTTCGTCATACGCAAAAGAGATCATGAACGATCCAAACGTATCTGCAGAAGACAAAGCTGCAGCTTTTGCATCAGCTAGGATCTGGATTCAGCAGAAGCTCAAAGCAAGAGCTTCTAACATGGGTCCAAGGCGAGACAGATACGGACAGCGAATAGTGATCTAAGGGCAAGATGTCTGATCATAAAGTGCTTTCAGGTGATCTGTATGTCACGTATTTCGACAGATGTCGGTATTTTTATTACAGACTGATCGTGTCAGGTGAATCAGAAGAAAAAGAAGAAATGACGTACATTCGCGTAGAATATGACAATTTGCGACAAGAGATCTGCATAACAATCTGGGATGTGGCGCAGGTCATGCAAAGTGATCTTGGTCAAAAGATCGCGTGAAAAGACACGTTGATGAGATGTAGACCTGGAGATCTGCTGTTCTATGGTGAACATTCATTCAGATTCATCATCTCAACAGAGAGATCGACATACATCGCTGTCTCGCGCGACAGGCTTGATCGCGACTCTGATGGATACTTTCACGCTCTTCGCGTCTATGAAGACAGCGGCATGTTATCTGCTGAGCCAGATAAGATCTTAGTGAGAGTCGGCGAAAAAGATCTACAAACAGTGCAATTCTAACAAAAGAAATGATAAGATGAATCATGGTCACAGATCACGCGCTGGGCGATCTGTTTATAGAGAATATCTCAATTGAGGAAGCTGAGACGGGAGCCGAGACTCGCATTCGACTCATATTCTCATCGTCTGACAGAATATCGTATATTTTTAGTCGCATTTTTTTCGCAGCTGATCTCAGCAAGATCACGGCACAAACAAGATTCAATTCTAGCTTTCTGATAAATTCTTCAGCAAGAAAGATCTCTGAAACAGAATGATTGAGTCAGATCTGACACCTGGTGATCTGCTCTGCCTTGACAGCAGAGCTGGCATCTCATTTTATCTTGTGTTCTCTCGCGAACCATTACAGTCTGTCATAGTGTGGAAATCAGGTCTGCGCAATTTCACAGCTGTCTGGGTGCAGACCGCGCCTCAATTCTTTGGTGAGAAGTTATGCGATGCTTTGCTTTATGAATAATCAGAACGCGATCATCTTCTCGAAATAATCTGATGGCAAGATCCTTACCATTGATAGAAGTTGATTCCATCGTTCCTGGAAATCTGTGTCGCGCTACAGAAAAATCTTTTAGACTGATCTTCGGTATTGGAGAGCGAATTGATTACATTGTCATCAATAGCAGCGGGCAGCTCATAACTTCGCTTGATCGATCAGAAGACGATCTTCCCTATTGGACTGTCTTGTCGAGCGTCTGCTCTGAAGAGTGAAACATGCAAGACGTCACACCAGGAGATCTGTATGTGAAGGATGAGATTCAAGACATTCTTTACGTCAGACTCTGGCTGAGTCATGATCATTATCTTCTGATCAGAAAGCTCGTAGATCAGACAACTTTTTACGTTGTAAACAAATCTACTATGCTTCTTAGAGATTGTGGCAGGAAGATCTGGAGCTCGACATGCTGATCCCGGGAGATCTGTTTGTAGACAGCAGCGATCTGACACCGAGCACCATGCGACTGATATTGACTCAGGCGCCGCTGCGTTATGTCTTAGTGTTTAGATCTGAGATCTCACTCATTTGACGCAAGTGAACTAAGTATCACTGACAAAGATCTTGGTCAAGCAACAATGAGAGCAGAAGCTTGCCTCTGATAGAGCGATCATGACGCAGCTTTTCGCACCAGGCGATCTTGTCATAGAGAACAGTGACGTCTCGGGCGTGATATTCAGGCTGACACTAGCAGTTCAGCCCACGTGTTACATCTTAGCTTGTAGTTCTCACGTTTCGATCATTCACACATCTGGTCTGCCACGTGTTGGAAACGGTCAGAGAGTGTCGGCAGAGTGACATGCAAAAATCTGTTCAAAGATCTCCCGGTGATCTGTATGTCTTGCAGACTGAGCGTTGGATCGAACTTGGTTTCATATTGACGTCTTCTGACAGAAATTGCGTGTTGATCGCTTCAGACGTCACGCACCCAAAACTGTTAGCGATGAGTCAAGATTATATAAATGCGAGAGATATCGTTATCGCACTATCTCTTTAAAGATCAAACGGCATGAAACCCGGTGATCTATACACAGAATCGTTTGATTCTGTTGTGCTTAGCAGAACTCACACTGTGACCATCATCATCTTATTAGAGAACAGGTCAGCTGTCACAGCTGTCAGATTCTCGTCTGCGACTGATGATATCAAGATCGTCTCTGGTACTGATTGTCTTAGGATGCTTACATGGCGAACAATAAAAAAGCACGAGATCTAAAACCAGGTGATCTGTTTGCTTGCTGCAGCGCCTGGGCGCGGTACTCGGCGAGCGCAACTATAGTCGTGTCGTCATCACCTGTGACGTATCTGGAATCTAGAAGATTGGCAGAAAAGATCTGCGACGTTGTGCTATATAGAGCTGCTTTACATGACTGATCAACTCGCTATCAGCCAGGCGATCTGTTTGCGTCTGATTTTTATTACAATCAGCAACCATGTGTCGATCTCAGATTGTGCATCACGTGCGAAGAGAACATCTTGTTCATTTTTGTCAGTATCGGTGCTAAACAGAAACAGTTTATGTTTGTGATCACAAACAATTTGCACCCGTGTATGGGTGATCTGATCAGAAGAGTGACAGATGAGTGATCAGATCGATTTTCAACCGGGTGATCTGTTTTCTTCTTCTGACATTGATTCTGAAACAGACAAATCAACAGATCTCAGGTTGTGCGTTGCTTGCGTGACACAAACGTTGTACATCTTCACGCCAGCAAGCGGGCGTTATGCATGTCAAAGTTTCGTGATCTCACTTGAGCTTCACGCAAGCGATTCACTAGGTGATCTGATTGAGAGAGTGTCATGACTGAGTCAGCAGAGTTCTTACCCGGAGATCTGTTTTCTTCTGATGTTTACTATGTAAAAAAGTCGACAGATCTCAGGCTGTGTGTTTCTAGCACGACACAAATACTATACATCTTTGCTCCGTCATATGAACAATACATAGGTCAGAGCTTTTTGGTATCATTTGAGTTTCACACAAGCGCTAAGTTAGGTGATCTGATTGAGAGAGTGTCATGACCGAAAGATTCTTGTCTGGAGATCTGTTCGCTGACGAACTCTACTGTGACAGATCGACATCAATAGATCTAAGACTGTGTGTCAGCAGCGAGCGCGTGATCTCATATCTCTTTGTCAGAACTGACGTATATGATCGCGCAGACTGCACAGGTTCACGGTTCAATTTTGGAACTGCACACATCAGATCTGATATCGGCGATCTGATTTACAGAGCTGAGTGACAGACATGACATCACCTGGAGATCTGCTGATCAAAAAAGCAGAGTTTGAATCACCCAGAACGATATTCAAACTGATCATATCGAGTGACGGCGGGCGGCGCTTCTGCTATCTGTATAACGTAAAAGACAACACGGCGCTTTTAACTAGCTGTCTGGTGCCACCACATGGTACACTTCTAACAAGAGCGCAATCAGATAAAACGCGGTGATCAGAAAGTTCATCGATGTCAGAATTCACACCAGGCAATCTTTTATCAGAACCGCTCAGCTGCACGTTGAAACTGATCGTCTCAACTAACCTCAAGATCTGCTATCTGTGGACAACACCAGCATATCCAGACAGCCACTGCGTGATCGAGGGACAGCTTTTCATCGGTGGCTATGTCTTATGTTCACAAGATATCGGAACAGATGATCTCGAGCAGTCAGACACATGACATCATCAAGCACTCCAGGCAATCTGCTGACAGAGCTGACGTTCACAGCTCCTCGAGCGACAATGCTCAGACTGATCTTATCTTCTGAAGATAAGATAAGCTGGCTCGTCACTTGGACACAAGATCCGACATCTCACTACGGATCTGTTGACAGTGATCTGTATCACAGAGACAGCATTGTTCTCGTTGAATTTGGTGAGACAAGATGAGACAGACAAGCGCTCCTGGTGATCTGCTGACAGAGCTGACATTTTATGAACCTTCAGAAGACCTATTCAAACTGATCATATCGTCAGAAGACAGAGTCAGTTATCTGTTCACCTGAGCAAAAAGCGAGCAGTCACACTGGATGTCTGAGACGCTTTATCTGTTCAGGCACCAAAGCAACGTTCATCTTGTAGAGTTTTAGTGAGTCAAGATGAAACCAACAAACTTACCAGGCGATCTGCTGTGGGATCCGCCGTATCCTACGCTAAAACTGATCATATCACAAGACTCGCGAACTTGCTATCTGCGATCAGTTCTTATCGATGCAGATGCAGCGTCTCGATTATATGACAACTGGCTAGGACCGATCGCTGGTCGACAGCTGATATCGCAAAGTGTGGGACAAGATGACTGATCGCGTGTATAGCGTGAAAACAATCACACCTGGAGATCTGTTGTTAGCTGAAGCAGTCGAGCCGTGCTTGAAGCTGATCGTGTCAACTAGCGATCAGATCTGCTATCTGTGGACTGTGCTCAGCGATCCGACATCTCACAGCCACTGCAGCAAGTGGGTTGGATTGACTGCTTGTTTGCGACTAATCACACACACAAAGCGCGAGACAACATGTCTGATCACAGATCAGGCGATCTTGACAGATCTCACTTCACGATGAAACTAGCAAACGCTCCAGGAAATCTGCTGTCAGCCGACACAGTGATGCCATGTCTGAAACTGATCATCTCATCTGACGATCGAGCTTGTTATCTGTGGACTATGTCAAACGATCCGACATCTCACTGCGTCATCGACTCTAAACCTGGATTCACTGCTGGCAGAGTCTTGATCTCACAAAGCGCGGGACAGCATGACTGACAGAGGACTAAGCCCTGGTGATCTCTTTCGCAACGTCGCGAGCTCATCATCTGACTTGTCCTTCTTGAAACTGATCATATCTGTCGGAGACGTGTCACACTATCTCTTCACAAGTGGCGGACGAGTGGCTCTGCAGCAGACAGTGTTCATATCTGCTAGGATCCACAATTATTGCGCCGTGATGTGCGGAGACGACATCTGATCTCAGATCAACTTTCAGCAGATATCTCGAACTCAAGAGGCCATCTTGTTCACTCGGGCCACAGGGCGGGAAGCTCTCGAGTTCACTCAGACACTGCGATTCTTCTGACAGATATTCTTTAACAAGATGTTTTCAGCGCTCTCTGCTGCGATCTGGTGGGCCCTCAAGCAGCATCTCACCGTTGGTGGTGACTGTCACTCACTCGTCACTCTGCAACTGCTGACTCAACTGTCTATCATCTTTCAGCAGAAGATCGAGCTGATCGAGCCATCAATCAGACACTCGATCCGCCGGTGGGCTGCGGAGCGGCTGCCAGACTGCAAGAATCTGCTGAAAGATGATCTGAGATCAGATGACACGAGCGTGAATCTGGGAGATCGGGAGCCGCTGCGCAGGGCGAAAATCTGTCGAAAGACGCAAGAAGCTCGATGAGCGTAAATCTTTCAGAAGATCTCGTCCCACTCGTCCGCCGCTTCTCGTAGCCATCGCCACCGTCGGGGAGAGCAGCCTCTGACCGATCAGCTGTCAGCTGCGAGAGAGCTCTGAAAAGCAGAGAAGACAGCAGATCTGAGCTCGAGTGCCCCTCGTCGCGCGGGCGTGTCGCGCGTGAGGAGAAGAGACGAGCGAGCCGTGGCAGAGATCAGACAGAGAGATCGCGCAGAGAGTCTGTTTGGCTGTCTGATCTGCTGATCTCTGTTCTGTTATCTGCTTGTCTGTTTAGATCTGATCTGTGCAATGAGTGTCTGAGCAGTGTTAGACTGGAGTTCAGCACCGCGTTTTGTGATCTTGCTTCTTCTTCTTTAGCAGAGAAAGATAAGAGCAGATGCCAGGTGATCTGATCTTTGATGGAAACGTTCGATTGATCGTCATAAGCGAGGCTCTGAGGCTGAAGATCGACTGGTTGACTCAAGAAGTCAGGCTGTTTGACGTCTACAGAAACAGGCAGCACCGCGTTTCTTAAGAAGAAGAAAGAAGTTCATGGGATTCTCGCAAATTGACCCGTATGACCCGGGCGATCTTGTCTTTGATCACATCATCAGGATGATCGCGATCGGAGAGTTCATGAGGCTAGTCATCGTCAACGTCTGCGACGTCAGATTCATAGACACAGCTGGTTAGAACATGTGGCACCCTGGCGATCTGTTCACAGACTTCGGCGTCACGCATGTCATCGTCACAGAGCCCGTGAAGAGTCACAGAGGCTTGTGTGTCAGCAGCGAGAGCGGAGAGCTGCTTGTCACTGTCTGGAGCTATGACAGAAAAGTTGTCATGTTGAGCATCAGCGGCGTGTCTGTTGAAGATGTCTTGAGAGAGATGAGTAGGAGTCATCTGACAGATGAAGAAAGACAGAAACATAGAGAGCTCGATCGACACCTGGGCGGCGGGTGATCTCTTCTTTAACTGGACGCTACAGATGATCGTCATAGCAGTCGGTCTCAGCTTGTGCATCGGTGATGACGGTCATTTCAAGATCGTCGATTGGTCGAGAGATGTCACCGGGTGATCTGTTCTTAAAGAAGCAAGTGTTTTATGTTGTCGTGTGCTGTGACGCTGAGATCTTGTGTCTGCACGCAGATGAATCTGCTGAGATCGACTTGCGAGCGATATCGATCTCAGCTTCACGCGACAAGAGACATCTGAGATTGCATGAGAGACACGGAGACAGAGAGACGTGACAAGAGACGGCGCGCAACTTCCAGGAGATCTGTTTTTCCGCAGCGGTCGCTTTAGCCTGCTCACGATCGTCGTCGCTCGGCCTAGCTGGCCAAGCAGTCTGCTGTCTGTTGATGCAAATCAGTTAGATTCTGCGAGTGTGTCAGCGGTGCTGCAAGCTCTCTCTGCGCCAAGCGATGCTAAGCTGATATGCAGAGACAGTGCAACGATCTGAGACAGGGGTGTTATGATGTCAGTGAACTTGACGAGACACGTTGAAAGTTGTGATCTGTGACAAAACCTGGCGAGCTGCTTGCTGTGAAATCAGCGACAGCGATCTCTGTCACGGCTGGATGGGCGATGGCGATCTTGGCCACTTCTGACAAAACGGCGCTCATTGTCATCAACGAATCGTGGGAATCGCACATCGCGACCCTGGAGCTGGCGCTCGATCGCGGCGTTGACACTGATAAATCAATGTTGAAATTCTGAGCTGTGGTGATTCGCGATGAAGCGAGCTGAACCTGGTGACATCTCTAGCGTGACTGCGACAGTATTGATCTATGTCGCGCTGTGCGATGATTTTGTGCTATCGCTCTTGATCAACAGGCGTGGCACAGCGCATCTCGTCAGATTAAAAGACGATCGCAGATGATCGATGACATCGCGCCGGGAAAGCTTGAAGTGTCGATTCTCTTTGAGAGAACTCACATCTATCTCTTGATAAGCGTCGTGAGATATGACGATGAAGATGATTCATACAGCTCGACTCTTCTGCACGCAGATCACGATCTCAGTTCAACGAGCATGCTGTGTCCCGTGATGTTCCCAGTCGCGAAATCTACAAAGCGATGACAGATTTTAGCACACCACTGCCGAGCGCAGACGAAACATTTCCAGGTGATCTGTGTCGATCTGCAATCTTTCACACGATATCGATCATGATCTCTGATCAGAACGATCTGCTAGAAGCTGAATCAGAGTCAGTATGGTCGATCTTCATAGACGGCGGCTATATGCAGTTCTGCTGGCTGTCAAAGATATCATGACAACACAAATACGCACAGAATATCCGACTCTCCCGGGAGATCACTGGCAGCCGTCAGAATTTTATTTTGCTTTCATCGTCAGCACTCGAGCTTGTGGCTTGCAGAGCTGGCTTGTGTGCTCTCGCGCTGACGGATTGCGTTATTACGAGCATCAGACAGAATCAGCAAAGTAGAGCGTGAATCAGATGAATGACGATTCTTTGAGCAGTTCTGTGCCACCCGCGCCTCGCGGCTGCGCTGACGTGCGTCCAGATCGACACGGGTGGCGCTGGTGGCGATTGTTTGGCTCGGGTTGCGATCTTGATGGCACGCCGATCATTGTTTCTGAGAATGGAAAGCGTTGGGCTTCACAGCGAAATCCTGTTGAAGAAGAAGAATCATGGTCAGATTGGCGTCAAGCAGACGCGATCTGGCGCAACAGAACAGTCATTCCCACCAACAAACACAGCGATCCAATTTCTTGGGAGAGCATCGCGTCCGCTTCGTCAATGTGTCGCAATGGTGACAACAATTTCGTCTGGGAACCAAATGCGGGTTTGTGTTTATCTTGCTATCAGATTCGAGAAGCACAGCAGCGCGCTGCGCTCGCAGCGCCTATAACGCAATCGCAGCGCATCAAGTCTAGAACTGATAACAGCACAGCAGTTTCTTCTGCGACAGCAGCTGCTTTGCAATCTGACGCAGCAACAAGCGCTCCTGCGTTGAATCGCTTCGCGCTGCTAGAGTGTGATCTTGCTAAAGATCCCGCAGCTTCTATCGCTGCGTGGGAGCGACGCGCAAAGCGAAACAAACTTTAGACAGAGATCAGACCTGAGTTACGCGCGCAGAAGTGTGCACATCGTCTGCAAAAGATGATATGATTCAGATCTAAGCGAGTGAGAAGACACATGATGCTCGCTCATGTCAGATGACAAAGACATCAAACAATCAGATTCACAAGACGTGGTCAGCTCTGACAGAGGGACCTGGTCAGCTGCTGATCAACAGCGATAGACAGATATTTTATTTTCTGTTAGCAGCTGCATCATCTGATCAGACTGCTGGGATTGACATGTGGCTGAAGCTCTCGCTGTTCGATAAAAAGATGTTTGTGTCGTCTGACTAGAGAATCTATGCAATTCATTAACGCAGAAGAGAATGAGACTGGTCCCGGAATGCTTGTGCTCGACAACAACGATCGTGTGTATATGTTGCTGTCTCTCGGACCAGATCTGAGCATGAGCCGACTTTTGATAGATCTGAAAACGCAGACAGTGAAGATCTTAATAAAGAGTCAAAGCGATGTCTGACATCGAACGTGAACAGATCGAGTCACCTGGACACTTAAGCACAAAATTCGACAACAGAATGAGTTTCGTTCTGTTTGCTGATCGCGTAGGTCCGACGGGCTGGATGATTATCGATCGGCGATCTACTAAGACTGTCTCTGCTAGAATTGTCATTCTGCCCAGCGCTGGCAGCGAACAAGAATTGACATGATCAGAGAGCAGAGAAGATGTCTTTCACGCAGTCCCGGTGAACTCTGGTCAGTGGTCTTCAATCGCCGAGATGACAGCAAGATAATCTTCATGATTATCATAGAAGTTTCTCAACGTGGTGATGTTTTGCTGACGTTAGATTACAACCAGATCAGAGATCAGATCTGTTTAGAGATCGCTGAACCGCCAGAAGACGCGCGTCAAATCTCTGATGGGATAGAATCATGAGCGTCAAAAAATGAGCAGCAAACCTGGTGATCTCATGCTGCGACCAGTGCAAGAATTGATCGATGGTGATGTCTCTTATGACGTCTGCGTCATCTATGAAATGCACGACGCTGACATAGCGCATGTCATCTACGCAGAGCGAAATCTTGTCATGTTTGACAGAATTAATGCGCGTTTCTGTCTGATCTGCGACAATTTAGATGTCTGAATCAGATCTCGCTGAGATGCAATCTGGTGATCTTTGCAAAGTTTATGACGTTCTAGTCATTGTTCTGGCGCAAAACTGCTTGCTTTGCTCAAGAGAACAAAAAGTAGAACTCGTCATCTTGCAGATCGGCGTAACTGTGACCTTCAAAAAGCACAACGTGCTATTCTGCGCAGAGTGAATGACATGTCTCAAGATCGCGACGTCTCAGAGCGCACTCCAGGCTCTTTGACAGTCTGGAATACTTTTGATGAAACTGTATTTGAGATATATGTTCATCATGACATCGCTGTTGATGTAAGTTTCACATTTTCAAAGACGCTCGCGTATGTCACTCGACCGTTTTCAGCAGATGACAAGCGAATGTCAGATCTTGCGATCTGCTGAGTGCAACGATCAACAGATCTGTGATAGTGTATTTGACATGAACGTCGAGTCTGGTTCACTTGTGTGTCAGCATGACGAACACAACAACAGACTGTCTATCTTGATAGTGATCTGTCAGATCGATGCGCACGTCGCTATCGCAACAGATCTGACATGTAACAATCTGGGCAAGAACAACGAATATCATCAAGTAGTTCACTGTGAACACGTCAGCACAAGATACATAAATGCGTACAAAATCGCGTAAATCTGGTGATCTGTGAAACACAATCTGTTTAAGTGGAACAGATCACCTGGAACGCTTCTGTGCGTCAATCATGACATGATGCTGCTGATCAGCATCAATGACGCGAGAGACGCTGTGTGTATCGAGATCAAGCGCTCTGATCACAGCGCGGTGATCGTTAAGCGTAAACTTTTCGCAGCAGAAAATTATGCTACATACTCAGCAGAGTACTTCGATCTGAAAGATCACGTTCTTGCTGAGCGTGCTGCACTGAAATCAGACACTAAAGGTGACGTGATATGATGAAAAAGACACTGTCAAGTTTGTTAACAGTCGCGAGTCTCGTCGGATTGTGTTCTTGTGTCAACGATGACAGTCTTGCTCGAATGGAGAGAGAAGCGAAAGAAGAGATCGTCGTCTCACAAAACATCTCTAAAGAGCTGACTGCGTCGATCAGGCGCTTTGACGTGCTGTCGAAGTGCACAGCTCAATTTATGAACGGACACAGACTCAGAGAATCAAATGTCTGGATCCCAGAACTATATGTCATCATCTGTCCAAAAGCGTTCACAGAAACATCTTGGCGAGAGAGAATTGGAAAGAGCTCAGTGCATCGAAGTGCAGCTGTGAATTTTGAAGAGCAGATCTGGAAGACGACACTAAACGACTGCTATGTTGGGAAGAACATCAGATTTCCGTATGCAGAGATCTCGCTGTTTAAGCGAGACAGAGACAGCGTCTTGCTGAGCGTCCAGATGAAACCTAACATTTATGCTTCTTGTCTGACTGCTGCAGATGGACACATTGTGTTGGCAGTTGATGCTGCGCATTCATGTGAGATCACGCTCGAATCGAAAAAATTCACGATCGCAGCGCAAGCAGTTGACTCTGACATAGAGCTCGTGATCACTGCTGCGTCAGAATCTGACAGATAGAATGCCGAACAAGATCGCGACAGCGCCAGTGACATATCGCATCTTACCTGGGACTCTTCTGAGATCTCGATCAGATGTTATTGATGTGATCATCTCACAAGAATCAAAACTTTCATTGAATCTATCAAATAAGAGATCTCTGTATGTCACAGGAAAACTTGTACGAAAAGGGATCGTGCTTTGCAGGGTCACATAGACCCGGGACGCTGTACAGCACTCACAAAAATTATCATCACACAGATCCACTCGTTGAGTTGGTCATATCAGACCACTTTGGCATAGATCTGTATACGGATAGAATGCACTATACGCATTCGCTATATCACAATCTTGGATCAATTAGTGAAAAAATTGTTAAAAGCGCGCTAGTCACAGACTGACGCTAACGTAGCAGACGAGTCATTATCGCGTGATTGTCATCGTGAGCTGGTGTTCTGTATCGTTGATCAACATGAGTGATATCAATAAGATTCTGTCTGACAAAATGGCGTCTGTCATCTCTTCATCTGCAGAACATCTCTCAGAGAAGCTGCGTGTTTTTAATGATGGCAAGCTTGATCTGGGACCCATGCTAAGAAAAGCTGTTGAAGACGCGATCAGACGTGATCACAAAACTAACAGTGATTCTTAATAAGAACACATAAATAAATTGTGTGCACTAACAGACGCAACGATATATAACTAGAATCATAATATCCGGATTGTACCTCAGCTGGTAGAGGGCTCGATTGAAACTCGAGATGTCACGGGTTCAACTCCCGTCTTCCGGACGGATAGGTGGCGGAACAGGCAGACGCGCAAGGCTCAAACCCTTGTGCTCGCAAGAGCGTATGGGTTCGATTCCCATCCTATCTACCAGAGAGTGGCGAAATTTATCTAGACGCGCTCGGATCGTCTTGACAATCTGAGTGAAGCTTGATCGCTTCGTGCAGGTGGGAATCCTGCTTCTCTGACGCGATAGTGGCGAAACTGGCAGACGCGCTATGTTGAGAACGTAGTGCTCGAGAGAGCGTGTGGGTTCGACTCCCACCTCATCGCACATTGGAGATAAGAGTTCGAATCTCTTATGATACACACAGTATCATTCTTCTAACGGTAAGATACCAATACGATTCATCTAGCTCTAGTGCAGACAAATATGAAACAGTTTAACGCTTTTTGTTCGTAGCACCGCAAGCGTCATTGATATAAACGGTACGATTTTGTCTAATATGTTAGATGATTTATGTGCAGAGCTGCAAACTGAACGGAGCTTTTATGATGATATGGAAGCGATCAATGGTGATTTTGAAGTAATTTTCAATGATATGCAGCGCGTAATATCAAATTATGATTCATCTAGCTCTGACGTTGGCTGAAAGCTCAAGCTTTCCTAGCGTGTAGGAACAGTTAAAACGGCTCATCTGGCCAATGAAACACGCTGCTGTGCACCCTTGCCTAGTACTTTTGTGAAGCGCAGATCAGATTTACTAATTGTAAACCTGCGCTGACAGCAAAAAAAGCCGCCGCCAGCGCTAGATCTGTTAAAATATCTCTGCTTGGTGTAGCCAGGATAACACGCGAGTCTGCGAAGCTCGAGATCGCTAGTTCAAATCTAGCAGCAGAGACATCTGATTTGTTGGTGTCACTCATGTCAAGCGTCATCTCTAAACTTGACAGGATCAAATCTTCTTCTGAGATCTCTTCAATCTTCAAAAGCTGCGACGCTGTCTTGCGTGAACAGCTGTTCACGATCAGAATCAGGCGCTCAGACATGTCACGATTCGCTGTCTGCTTGTCTGGCGTGAAACGCGCTGTAGACAGAAACGCGCTCAAGCGACAAGTCAGAGAAGTCTGGAGAGCTGCTAGACCTCTCGCTGACATTGTCATAATCGTCAAAGCTGCAGCTCTCAACGACACTAGCAAGTTAAGAGACAGCTTGCGATCTTCACTGATGAAAATTTCAACGTGAGTTACATTCTCAGAAAGCTGACGACCCAGCAGGCCGCAGACCTGCTCAACATCTCGCGCCAGTTCCTCGTCCGCCTGCTCGATGAGGACAAGCTCCCGCACACCAAGACCGGCCGCCACCGCCGCCTCAAGATCGAGGACGTCCTCGCCTACAAGGAAAAGCGGAGCAAGGAGCGCAAGGCCGCCCTGCGCAAACTCACCGCGATGACTCAAGAATTTGGTGGATACGACCGCGAAGACCACTGATCTATTCAAATTCACTGATGAAAGATTTAACATGAGTGACACATTGACGCAAGTCAGCATCTCATATGATGACAGAGAGTATGTGTGCTGGATACCGTCGCAATTCGCGATCAAGGGAAAGATCATATCGATCGATGACGTGATCAAGCGAGGTGTCATCAGACATGTGTACTCAAGCATGAGATATTCTCTCGCTCGAGAGCGATCTGCTGACTGGACGCGACAACGCAAAGCGTCAGATGTCTGATCGCACATCTCAACTCTTCGAACGCGGCTACTTGCGCTGTTCAATTCTCGCAACGTTTCACAACTCAGATACATACTTGTTATGAGCGCAACTGGCAGGCGACTTTTTTTGCTTCTGTTAAGAGAAGCACTAGCAGTCAAACACAAAGATTATGAGATATCATCAAGATCTCACATAGCTGACGAGATCAAAGATGATGTTTACGCTATTGTGAAGCGATCTTATGACAAGATCGGTGGCAACGCCAAAGTATCAAGCCCAGATGACTTGACTGCTGAGTATGATGACTGGATCGTCGCAGACACTGACGACGATCCCGATATAGATGTATTTGTCGGTGGTAACAAGAGGGGCACAGGGATGAAGCTGGGTGTTTCTGCCACTGACGGCTCAGATGCAGCCAAAGCTCACATGCTAAAGCTGAAAAAACGTCTGTTTAATAACGGCTGGTGGGCTGAAACATCTGGCGCTGCGGCTCATGTCGCGATAAACAAACTGCGAGTCCCGACTCTGACAGATGAGAAGATGGTAAGAAAACTGCTTGGCGACAAGCAGATCACTTGGCACTGGGAACACCCTCATGGAGAGTTTCCCGGGACTGACGGCTGGTATTCTAGAAAGATCGGCGGACACGAGCACATAAAGATCATCGTTGGAGATGTGTGATCTAATGCTGTGCAATAATTAGAGCGTCTAGATACTATCATATCTGGGACGGTAGCTCACTGGTGGAGCAGGCGGCCTTATAAACCGCTGTACGGTCTGATATACCGAAGGATTGGGTTCGATTCCCGACCGTCCCACATGAAAAAGTTGATCAAACACTTGTGTCTGTCTGCGTTTTTGTTACTTGCAGCCTGTGGTGAGACATCACATGTCACGACTGCGCCAGAACCCATCTGCGTGAAGCAAAGCGTTGACATGACTGATGCCACTCAGAAAATGATCTGCAAGATCTCTGGCTGCCCAGAAGACAAGATCACAGCTGAAGCGTTCTCAATGGAGAACAAGACGATAACGCTTTTCACTGTGAGAGTGAAGCCACAATACGGGCTGTACAAGCTCTGCATGAACGTGACAGCAAGAGACGTTCTAAACGATCTCTCTGCGACAGCTCCAGTGCAATTCGCTATCGCGAGAGAAGAAGATGGCGACTCAGTGAGAACGCTAGCTACAGCTTTTGGTGCGATCGGTGACAGAGAAGTTGCAAACATCGCTGTTGACGGTCACGCTCTGTCAGATGGTTCATACGCCGTCGACGGGATCCCAAACACGCCAAACGGCGGCTTGCAAGCGCTACAGTGGAATGTCACTGGTTGGATCGAGCGCGTTCGCAACTCATTCTAAAAGAGAGAGACAGAGCAATGCTAGACTTCACGCGTTACATCGCGCGATCAGAGTATTCTGACAGGCCAGACAGTGAAGAGGGATCAAAAGCATACACTGTCTGGCGAGAATCAAAGCAAAAATATGAAGCTGAAGTCAAAGCTAACGTCACGCAGTTCATTGAAGACGCTCTTGTCGATCTAGAGATCATCGATCACCCAAAAGCATATGAAGCTTTTGACATCGCGTTTCAAGAGAAGTGGATCTCGTCTGGTTACGCAGGTGTCTATCATCTGCTGTCAGACATCGCAAAACTTCTAAAAGAATGACTCAAATCAGCGCTGTGCTGACAGCTGATCGATCTTCACAAACTCATCAATTTGACAAGCCGTTCAAGAGCACTCATGAACAGGTGAAAATCGCATCACCGGGTGATCTGATCAGCGTGCTTGATAACTCAGACAGAACAGAATATTTGTTCATCGCGCTGAACGATCAGAAGATCGTGTTGCCTCTGTCAGACATCGCAACACGAACTAAGATCTTGTTAAGGCGTGGTGAGATGCAGATCAAAAACTATCGCGTCTTTGACGAGAGAATCATGATCGTTGAGTGCACTGATGACGCATGAAGATGATTACATGAGCAAGTTACAAGCGTCGATACAACGCATAAACACGCTTCAACAGACTGAAACGCTCATAAAGCACGCTCTTCCAGGTGATCTTTTCATCGCGCGAGAATCACGATTAAAACTAAGTGTAGACTGTTTGATATTGTCAATCGCTGACAAGTGTCTCGTGCTGCCGCTAAATGATATCAACAGCATCATCAGCAACATGATGTTGCTCAAACGCGGAGAGCCACAGTTAAGCGATATGAAATACATCTGGGACAGAGAGCTGACAAAGATCAGCTAAGACTGCGATAAGCTTTTATGATATCACTGACGTTGCACGCTGGCATCGCTGAAGTGATAGCAGACATCAGCTTTCTTGCGTTCTCAGCGCAGCTATTCAGAATGATCGGCTCTTTGTCGATGATCTGCAGCTGCTCTGCGATAGAGCGATCTAGTTCTTCAGTCTGAGCTTCAGTGTGATATCGACCAACAGAGTCATATGCATGCGCTCTCTTGACAAAGACATCTAGCGAATTGAAACTTCGCTCGACAGTTCTGACTAGAGCAAAAAATAGATTCTGATTCTGACCAGCGTAATACACGATAGAGTTCAAACTCGGTGAGTCAGTGATGACGATGTCAACTTTGTTTTTCAAGCGATTGACTCTGTGCATCTGCTCCCCAAAGACATAGATCTGATCATCTAGCGACTTGATCGCTTCTTCCCAGACTCTGTCTTTAGCGAACTCTGTGACGAGCTCGCATGAAACACCAGCCCACTTCAGCTCTGCAAACAACCCAGCAGCTATAGCAGATTTCCCAGCACCCGGAGCACCGTGAAAATTCACAAGTAATTTCAATTGCGTTCTCCTGTTAATCTGTGAACAATTATTTAATACTGTATAAGATGATGATTGTATATTGAGCTTCAGCTCGTCATATCAAGACTTCAATGTCACGGCGCATAAAACACGACAGAGTGAAATTCGCGATCAATCACGTCGCAAACACAGTTAGCGTCTCCAATTCGCTGCGCTCAGACATAGACACAGATCTGCAAAGTCTAGTAGGATTCTCATCTGTGTATCCAGATGAAAACGCTGCATATGAACGTTTTTTCTGGCCATGTCATGACTTTGTCCCATTTGAAAACAATGTGACGCCGCACCCAGGCGAGCTGTTTCACTCAGAAGACGCGATCGTGCTAGTTTTGCATGAAGAATTGATGATCTTAGCAAAGATCAGCTGTCAAGAATCTGATATCTGCGACAGATCAGACATCGCAGATCGCGTCGGTCACTACGGTCTGTCTAATGAAAGATCTAAATTCAGAACAAAATTGGATCTACGATCTGATAGAGTCATCTGATCAGAACACTCCAGACATAGACAAGATCTCGATCGCTAGCAATTCGATGACTGAAGAGCGCAAGCGAGAACTGAGATCTGTGTCAGCTGGAGTCTGTCGCTGCAGAGCGTGCAGAGTCAGCAGGCGCGAGAGAAAAGACCACATCGATGACGATCGACACGTGTCTAGCGAGCTCGGTGAACTGAATTTCAGCGTGGGTTTGAATTGCATCTTGATCTCGCCAGTGTCACAAGACAGACTGCTCATAAAAAAACTGGCTGAGTTGCAAGATTTCGCTCTGATACCGCGACTGAACTATGGCGAGATGCTGTCTGTTATGCAAGAATCAGATCTGAGCTTCTTGTCTACGCATGACTGCACGTTTTTCAGCAACAGATCGCAGATATACGTGTCAGAGGGATCTTGGACGTGCAAGCTGAGTGAAGCGTCAATGTCTGCAGTGTCAAGCTTGAGCGCGCTTCTGTCGTGCGAAGCAGCGATCTCTAGACACAGAGACACGCTGTGGATCTTTGACATGCCAGACATCGCTGTGCACAGATCTCGATTAAAAGATTTTAGCATGAAGCTATCGCAGCTCGCGATGAAGCATTCATCGCGTCTGATCGTGACGACGCAGAATCCAGAGCTGCTAGCCCACGCTGAAAACCAATATGTCATAAGCGTTACAAAAATAAAAGCATTGAATAGAAAGATAACACCATGAACATGAGACCGATCCCAATCAGACAGCGCCAACAGATCAAAGTGCCAGAAAGAAACTACATCAGCCAGCTTCGATGCCTGATGTCAGAACACTTGCCAGATGAATTTTTCTGGTGGATGAGCTCTGTAAATGATGATTTCGGGATGATTGACAGGCGCTGCAAGCGCTGCGGCGCTAAGTGCTAAAAGAGAGTACAGATGAAAAATCTAAAACGTTTGCTGGTGATTGACGTAGAAGCGACGTGCTGGCAGAGACCGCAAGACACACCGCCAGGTGAAACAAGCGAGATAATCCAGATCGGCGCCTGTCTCGTTGACGCTGAGCAACTTGTCAGGATCGACAAGCGAAGGATCTATGTGAAACCGCAGCGCTCACGCGTGAGCGCGTTTTGCACGAAACTGACTGGGATCAGAGAACAAGATCTGATAAGCGCTCCATCTCTTGAAGAAGCGTGTCAGCAGCTGATCACTGATTTCAGATCAGCAGAGAATGTCTGGGCTAGCTACGGCGATTACGATCGCCGTCAGTTTGAGAAGCAGCTGGGACATAAGACTCCATTTGGAACAAGACACATAAACATCAAAACTCTCGTCGGTTTTGCTCTCAATCTCCCGACTGAGATCGGGATGGACGCAGCTCTAGAGCGCTTGGGCCTGCCGCTCGAGGGCAAGCACCATGACGCAGGCGATGATGCGTGGAACATCGCGAAGATTTTCATTCACCTGATGCAGAGATGTAGAAACACTCAGCAAGAAAGCAACAAGTAGCATGACGTTCATTGAAGAGATCGCTGAATTAAGTCAAGTAAAAACAAAA